>SMVB01005881.1_pt1 | contig 32932 bp, 27 predicted proteins | sample 2456461 | NCBI WGS metagenome assembly SMVB01 (sample SAMN11095934, study PRJNA526329) | marine sediment metagenome | biome: Marine sediment; feature: Surficial sediment; material: Deep marine sediment; isolation source: Hadal surficial sediment | place: Pacific Ocean | collected 2014-05 | depth... | reverse complement strand
TCCAAGCCCTCGGTCCCATAAACGTCCAGCCATAGTGACGACCGAATCTCGCCAGACGCCCACACGGTATCCATCACCACCGGCGTAGTCATCACGCTCGAGGTCCAGCCGACGGGGGACGGCGTCATCCGGACGGTCAGATCCGCGTCGATGGTGATATCGACAGCCCTCAACTCGGAGGGCGCCGCGGTGAGCCAGCGGAATGCCACTTCAGTTCCAGGGTGCAGACGGCGAGGATTTGCGCGCTCCCTCAACGCGAGGATGAGGCCGTATTGGGCGTTGGCGTCCAGCACGCCCTCCAAGAGCTCACCGAGCGTCTCGTCCTGCTTCAGCGCTCGAAGCTCGACCCGCTCCGGCGCGGCCGCGAAGACCGGCGCCACGAGGCCCACCGTGGGCACCTCTTTCCCCGAGAACAGGACGAACGCCAGGCTTGAGGCCATTACTCCGAAGACTCCGATGAATCCCAATATCTTGGAGCCCGAGCCCACCCTGCCTCCTTTCTTATTCGTTCCCGCCAGTAGCCCGTGTCCATACGGACCCACGTCTCTGCCGCTCTTGTCCCGCTTCTCCCGCTTGTCCCGCTTGTCCCGCTTGTCCCGCTTGTCCCGCTCTTCCCGCCCTTCCCGCCCTTCCCGCCACACGACCATATCAGTCCATCTGCCGGCGAATGAACGTGGGAACGTCCAGCTCAGAGATCTGCTCCCGCGTCACAACCCGCTCCGGCGGTCGAGGAAGGGGAACTACGCTGGCCGATGCCCCGCCGAACGCTCCACCACCCACGGCCGCCACCAGAGGCTGCGTCTGAATTTGACGACGAGGCGACACGGACGGGGTTTGCCTTCCGAAATCCGGCCGGATCACGTCGTCGAAGCCGGTTGCGATCACAGTAACCCGAATCTGTCCTTCCAGCTCCGGATCGTGGACCGCACCAAAAATGATCTCCGCCTCATCTCCGGCCTCTTCTTGAATAATAGTTGATATCTGGTGTACTTCGTCAATGGCGAGATCCATCCCCCCGGTGATGTTGATCAACACGCCCTGCGCACCCTTGATCGATACGTCGTCCAGCAACGGCGAAGAAACAGCCTCCTGAGCGGCCTCCTGCGCCCGGTTGTCTCCCTCTCCGAATCCGGAACCCATCAGGGCCGGCCCGCGGCAGGCCATGATGGTTCGAACGTCCGCAAAGTCCACGTTCACCTCGCCCGAAACCCGGATCAGATCGCTGATACCTTTTGTCGCGTGTAGAAGCACTTCGTCCACCTTCTTCAAGGCATCTCGGAAGGAGGTTCCCCGCGGCACCACGGACAGGAGGCGGTCGTTCGGCACCACGATCATCGTGTCGACGGTCCTGCGAAGCTCCGCTAGGCCCTGCTCGGCCTGCCGCTCCCTTTTTTTCCCCTCGAAGGAGAAAGGCTTCGTGACGATGCCGATCGTGAGGGCACCCATTTCGCGAGCGATTTCCCCTATTATGGGGGCGGCTCCGGTACCGGTTCCGCCACCCATTCCGGCGGTGATGAAGACCAGGTCGGCCCCCTCCAACACCCTGCGGACCTCGTCCTGGCTCTCGGCGATAGCCTGCCGGCCCACCTCGGGCCGAGCGCCCGCACCCAGTCCGCGTGTCAGTTTCTTGCCGATCTGGAGCGTGACCTGCGCACGCGAGCCCTTCAGCGCCTGGGCATCCGTATTCACGCTGATGAACTCGACACCCTCCAAGTCCTCGTCAACCATTCGGTTGACTGCGTTTCCGCCGGCTCCTCCAACTCCGACCACCTTCATCCGGGCCGTCTGGATCGGAGTCTCCTCGAATTCAAAAATCATCATTGTCTGGCTCCCATGAATGGGTGGTTCGATTTGATTAACACTCGATGTCCCGAGTCAGTGGTTCGTCGGAGCACTACAAAAATTCCTTCAGCCACGACCAGACCTTGGATACCAAGCCGGACGTGAGTGTCGAGGCGCCGAGCCCCGTTTCGTCGTACCGGTCGGCGCCATACAGCACGAGTCCCGCAGCCGTCGCGAACTTCGGCCTTCCAACGGAGTCGGCCAACACCGCAAGGCCTTCGCCCGGGACGCCGCTGCGTACGGGTGCCGCGAACACGTGCTGGGCCAGCTCCACGGTCCCATACAGCGTTGACGCCCCTCCGGTGAGCACGATGCCCGCACCCAGCTTGTCCAGCAGGCCTTCGCGGTCCAGCTCAGCGTGGACGAGGCCAAACATCTCGTCGAGACGTTGCTCGACGACGTGGGCGATCAGCTCCCGAGCGACATGCCGTACCTGCCCCGGGCCCGGGCCCGGCAACTCCACGGTCTCCTGGGGATCCACGAGCTGGGCAAACGCCACGCCGAAGTGTTCTTTCGCCCGTTTGGCCTCGGCAAAGGGGATCGACAGGCCCTTCACGAGATCGTTGGTGATCGTGGCCCCTCCAAAGGGGAGGACTGCGAGATGTCGGAGCTCGCCGTCGCAATAGACTGCGAGGTTGGTGGTACAGGCACCGAGCTCGACCATCGCGACACCCACTTCCTTCTCATCCTCTGTGAGGACCGACCGGGCCGCCGCGAGGGACTCGAGCACCAACTCCTGAACCCGGTAACCCGCCCGCTGGACCGACTTCCTGATGTTCTCGGCGACGGATGAGGCACAGGTCACGAGATAGACCTCGGCCTCGAGCCTCGTGCCCTCCATCCCCAGCGGATGTTTGATCCCACGTCGGTTATCCACGATGTAGTCCTGGGGGATGGCGTGCAGGAGTTCACGATCGGGCGGATGGGCGACTGCACGTGCCACCTCGTGGACACGGTCGAGATCGAGGGAAGAGATCTCGTCGTCGATTACGGCGACAACCCCCGGAGACGTGGCTGCCCGGACATGCTCGCCGCCGATTCCCACATACACCCGATCCACCTTCGCGCCGGCCATGAGCTCGGCCTCTTCCATGGCCGCTTTCACGGATCGGGTAGCGTCTTCGATATGTGTGACGACCTGCCGCATCCCCACGTTTGGAGCCTGTCCCACTCCGAGAATCTTGAGGTCCCTTCGCAGGAACGGGTCTTGGTGGACCTCCGCGATCACAGCGCAGGTCTTGGTCGTGCCGAGATCGACGCCGGCGATCAGAATCGAGTGCATCTAACGATCCCTCCGCTGGGCCGACGCCTCGGCATGCTGCTCGGCATACCCAACAACCACCTGATCCTCAAACCGGAGATCGAGGACGACCGCTCTTTGATCGGGGCGGCGTAGAATGGCATCCTCCAATACAGTGAGACCGTCACGGAGCCGCAGGTGCGAGAGCGGTGGACGGAATCGAAGGAGGAGGTCTCCGCTCACTACGGCGGTTGCGTCTCCGCGATCGTCGATCGCTATTTCCGAGACCGCGGCCAGAAACGTGGGATCATCCGCCGCGAGCCGGTCCGCCTCCATCGCCAGGATTCGCAACTGGGAAGGTGAGAGGGCGGCTCCCCCTCCGGCCCTGATCAGGACGGGGAGATCCAGCCGGTGTTCGAACGGATCCAGCGGGAGGACCTCCCCATCCCGGTCCACCGGTTCGAGCACCGGACTCACCACGAATCCGACCGGGGTCCGCTCTTCGATCGTGACCACCAGAGTCGCAGGAAGCTCCGCGGTGACTTTCGCGTGCCGAATCAGTGGGTGCTGCTCAAGACGCTGCTCTATCGACGTCAAGTCGTCGAACACGCTGACGAACGGTGAAATCGCCGCCGCAGCCAGGACCTGCTTTTCCCCGAGGATGCGAGCTCCGGCTACCCTGTACTCGCGGGCCCGGAAGAACTCGAGCTCGGCGAGGGCGTCCGGCAACCAAGCGGCGGCCAGCGCGACACCTCCAGCAACCGTACCCCACAGGGCGATACGGAGCAGCCTACCCATGTGGGGCCTCCTCGAGGTGGGCCACGACTTCATGCGCCACGCGGTCGATGGACCCCGCGCCCATCGTCAGGAGGAGGTCGCCCGACGCGAGTTCCTTCATGACCGTGTCCGCCATCGTCTTCACGTCGGCGTGATAACGTACGTGGCCCCCTGCACGCCCAACGGCAAGTGCGACCATCTCGCCCGTTACGCCCTCAATGGGATCCTCGCGGGCCGCGAACACGTCGGTGACCCAGATGGAGTCGGCTGCGGCAAGCGCCTGCCCGAACTCATCGGCAAAATCCCGTGTACGTGTGAACAGGTGCGGTTGAAAAACGGCCACGATCCGCCGATCCGGGTGGGCGCCTCGCGCGGCCGCCAGGGTAGCCCGGATCTCCGAGGGGTGATGTGCGTAATCGTCCACGATCAGGATCCCCCGTACCAAGCCGACCATTTCGAATCTCCTCTCTCACCCTGAAAGGCCGTGAGCCCATCACGGACGGTGCCCCAGTCCACCCCGAAGCACCGAGCCGCAGCTGCGGCGCCCAGCGCATTTTGCAGATTGTGAACTCCGGGCACCGGGAGTCGGAAGGTCCCGCAGTCGACTCCCTCGTCGACCACGCGGAAGTCCATGCCGGCCGCGTTAGCATTGACGTCGACTGCGCGTACCTGTGCACCCGCGCTCAGACCATAGGTACGCACCCGAGATTTAAGGCCCGTGACGAGGCTGCTCGCCCCGTGATCGTCCGCACAGATGACGGCTGAGCCGTCTGGCAGGAGCCCGTCGAGGAACTCCTGAAAAGCCTTCATAACACCTTGAAGGGCCCCATAGGTATCGAGGTGGTCCGCCTCGACGTTGGTCACCACGGCCACCGCAGGCTTCAGCTCCAGGAACGACCGGTCGTATTCGTCCGCCTCGACCACATAGAGATCACCTCCGCTACGGAGGTTACCGCCCCAAGCGGACACACGGCCGCCAACGAAGCCGGTCGGATCCATCCCTGCCGCCGCGAGAATCTCCGTCGCCATCGCCGTCGTGGAGGTCTTGCCGTGTGTACCCGCGACCGCCAGCACCCGACCCTGATTGACCCACTGGCCCAGAGCCTCCGCCCTCTTGAAAACCGGAATCCCCCGCTCGAGCGCCTCCCGTACCTCTGGGTGGTCCGTGGGGACGGCCGCGCTGACCACGAGGGCAGCCGCCCCCTCTACGTGGCTCGCCTCATGCCCCTCGTGTATCTGCACGTCAAGGGTCCGGAGCCTGTCCGTGCTGGATCCCGGTCGTAGGTCACACCCCGAGATGTTTCCTCCCCGTTTCACGAAGAGCTCGGCCAGCGCACACATGCCGGCACCCCCAACCCCCATAAAATGCACCCGCCCCTCGCTCGAGAGCCGGCGTAGATCCCGCTCGCCCACTGGCGCAGGTACCGAGCTCGAATCCGGATGAAGTGCGATCATCGGTCACGCCCCGGCCGGGGATCCGGGAGAAGGCCCACCATCTCGCGGACGATGAGGGACGTGGCATCCGGCCGGCTGCGCTCCCTTGCGAGCTCGCTCATCGCGGCAAGCGCCTGACCGTCCGCCGCCAAGCGGGCGATCGTGCTCCAGAGGGTCTCTCCCGTCAGTCCCCCCTGAACAAGGTGTACGGCGGCCCCCGCCTGTTGCAGGGCGCGCGCATTCAATTCCTGGTGGTTCGCAGCAGCGCTGGGGAGAGGTACCAGGATGGCCGGCACTCCCCATGCCAGGAGCTCGGCCGTTGTCATGGCGCCCGCCCGCGACAGCGCGAGATCCGTAACCCCCAGAACCCGAGGCATGTCCTGGATGTAGGGAACCGCTTGGACCCATGGCGGATCTCCGAGCGCAGAAAGCTCCTCGATGACCGAGGCGTGATGGGACGGACCCGTCATCCAGAGAAGCTGCCACTCCTCCAGGGGCGAACGCTCCCCCGTGACCACGGGCCTGATGGCTTCGAGCATCAGCTCATTCAGGGCCAGGGATCCTTGGCTTCCGCCGATCACCAGCAGGAGCCTCCGCTGTGGCTCGAGACCCATGCCAAGAAGAACATCACGCCGGTCCGGCACGTCCTCGGGAAGGGCTCGGATCGGACATCCTGAAACCCGCGCCACCTTCCGCGCACGGGCGGGTAATTCCGCCAACGCTTCGGCAAAAGCCAGGTGTACCTGCGCTGCCCATCGTGACAAGAAGCGAGTCGTGACCCCGGGCCACGCATTCTGCTCCTGGAGCACCAGCGGCGTCCCCATGACAGCCGCCACCAATCCCGCCGGCGCCCCAGCGTACCCACCCGTCACCACAACCAGCTCCGGACGGATACGACGGTGGACCCCGACCGTGGTCGCAAGCGAGGAGGCGAGAGCAAAGGGAACTCCGAGATTCGACCACCACTCTCCACGTCGGACCCCTCGCACGGGAAGGAGGTGGTGGTCCCACGACCACTCGGGGAGCACCCGAGCCTCGATGCCTCTACGTGCACCGAGGAAAAACGGCCGTGCGTCCGGACGTTGGTGCACGAGTTCCTCCGCGAGCGCCAGAGCCGGGTAGAGGTGGCCCCCGGTGCCGCCTCCGGCGAAAACCACGACTGGCCCGTCATGCACGGGCCCTCCTTCCCATGGGACGGGAACCCCTTCCGACAGGACGGGAACTCCGGCCAACAGGACGGGAACCCCTTCCGACAGGACGAGGCCTCTCGCTCGCCCGAGAGATGCTCATGAGAATCCCCAGAGATGCCAGCGTGACCACCAGGTGCGAGCGTCCGTAGGAGATCAGGGGTAACACCAGGCCCGTGGCCGGCACCAAACGCAGTCCCACGGCCATGTGAAGGATGGCCTGCATGGCGATCATGCTGGTCAGCCCAACCGCCAACAGCTGTCCAAAGAGGTCGGGAGCACGGGCCGCGACGCGAAAACCGATCACGACCAGGCACAGGTAGAGGAGTACCGTCGCCGTGACGCCGATCAGTCCCCATTCTTCCCCGATCATCGCGAAGATGAAATCGTTGTGGGCCTCTGGAAGAAATCCGAACTTCTGCCGGCCCTGTCCGAACCCGACGCCGGCGACGCCACCCGAGCCGAACGCAAGAAGTGACTGGTGCACCTGGAAACCGGCGCCCGCTAGATCCGCCGAAGGGTTGAGGTACGCGATCACGCGGCGAGCCCGGAAGGCGACGTCCAACTGGGTATACAGGACCGGAGCCGCGAGCAGACCAAGGAAGAGGAAGTGGGTCAGCCGAGCGCCCGCCACGTAGACGACCAGACACCCGATCACACCCACGAGTAACGCCGTCGACAAATCCGGCTCGAGTGCGATCGGCACCATCAGTGCCGCCCATACGAAGAGGAACGGGACCAGGCCTCTGCTCAGGCTCGAGAACTCTTCCTGCTTTCGAAATGCGCGTGACGCCGTCCAGACGACGACGGCGACCTTGGCCAACTCCGATGGCTGAAGGCTCAGGCCGCCAACGCGGAGCCACCGGCGTGCCCCTTTGGCCAAGGGTGCGATGGCCTCGGTGCCCGGCAGGATCAAGATCATGAGCAGGAGCCACACGACGATGACCATCGGCAACGCGAGCCGTCGCCACATGTCATGCGGGATCCAGGCGCACACGCCGAGAATGGCCAAGCCGGCCGCCGCTCCTGTCGCCTGTCGAAGAACGTAGTAGTAATCCGGGTAGGCCTGCCCCTGGGCGAGAAAGGCACTGGCGGAATAGAGCGTGACCAGTCCGAGAGAAAGAAGGAGGAGCGTGAGCGTCATGATCGCGGCGGGCTCCCATCCACTTCCGATGCCCGTGATGGGCAGGGCCAGGGGCCCGGACGGAGAGACGTCTACGGGTCGGGCCATCAGCGCTCGACTTCCTTTGAAGAGGCTTTGGCCAACGCCGCAAAGCGGGCACCACGCTCCTCGTAACTCGTGAACATGTCATAGCTGGAGCATGCCGGCGATAACAGGACGGTGGTCCCTGGGACCGCACGTTGGGCGGCGACCTCCATGACCCCGTCGAAACCTCCAGGCAGCAGCTCGACTGGCACATGACCGTCCAAGGCCTGGAAGATACGTGGCCCTGCCTGGCCGAATGCCAGGACACGGGCGTCAGCCTTCGAGAGCGCCCCAACCAGCGTCGAGAAGTCCTCGCCCTTGTCCTTTCCGCCGAGCAGGACGAGCAGGGCCCCCTCGAGGCTCTTGATGGCGGAGCGAGCCGCAGCCACGTTCGTCGCCTTGGAATCGTTGACCCACTGGACACCCTTCGCCTCCGCTACCTTCTCGGTACGGTGCGGAAGGGCCTTGGCCGTCGTCAGGCCCCGTCGAATGGATCCCGTGGAGGCGCCAGCCAGCCCCGCCGCGACAGACGCGGCCAGAGCGTTTTCCAGGTTGTGAACTCCGAGAAGGGCGATGTCCTCGACGTGGCCTAAAGGCTCCACCGCCCCGGACAGGTCCAACGTCAGCATATCACCGTCGAGATAGGCGCCCCGACGGGCGCCCGGACGGCCGCTGCTCGCCCGGCTGAAGTAGAAGTGACGGCCAGCAACACCCTCCGCGAGAGCAGCGACGGCCGGGTCACCTCCGTTCAACACCCACCGACTGTTGTCATCGGCATTGCGGAAGAGGTTGGCTTTGTCGGCGTAGTAGGATTCAACGGTCGTATACCAGTCGAGGTGATCCGGAGCCAGATTGGTCATCACGCCAATGTCCGGCTTGAACCGATCGATCGCGGCCAACTGGAACGAGCTCATCTCCACGACATACCACGCCGGGCTCTGCTCCCGGAGCGCGAGCTCGGAGGCGGGCGGGCCGAACGCACGGCCGATGTTCCCGCCCAGAGCCACGTCGAGGCCGTCCTCTTCGAGCAGGTGCGCCACCAAGACCGCCGTGGTTGTCTTGCCGTTCGTTCCGGTCACGGCGATCAGTGGACCATCGAAGAACCGAAAGGCGAACTCAGGCTCTGAGATCCAACGTACCCCCCGTTCGCTGAGCTCCTCGAGCACCGGAGCGTCTGGGCGGATGCCTGGACTGACCACGACCGTAGCGGCCCCGGCGATGCGATCGACCGGGTGTTCTCCCAGATCGACCTCGGCTCCCAGCGCTCGGAGCTCGGCTCCACGAGCATGAGTTGCGGTGTCAGTGCGCAAATCCGAGACATGGACTTCCCCTCCTTTTTCGAGTGCCAGCCTGGCCGCAGCCCATCCGGACGCGGCCAAGCCGACAACGGCAACCATTTCGCCTTTCAGCGTTTCCAAAACGTTGGTCCCTCACCGGATCTTGAGCGCGCTGAACGCGACCATCGCGCACAGGACTCCCATGATCCAAAAACGGACGACGATCTTGCTCTCCGGCCATCCCAACTGCTCGAAGTGGTGATGGATCGGGGCCATTCTGAAGAGTCTTCTGCCGGAGCCGTGCTTCTTCGCCGTGTACCGGAAGTATCCGACCTGCAAGACCACCGAGAGCACTTCCACGACGAAAACACCCCCCACGATCGCCAGGAGAAACTCCGCCTTGAGCAGAATGGCCATGACCCCGATGGCGCCTCCAAGAGCGAGCGAACCCGTGTCGCCCATGAAGACTTCGGCGGGATGTGTGTTGAACCAAAGGAAACCGAGGCAGCCACCTGCCAGGGCGAGCGCGAGTACAGACAACTCCCCCGCGCCGGGCAGGTAGAAGAGCCCCAGGTACGCGGAGCTGTCCACGCGGCCCAGCAGATACGCGAAGACCGCGAACGTGGACGCGGCGATCGCCATCAAGCCGGCGGCCAGCCCGTCGAGTCCATCGGTGATGTTCACCGCGTTCGCGCTGCCCGAGATGACGAATCCGACGAACAGCACGTAGATCCACGGATGGAAAACCAATGCGATGTCCGAAAAGAACGGCACCATGGTGTGGTTCGGGGGCACAGGCGAGATCGGATGGAGGAGTAGGAAGAGCCCCAAGCCGAGTCCGAACGTCCACTGCCCCAACATCTTATAGCGGGCGATCAGGCCCGCAGTCCGCCCTTGAACGACCTTGAGATAGTCGTCCATGAAGCCGAGGGCGCCCATTGCCACGAAGGTCAGCAGCGCCAGTACCGTATACCAGTTGGTCAACTCGGCCCACAACAGCGTGGAAACGCCCGCCGACATGACGATCAGGGCTCCGCCCATCGTCGGTGTCCCGGCCTTGGGAAGATGGCTCGCCGGCCCATCCGCACGCACCACTTGGCCGATGCGGAATCGCTTGAGCGCACGAATGGTCATCGGTCCCAGCACGAAAGCGAGCACGAGCGACGTCACGAGCGCTCCAGCAGCGCGGAACGTGATGTAGCGGAAGAGGTTGAACACATTGTAGACGTCGGCCAGATCCGGGAGCAGGTGATAGAGCATCAGGCCTCGACCCCCTGGGACCCCGTTGCCGATTCACCGAAGTCGTTCTCGAACAGCGGGATCAGACGCTCCAACGCCACACCACGCGACGCCTTCATGAGTAGGACCTCGTCACCAGCAATCCTTTCGCGGAGCTCCTCGTAGGCTTCGAGCGGGTCCATTACGGAAAGGATCGTGGACACAGCCCCTTGGGATTCTTCCGACCGGGCGCGCGCAGCGGCCCGGGCGAAGTCACCCGTAGCGACGAGCAGGTCCAACCCGAGTGTGGATGCCTCGTTCAGCAGCACGGTGTGGAGTTCTTCGCTACGAGCCCCCAGCTCGAGCATGCTGCCGAGGATCGCCACCTTGGTCCGGCCGGGCTCGATGTCCACCAGCAGATCCAACGCGGCACGTAGACTCTGCGGGTTCGCGTTGTAGCAATCGACGATCAGCGTGAGTCCGCCGATCCGCCTGATCTCCCCACGCATGGCACCGGCTTCGACCCGGCCGACACCGCGGGCGGCTTCGGCGGCAGGGACGTCCAGAAGTTCAGCTACCGTCAGCGCGAGCAGGGCGTTCTGGACCGAGTGGCGTCCCGGAACCCGAAGGTGCACAGGCTCCCCACGCCAGACGAAGCTCCAGCACCCCTGCTCGTCCATCGAGGCGTCGTCCGGGCGATACTCGGCGTCAGCACCGGTACCGAGGCCCACGACCAGAACGTCACGGGGGATGCTTGACGCGTGCTCGGAGAGGATGGCCGGCGCATCGCCCACGATCGCTTTACCATCGTCCGGAAGGCCCCGCAGGAGGTCGAGCTTTTCTTCCAGCACGCCTTCGAGGGACTCCAGCTTCTCGATGTGGGTCTCGGAGACGGTAGTCACGATACCGATCTGGGGTTCAGCGATCCGCGTGAGAGCAGCGATCTCCCCTGGCTCGTTGGTACCCATCTCGAGCACGACGACCTCGACATCATCGGGCGCGTCGAGCAGTGTCAACGGCAAACCGACACGGTTGTTCAGGTTTCCAGGTGTGGCGTAGACCCGACGCGAACCCTCGATCGCCGCCCGGGTCAAATCCTTGGTCCCGGTCTTCCCTGACGATCCGGTGATGCCCACCACAACGGCATCGAGGCTCCTCCGGCGATATAGGGCGAGTTGCCCAAGCGCCAGCAGCGTGTCTTCCACGGGGTAGACGCAGGCGCCGTCCGCCTCGACGGGGCGGGCCACCACGGCGCCCCGCGCTCCCCGACCGAGGGCGTCGGCCACATAGTCGTGGCCGTCGAAGTTTTCCCCGAGGAGAGCAACGAACAGGTTCCCCTCACGGGTCGTGCGACTGTCCGTCGAGATGCCTGTGAAGACGAGGCCGCAGTCCTCATGAGGTGCGACGTCCAGGGCGGTTCTCACCTGCTCGTCCGTCCATTCGAGGGGAGGGTTCACGCCATTTCTCCCATCCTGCCGAGCTGTTCTGCGACGATCAGCCTCTCGTCGAACGGGTGCGACTCGGTGCCGATGACCTGATACCGCTCATGTCCCTTGCCGGCGAGCAGCACGAGGTCCCCTGAGCGACCCTGAGCGAGCGCGTAACCGATGGCCTCGCGACGGTCCGCCAACCGCTCGAACGGGGAGCCGTTCATGCCCGGTACGATGTCATCGATAATGGATTCCGGATCCTCCGTCCGGGGGTTGTCGGACGTGATCACGACCAGATCCGCAACTTGTGCGACGGCCCGAGCCATCTGGGGCCGCTTTCCGCGGTCCCGGTCGCCGCCCGCGCCGAATACGACGATCAGACGCCCGGATGTGAGCGGGCGCATTGTGGTCAGGACGCGGCGAAGCGCGTCGGGTGTATGCGCGAAGTCGATCACGACCGTAAAGGGCTTCCGCGCCACCACCTCGAGTCGCCCGGGAATCTGCGGCACGCTGGCGAGCCGGTCCGCCACGGCCTCGAGGGACATGCCGGCTACAGCACCCACACCCGCCGCCGCCAAAGAATTTTCGATATTGAAGCGGCCGATGAGCGGAAGGTCGACATCGACCTTGCCCTCTGTGCCTCCCATACGGAACCTGGTTCCGGACGAACCCGGCTCGATCATCTCCGCACGGAGGTCGGCCTGCTCGTCGATGCCGTAGGTGACTGTGCGTCGCCCTTGGAGAGGCAGATTTTTCCAGTGCGCGTCGTCGGCGTTGACGACCACACATCCTTCCTTCTTCATCAGATTGAGGAGGTGGGACTTGGCCTCGAAATACGCGGCCATGTCGGTGTGATAATCGAGGTGGTCCTGAGACAGATTGGTGAACACCACCACGTCGAAACGCACCCCGTCGAGGCGCCTCTGCTCGAGTGCGTGAGAAGAAGCCTCCACGGTTACCGACCCAACACCCCCCTCAGCGAGATCGGCCAGCCAGGTGGAGATGGCAACCGGTCCCGGCGTCGTGAGCCCTTGGGTCCCTTCCCTCACCGAGCCGTCGGGTTCGATGAGCCCCAGCGTGCCCACCGCCGCCGAGGCACCCCGGGAGCCGAGGAGGTGCTGTGCGAGAAGGGTCGTGGTCGTCTTCCCGTTCGTGCCAGTCACCCCGACGGTGAACAGGTCGGCCCACGGGGAGCCGAGCATCACGTCTGCAGCCAGGGCGGCAGCCAAGCGGCCATCCGACACCTGGACCTGCGGAATCTCGGCTTCGGGAACGTACCGCTCCACCACGGCTGCAGCCGCACCCATCTCGGCGGCTTGAACCACGAAGTTATGAGCATCCCAATCGGACCCGCGCCACGCCAGGAAGAGGTTGCCGGGCTGGACCGTGCGGGAGTCCTGGGTCACACCAGAAATTTCCACGTCGTTCGAACCGTGGATCGTCTCGATGAGGCCAGCCGCCTCGAGGGCAGCGGTGACCACCTGGAGCGCGGACGAAGGACTAATCATCTCCCGCCCTCCTCCACGGACGACACCCGTACCGTGTCGCCCGGGCTCACTATGGAGCCGGCCTTGGGCACCATGTGCCTCACTACGCCCGATCCATCCCACTCAACCCGAAGCCCGGCCTCGTGGATGCGCCGCGCCGCCGCCCGTACGCGGAGTCCCATAACATCCGGAACCCTCGCCATGGTCCTATCTTCGGGCAGCACCGACTCTCGCCACCTCGACACGTTCGACCCATCAATCGCAGTCGACCCCGGATTCCCACCCAACAGCAGCTCCGCGAATCGCGCCACGAGGGGCAACTCGCCGTCGCTACCCCTCCGTGGCGTATCGGTGAGCTCTTGAGCCCGGGCGACCTTTACGAGGGCCCGGCGATCCATGGGTGTCTCCCGGGCCGCCAGAATGGCTTCCATCGTGGCCCGCGTTACCGGAGCTGCGGTAGATCCGCCATAGTAGGCACCTTGAGGACGGTCCAACTTGACCATGACCACGAGCTGTGGGTCTTCGGCAGGAAAAAATCCGACAAACGAAGCGAAGTACTCCCCAGCCTGATAGACCCCCTCCGACCACACGCGCGTCGTACCGCTCTTGCCGGCCACCTTGAAGGTGCCCAGGCGGGCACGGGTCCCCGTTCCATCTTCAACTGCTTCGACGAGCACATCGGCCACCTCGCGCGCAACATCAGGCGAGACAGCTCTCCGCACGACGCGGGGCTGAAAGCGGGCCGTCACTTTGCCGTTGGAATCCCGGAACTCCATCACGAGCCGGGGCTCCATCAGTAGGCCCCCATTGGCCAGGGCCCCATAGGCCATGGCCATCTGGAGGGGTGTCACGGAGACTTCGTATCCAATCGCAAGGGACGCTGAGGACTGCCCACTCCAACGCTCAGGACGGCGAAGGGTCCCTCTCACCTCCCCGGGAAGGCCGATACCGGTGGGGGCCCCGAGCCCGAAATCGCGCAGGTTCTGGTACTGGACGGCAGGACTCATGGCCTGCGCCGCTTTCGCCACACCTACGTTCGAGGAAATCTGAAGCGCCCTCGCCAGTGTCATGGGACCGTGCTCCCTGTTCACGTCCCGGATCGTCCGACCCGCCACTGTCCAAGAGCCCGATTCCGTGTCGATCACGTCGTCGAGGGACAGCAGCTCATTCTGCAAGAGGCCGGCCACGGTGAACGGCTTGAGGGTGGAGCCGGGCTCGTAAGGCGTGTTGATCGCCGACAAGGAGTTCGTGGACTCACCACGAATGGACACCATGGCGAGCACATCTCCGGTGCGCGGATCCGTGATGATGAGATCTCCACCTCGAGCCTCGGTGTCTCGAATGGCCTCCGTCAGCGCCTGGCGCCCAATTTCCTGCAAGTCCACATCTATAGTCAGCACGACCTGGCCACCCTCCCGCGGTCCCTCCACGAGGACGCTCTCCCCCGGGATCGGCCTGCCGGTGGGGTCTCTCGCCAGGATCGCCTGGCCCACAGCCCCCCGGAGGACGTCGTCGTACGCCTGCTCGACGCCCCCCAACGCTTCGCCGTCCCGCACGGACCCGAGAAGACCCCTCGCCAGGTCACCTTGGGGATAAAATCGGCGGTGCTCACGCTCGAGGTACACGCCACGAATGGTGTCGAGCGCTTCACGCACCGAGGGCGGAAATGCCTTCGGGAGGACCCGCCACGGTTTCGACGAGGTCGTAGCCCCACGTACGACCCGCTCATCCAGCCCGAGTGTCTCGGCCAAGAGGCGTGTCACCGCCTCCACGTCTCGGAGCTCACTGGGGGCGACGCTCACCCTGAAGGTTTCGCGACTGATGGCCAACTCGACACCCGAGCGGTCGAGCACCGATCCCCGAACCGCGGCGATCTCCACGCTCGTGTAGTGCTGGCGTGCCGCCTGCTCCCTCCAAAATTGACCTTGGGCCACTTGTACCTGGGCCGCTCTGGCGACGATCAGGCCTCCACTCAACAACCAGCAGGCGAGAAGCACCCGCCGACGCACCCTCACCTTGGTCTCCATCGCACGCTTTCGACGTCTCATTGGGCACGTCCCGAAAGCAGAACCATCTCGGAGGCGTCCGGACGGTGCATGCCGAGGCGCTCCTGAGCGAACGACGAGATCCGGGTCCGGCTGTCCAGGCCCCGAATCCGTCGAAGGAGATCCGTCCGTTCCGATTCAGCGAGCGAAAGCGACCTTTCGAGGCGGTCGAGCTCCGCCAACGCCTCAAGGGCACGGCTCTGGCGCCAGGTCACGAGACTCAAAGCAGAGAGAAGACCGGAGAAGCCCAACACAAGCAGGGTCACCGTGGCCCACGAGCGGCGAGAACGGGAGCGCCTCATCCCTTCTTCCAAGCTCGAAGGCGGGCGCTACGGGCGCGCGGGTTTCGGCGCACTTCGACCTCACTCGGACGTACGGCCCTTCGGGTCAGCACGCTCCCCAATGGCGCACCGCGGCAGGTGCACACCGGCATCCCCGGCGGGCAGACACAGGAGCGGCTCCAATCGCGAAACGCATTCTTGACCAACCGATCCTCGAGCGAGTGGTACGAGATCACCACAATCCGGGCGTCCGGCGCCATCGCCTCGCGAAATTCTGTGAGGCCACGTTCCAGGCATGTGAGTTCTTCGTTTACCGCGATTCTCAGAGCCTGGAAGATCCGCGCCTTTTCCTTGGCTTTCGGCTTCCTGCGCAGCGTCCTGTAGAGGACAGCGACCAGGTCGTCACTTGTCCGGAACGGTGTCGTGGTCCTACGCTCGACGACGGCCCGTGCAAGCCCTCGGGAACGGGGTTCCTCCCCATATTCGTGGAAGATCCGAGCTAGAGCCTCCTCCGGCTCCGAGTTCAGGATTTGAGCCGCGCTTGGCTCTCCCGCTTGGGTACCGCCCATGCGCATGTCCAACTCCACCCCTACCCTGAAAGCGAAACCCCGCCGGTCCGAGTCGAGTTGGTGAGAGCTCACGCCCAGATCGAGAAGGACTCCGGCGAGGGGCTCCGATAGGTCGGCGGAATGAAGCGCTTCATCAAATCGCGCCTGAACGAATCGCACTCGGGCCCCGAACGGGGCCAGGCCCGCCTTCGCCGCCTCCAGAGCATCCGGGTCACGATCTACCGCGATGACTTCGCAGCTCGCGCATTCCTCCAGCAAGATGGCGGAGTGCCCTCCGCCTCCGACCGTACCATCCAGAAAAACGCCGTGGCCGGACGGAGTTAAGAATTCCATCACCTCTCGCACGAGAACGGGGTCGTGAAAACCGGCCAGCGACTCCGTCCACTCGCTCACAGGAGTCTCAGGCGCTCGAAGTGGTAGAGGCACGGGTCACCCGAAAATTTGGTTGGAGAATTTTTCGAACTCCGCGGAACCGGTACGTGCCACTCTCTCGAACTCTGCGGGATGCCATAACTCGACCCGATCGATGTTCCCCAGGAGTAGGACCCTTCCATCAAGTCCAGCCGCCTCCTGCAGCCAGGCGGGGATGAGAATCCGGCCTTGTTTGTCTGGCGAGACCTCGACCGCGCTGGACGTAATGGCCAGCACGTCTCCCCACGCCTCGGGTTGATTTCTCCGGAACGTCAGGAGACGCTCCTGCGTGGCGGCCCAGGATACCACCGGAAAGAGCGTGAGGGCAGGCGGTCTCCATTGGAGCAAGACGAAGCGGTCACCGTCCGCCTCTCGGCGAAACGCCGAGGGAAGACTGACCCGCCCCTTCTCATCCATCTGAAACTCATACCTGCCCAAGAAACTCGTCACGCCGTGGCACTCTATGGGTGAAAGTGGTACGAAGTGGTACAACGAGACCAAGATACGACCCTACTTCAAGAGCCGTCAAGCCTTTTTAGGACCTATAGTTTTCGGTTTTTGTTTGGGTGGGGGGGTCCCGTCGGAGGGATATAAGATCAAGCATGTCAATGAGTTACAGGCTTAACAACCCACTGCCGACCACGATGAATTCGCAAAAAATGATGAAAGAAAACCACCGTCTGCGGGATTTACCCACTTTTTCCCACGGGGTTTTGGTGCTCAAAAGGTTCGCGAGCTACCGGGAGTGCGGGGGCGGCGGCGGGGCGGGCCTCGGCTCTAGTGTCCAGGCATCAGCCACAATAAAAAGCGCCGCGGGAGAAAAAACCCCCGCGGCGCCTTCGGCACTCGTGCGAGCGCGGGCTACCGGCGGTTGGCGCGCCTGATGATCGCGTCTTGGATGTCGAGGTACACGTTGGTGTTGTCCACGTAGACTTGGTAATCGATCGACGCTGTCCGGTCGGCGTATCCCTTGCCGTCTTGGAAGAGTCGGAGCGCCTGCTGGAACATCGGAAGCGTCCGATTCGCCGACGCCGGCGTCTCGGGTGTCTGCGCCGCGATGGCAAGGGTAAAGAGACAGTAGCCGTGCCAGAAGTCATACTGCTCCCGACCTTCACTGCTGACTTCGAATTGTTTGGCAAGCTGGATCAAATCGATAAAGCGAGAATAGTTCTTCTCCTGCGGCTGCACATAACTCGCATAGGCGTGGGTAAAGATCATGTTGGCCGCCGCGTCCGGTGTGGATCCGTGCGCAACCGCACTCTCAAGTACCGGTACAGCCTCTTCAACACGCCCTACCTCTATCAACCAGCTACCCATACGAAGATGCAGATTGGGCCAGTCGGGATCGATCTCCTCGATGGCCGCGAGTGCCGCAACCGCCTCGGTGATCTGACCGGCGCCTTTGAGCGCCTCGGCATAAATGGCCCGTAAGCTGGCATCCTCCGGGTGCGAGGCGACGGCGCGCTCGCCAAACGCGATCGCTTCGTCCACGTTGGACAATTGGAGCTGTGCGGCCGTCACGTTGCGCAGCTGCGATACCAACATCTCCGCACCCTTCTCGACAAAAACCCTCTCGTACGCCGCGATCGCCTTGCCGTATACCTCGCGGACCTCAGGCGTCATCCCGTCGCTTCCATCGACCTCCGCCGCTCTGCGTACCCGCTCCGCTCCGGCGAACGCGAAGTTCCCCAACTGCTCATAGAGGGCGATGTTGTCGGGGTCGAGCGCGACTCCCTCCTCGATGATCAGCATCCCTCCGAGGGGGTCGCCTTGTTGGGCCAGATCATACGCGACGTTCATCCGCACAGAGGCATTCGTCGGATCCAGCTCGAGGTACCGGTTATAGAAGTCACGAGCCACCTCAGTGTCATCGAGGTTGGTCGCCAAGAAACCACCGAGCAACAGAGCGTTCTCGTGGTACGGATCACGCTCGAGCAGGCGCTGGGTCTCCGCCAAGGACTCCTCGTAACGGTCCGTTTGCCGGAGTACGTTGGCTCGTGTATACCGGCTGGTATTCGAATTCGGGTTCAACTCGAGCGCCCGGTCGCAGTTGGTGAGCGAATTCTCCCACTGCTGGCTCTGGGCATAGTCACGGCAAAAGATCGCTACCCTCGTCTGCTCGACAAATAACTGGAAGCGCTGAACGATCTGCTGGGCCGCCTCTTTCTCCATCTTATCGGCGGACATGACCGGGTCGACTTCGAACACTTCTCCGGTCGGACTATCCACAAAGCGGATGTTCTGGATCTGCCACGCCTCCTTGTTCCCCTGGTACCGCGCACAGAGCACGACCTGATAGTTATTCTGTTGAGCAAGCTGACGAGCGACGATGCAATTGAGGTCCTCCATTTTCAGGTCGAACTCCTTGAGGGCGTCCTTGATGTCGTCCTCATCTACCGCACTGTGGGTAAGCATTTTGTCGATCAAGTCCCGCAGCTCATCCGCCAGATCCTTCCCGAAGTCGTCGTCCTCGTCGTTCATGGGTTGGAAGTCCGGAATGAGCACCCGGAAGCGGCTGCTTACAGTCTGCTGGGCCTGCAGCGCCGTGCTGCCCAAAAAGGTCAGCGCAAACAGCACGGTTGTACAAAAGCCCAGAGGGCGGCGTCCAATCATCATCCTTGCTCCTAGATGGGGTCCTGAAAAATGTCTGCTCCCAAAGGCCTCCTCAGGCTCGCTGCCCCCTACAACCCATCCCTCGGCCCTGCGCCCGATTTGCCACGGTCGACCAAAAGTACGCCACAGAGGCCACGGGTCAACCACAGTTTTCGAAAACACTCGAGGATTTGGTAGGGGTAATACTCTAGGATGGGCATTTTTGTTACACAATTGGGGGGACGCGGCGTCGCGCAGAGGAGGCTGAATAGGGAGGGCCTCCCTCAGCCCGACGAGAGCGTAGGATCGTTATGAACCCTCCGCGCAGACCTTGTGATGCGACCGCAGCGTTGGGACCCGGAGCCGCCGTGCCGGAGCCGGTCCCACGAAATTGCGTGGTCGATGAACCGGCTCCCGCACATCGGGATTATGGAGGGATTTGGAGGCCGCCAAGAGCCGTATTACCGACCCGTAGCTGGAATCTCCCCGTACCCCATTTAGCCAGAGCTAGAAGACGTGGATCGAGCCGTTGACGGTCTTCACGTTCAACTCCGGACCGCCGTCACCGAGCACGCCCCTAGCCGAGTGGCGCGATGCGCGCCCGATCCGCTCGAACGGCAGATCGGTTTCGAGGCGCCCGTTCACCCACCTGGCGTCCAGGTCCGCGTTGACATCGTCGGGAAGATCCAACGATATGCTCCCATTCACGGTTGAGAAGCTCAGACCGGCTTCGACGTTGTACCGCTCCATGGCGACCTCGATGGACCCGTTGACCGTGCTGGCCTCGGCGAAGCCGGTGGTGGAAATCTCGATGTCTCCATTGACGCTTCTGGCGCCCACGTCCGAGGCGAGGTCGTGCACCTCGACGTCGCCGTTCACGGTGCTGCCCAGAAACGAGACGTTCTCCGGAACACTCACGTAGAACGTCACCCGGACGTCGTTATTGCGGATGCTGTTTCGGCGGCCGGATCCGGGCTCGCACGTGTTCTCACGTCCCCGGGAGGACGGATAGACGGCGCACACCGTCACACCTCCTGCGTGCTCGATGACTTCGATTCGCACCGCGTCCACATCACTTCGGCGAGCACGTTTCTCCGCCCGCACCTCGATCTCTTCGCCCGCGGCCCGCTCGACGATGATGTCGCCGTTCACGCCCTTGATTTCCACCGTCTGTCCCGTCCTGACCGTTCCATGCCACACGAAGTCGGCCTCCTGACCCGATCCGTCTCGGTTCTGCCGCTGAGCGGACGCGGATGCGGCACCCCGATCGTGACCCCCGCCGAAGAGCCCCGCAACCGCACGACTCATCCCGAGAGCCACACTCTTGGCACCCTGCACCACGTTCTGCGATCCCCACACGAGCCCCTTCGTCATCGCGCCGCCGTCTCTCGCCGGAGCGAGGGTCAACACACCTGCCACCACGATCCCGGCCACCACGGCCGCCCGATTCACTCCCGTCATGCTGCCTCCTTGGCCTGCCCTCGTCACGCGCGGCCCATCCGGGCCAACGCTCCCTCCCCGATCCTACCACTCCTCCAACAACCGAATGGCACCGTCGAACTCCACGTGCACTTCCAGCGACCCCTCTCCGTACGAGCAAGTCCCTGGAAAAGTTTTCCTGCAGACTTTGATGCCGGAAGTCGCGAAAGGGTTGGAATGGCAGAACGCCTTGCGCGCGCACGGCCGACCCCATCCATTCGGCGATCCCCACCAAGAAGCCACCGGCAGGAGATCTCGCATGCCATTCGCCACGTTGGCCCTTCTCCAAGCGATGCAGCCCATCGATTTGACGGCCCTCCTCGCCGTATTCATGGGAGTCTCCGTCGTCCTGGTCCCCGTCATCGGGATCACGGCTCGCTTCGCACTCAAACCCACAGTCGAAGCCCTCAGTCGTTTCTTCGAAAAGAGAGGCAGCGACGAGGCCATTTCGATTCTCGAGCGCCGGATGGCGCTCATCGAGCAGCAGGTGGAGTCGATCGATACCAACGTCCAAAGGCTCGTCGAGGCAGCGGAGTTCGATCAGAAACTGTCGGCGCCATCGCCAAGCCCGACTCAGATTTCAGGGCCGAGCTCGGACGAATAAGCCAGTTGGGCGACATCGAGATCATCGGACATCGTGGATATGCGGCGCGCGCTCCGGAGAACACACTCGTGTCCCTCGAGGCTGCGCTGAGCGCCGGCGCCCGCGCGGTGGAGTTCGATGTCCATGTGGCGTCCTGTGGCACGCCCGTGGTCATTCATGACGAGACGCTGGATCGCACCACCGACGGCCACGGGCCGGTCCTGAGCCAGACGGTCGAGCAGTTGCGGACGCTGGACGCGGGCACCTGGTTCGATCCAGGATTCGCCGGCGAGAGGATACCCACCCTGGCCGACGCCCTCGATCACGTCACCAGCAGAGCGCACCACATCTATCCCGAGGTGAAGGGAATCCGGAAACTGTCGGATGTCGACGGTATGGTCCGCATTGTTCGGGACCGGGCGATGTCGGATCGCACAACGTTCATCAGCATCGACTGGAGCATCCTCGAACGCATCAGAGCCCGAGACGCGGCGATCCGTATCGGTTTCATCGTGGTAACCGCCGACCTGTTCGACGAGGCGCTATCACTCGCTGTGGCCGATCCGGCCGCCATCCTCGACTTGAATCATGAAATCGCACTGGATGACCCGTCGGTGGTACAGCGGGCAAAGGACGAAGGTGTCGAGGTTGTAACCTGGACGGTCAACGAGCCCGATGAAGCGACCCGGCTGCGGCGGGCAGGTGTCACCGGCCTCACAACCGACCACGTCAACCGGCTTCTCGCGTGGGCCGGCCAGGGATCGGGGTAGGATGCCCCTTCCCCAGGAATTCAACCTGGCCGGACGGCGTGAGGCCCTCACGCGGCTCGGCCAGGGCCGCCTGGATCTGCTCATCGTCGGTGGAGGCATCACCGGCTGCGGCATCGCGCGGGACGCCGCCCTCCGCGGGTGGACCGTGGGGCTCGTTGAAAAGGAGGATTTCGCCTTCGGCACCTCCAGCCGTTCGTCGAAAATCGTGCACGGTGGCGTCCGTTATCTGGAGTACGGACACTTTCTACTCGTGAAAGAAGCCGCACAGGAGCGGGCGGTGCTTCGGACCATCGCCCCGCACCTCGTCCATCCCCTCCCGTTCGTCTTTCCTGTGTTCGGTGGCGAAAGCCTGCTCAAGATCCGGGCGGGCCTTACGGTGTTCGACTTCCTGGCCGCCTCAGACGGCCTCGAGAAACACGAAAACCTCTCACCGGAGGAGGTCAGGAAACAGCTTCCCGGGCTTCGCGATCCGCTCAAGGGTGGGGTGCGATACCCGGAGTACATCACAGACGACGCACGCCTCACGCTGGAGAATGCGCAGTCGGCGGCCGAGCACGGAGCGTTGGTCGTCAACCATGCGCGCGCCCAAGATTTTCGGGTGACCGACGGGCGGGTCGCCGGATGCAGCGTAGTGGACCTGATCGAGAACCGGACCGTGGAGGTGTCGACTCGACTGATCGTCAACGCGACGGGCGCGTGGTCGGCAGGGCTGTTGGCGGAGGGCGGCTTCGACGCCGAGTTCTCACTGATCCCCAGCAAGGGGATCCACATCCTGCTCTCTGCCGAGCGACTGCCGATCGAGGGGGCGACCTTCCTGCGCGCGACCAACGGGAAAAGAGGTCTCGCGATGCGGCGCCTGGGTTTCGTCTACGTCGGCACTACCGACGATCAATACGACGGGTCGCTCGACCGGCCACGCGCCACGCGATCCGATGTGGACGAGGTGTTGGACATGGTCAGCGACTGTTTCCCGGAGCAGAATCTCGGGTACGACGACATTCTCGCCACATGGGCCGGCGTGCGTCCACTGATTCGTGAAGAGGGCAAGAGCACGCGCGACACTTCCCGCGAGGACGCGGTTTGGCGCTCGCCCCCCGGGCTGATCACGGTGGCGGGCGGAAAGCTCACGACGTACCGGCAAATGGCGCGCCGGGTTCTCGAGCTTGCCGACCCTGACCTGGGACCCGCACCCGGACTTCCGGACCGGACTGCCACGGTACCGCTTCCGGGTGCCGTTATCGGTGCCGCGGGCTTGGAGGTCTACCACGCCGAGCGCTCGCGGGAACTTCTCGAGGTCGGGGTCGAGCCGTCGGTCATCGAGCGGCTCTGCTGGCTTTACGGGAGGCAACTCGACGATCTGCTCGGGCTCGCCGCCGCCGATCCGTCTTGGCTGGAACCACTCCACCCTGACGTACCGGCGCTCAGGGGTGAGGTCTTGCTGGCTGTGGAGCGGGAGATGGCACTCACACTTACCGACTTCATGGACCGGCGGGCGGCGCTCCTTCTTTTCAGCCCAAACTTTGGGCTCGCCGGAGCGGAAGCCGCGGCAGACATCATGGCGGAAGCGTTGGGATGGGACGCGGATCGGAGGGCGCGAGAATTGGCTGAGTACCGGGAGCTCGCAGCCGAGCACACCTTGCCCTCGGCGTGACGCTGAACGCGTCTCGCGACAGCACACTCCTCCCATCTTCATTGAACTCTTGGGTACAATCCGCTACCATCGGGCACGAGTTGAAAACGATTCTCATTCGCGTTCGCCGATATGCCGGTAATCGACCTGGAAAATGTGGGCAAGAACTATTGGCCGGGGCCTGTTCAGGCCCTGTCCGGCGTAACGCTCGATGTTCATGAGGGTGAGATCCTCACTCTGCTGGGCCCCAGCGGATGTGGTAAGACCACAACCCTGAGACTCATCGCCGGGTTCGAAGCTCCGGATGAGGGGACGATTCGTGTCCGCGACGCGGCGGTTTCGGGCAACGGTGACTGGATTCCGCCCGAGCACCGCGGCGTGGGCATGGTCTTCCAGGACTATGCCCTTTTCCCCCATTTGTCGGTGGGAGAAAACGTCATGTTCGGGCTCCACGGGCGGCCGAAGAAAGAGCGCCCCGGGCGCGCCAAAGAAGTGCTCGAGCTTCTCGACCTGTCACACCACTTCGACCGATACCCGCACGAACTGTCCGGCGGGCAGCAGCAACGGGTGGCGCTCGCGCGAGCAATCGCCCCGGAGCCGGTCGTGGTGCTGATGGATGAGCCCTTCAGCAATCTGGACGCACATCTCCGCGACAATGTTCGTGACGAGGTGATCGGAAGTCTGAGGTCGGCCGGGATCACCTGTATTCTGGTCAGCCATGACCAGAGAGACGCATTGGCGGTTTCCGACCGCGTGGCGGTCATGAATCAAGGGAAAATCGAACAGGTCGGAACACCCTTGGAGATATACAAACATCCCGAATCGATCTTCGTGGCGACGTTCGTGGGTCGTACCAACCTGCTCCAAGGGCGTATTCAGGGTGTCGACGGGTGTGTGCTCACCGATTTCGGCTCCTTCTGCCGCGTGGATCGTTCCGGGCTCCCCGAAGGCGCACCTGTGATGGTCTCGGTGCGGCCCGAGGGGTTTACTCCCTCCGAGCACGGCCTGCTCCGGGGCACGGTTACATCCACGACCTATACGGGGAGTGCTGTCGAAGTGGAAGTTCAGCTGCCGACCAAGGCTGGAGGACACCGCGGCATCACCGTGCACCTCCCGACCACCGAGAGCTACGCCCCCGGAGATGAGATTCGGCTTGCCATCGTCCCCGACTATGCCTCGGTCGTCCGAAACTCCTGCCAGTTGTTGGGCTTCAGTCCGCAGTCGGCAGGGTAAAGGAAAAGGCGCTCCCCCGGCCGACCTCGGTTTCCAACTGAATCCGTGTGCCGTGGGCCTGAAGAATTCCGTCGACGATTGCGAGGCCCAGACCAGCACCCCGTATGCCGTCCGCGTGTCCCTTCCAGAAACGATCGAAGAGGTGCCGCTCCATTTCGGACTCGATGCCCGGGCCCGTGTCCGAAACCGTCACCGATACCCCACCCGACGCCCGCGACGCGGCCACCGTGACCCGCCCGCCGGCCGGAGTGAACTTCAGCCCATTGTCGATGAGGTTGGACATCACCTGCACGATCCGATCACGGTCCGCTTCTACGGCCGGCAGGTCTGAGGGAACGTTTACCGTGAGGTCGACCCCCTCCTCCTCAGCCTCCCAGCGCATCTGTGACACAACTTCTTCGAACACCTCGACCACGTCCACGGCCTTGGTCCGGACCGAAAGTCGCCCCGCCTCGATCTGCGCCACGTCCAGGAGATCCTGGATCAACCGGTTGATGCGGTCCGCCGCCCGGCCGATGATCTCGAGATGCTCTTCCTGCCGCTCCGGAGACATCGGAACGTCTGCCAAGAGCTCGGCCGCCGCCGCGATCGTGCCGACCGGATTCCGGAGATCGTGGGACACGACGGCCAGCACCTCGTCCCTCGCTCTCACGGCGTCACGTAGCGCCGCCTCGGCCGCGCGAATCTCGGTCATGTCGGTGAAGGTGAGGACCACGCCACGCACCTTCCGCGCATCCTTCATGGGACTGATGATGAGTTGGACCGGAAAGGACGTCCCATCCTTGCGCCACAGCACGTCATCCGGCACGCGAACGGTTTCACCGGAGCCTAACGCGAGGTGAACCGGACAGTCACTCTCCGAATGTTCGCCGCCGTCCGCCCTGGTGTGGTGAATCCGACGGTGCACGGCCTCCCCACGCAGCTCCCTCGGAGAGTAGCCGAGCAGTCTCGACCCGGCTTCATTGAGGAACGTGCAGTTCCCGTCCTGATCGACTCCGATCAGGCCATCGGCGGTCCCTCTGAGGATCGAGCGCAGTTCTCGACGCACCGCCACAGTTTCCAGCCGGCGTCGTGTCTCGCCCCGAGCGAGATTCTCGAGATTCAAGCCGACGAACGCCATGGCGATTGCGCCCAAGATGGCCAGGGCGATGGTGCCCGATGTGACCCAGAACCGCAACGTGCGACGGCGCTGCAGGCGGCTCGCCGCCGAAAACTCGTCGCGGATCAGTCGGTCCTCGAAGGCGCGCACCGCGACCTGAACGGAATCGTAACGGGCACGGTCATCCTCCATGTGCTCCCGAAACGCCACGGGATCGATGGAGAGTGGACCCTCTTCCATGAGCGGTGAATGGAGGACCCGCCAGTCGTTCGCCCGGGACTCGACCTGGCTCAGCTCCACCCGGTAGGTCGTTGGCATACCGCTGATCACGCCCCTCAGGGCGTTGAGGAGGTCACCCTCCCGTGCGATGTGGTCCTGATAGAGGGCGATGAAGCTCGAGTCACCCGAATTCACATACTGCTCGATTCGCATCATTTCTTGAGAGTGGACGTTCTGAATCTCGGGAAACATGGGGCGAGCCAGAGAGAACACGGCGAGTTCCCGCTCCAGCTCAACCTCCTGCCGTTCCAGAAAGGCCGGCACCAGGGCCAACGCCAGCAGCGCGAGGAAGGAAACGCCCAAAGCGGCGATCCACCGAGACCGCCCGACACTTGGCATGACGCTGGGGTTCATCAGGGGCTCGCTGGTACCCAGGGGCTCCGGGGGTCGAGGAGATCCTCGGCGAGATCCCGCTCCCTCACCGTATTCACGTTCAGGAACGTGGTTTGTGCGTCGGCGACCCGAGCAACGGCATCTTCGCCGATGAACGCCGCCCCAACGGCCTTGGCCAGTCCACGTAAGGACCGGTCGTCGGAGTGGAGCCTGCGCTCGACCTCCGGCGTACACGTCGATCGGTACAACGCGCACAGGGGCTCCGGACCCACCGGGCCAACGGGAACTACCGCCGGCGCGTCGTCGTTCCAGTCGAGGATCGTCCGAACCAGGGCCTCACTTACGAGCGGCATGTCGCATCCGAGAAGCAGCACTCCGTGGTCACCCCTCTCACTGGCCCATTGAAGCGCCGTCCATAACCCACCGATCGGGCCGAGGCCGGCCTCCAGATCGGGGCGAGTCGGGACACCCAGCTCGGCCTCCACGCCCTCCTCATCCGATACGACGCCAACGGGCAAGCCGGCCGCCTGAAGGGCACGGACACCCCAGCTCGCCAACGGCGCTCCTGCGAGCGGCGCCAATACCTTCGACTGGCCAAAACGGCGGCTCTTCCCACCGGCCAGCATGGCGCCGAAAATCCTCTCGGCGGGATGGCTCACCGAGCGGATCCGTCTGCCCCAGTGTACTCCTTGAATCCCTCGGGCCCGGTGGGGCCGAAAAGGCTCATCGAGAAATCAATCTTCCAGCAGAGGCCTCTTCGCGTCCTTGGCGCCGAGCGCCGCACCGGTCCCGACACCGGCGCCAAAAACGATGGCCGTGCCAGCGCCCACGAGCGGAAGCAAAGCCACCACGGGAGACGCTACGATGGTCGCTGCGACGCCGGCTATCAAACCGAGGGCAGGCTTCTCCACGAAGCTCGTAAACCGTAGTCGGCGTCCGACGAAACTCCGGGCCCTCGTATGCCCAAGAATCCCCGCCGCCCCCGCGATACCCAGTGTAAGCAGCGTGAGCATGAGTCACATCCTTGCGTATAGGTCAGTCGTGGGCGCTCCCGCCCCGGAGCAGGGCACGTACGCCTCACGCTATTCTAAACCCTACGACCACTTCATTGGATCCGTTTCACGGGCGGACTCCTGATCCAAGCGTCCATTCATCGGGGACACGTTTGCTCCCGGCGTCGGAAAACCCCTGTTGTTGCTGCAAGAAATGACGGCTCCGCGCCGACAGGACACAGGACGATTTTTTTCGTTGCGCCATAGGTTTACCGCGGATAGCGTAGAAATAGGGCCCGTTTTGGTGCGCATCACATCGATAGATGACTCAATCAGGAAGCAAACGATGAAAACTCTTCGTCTGGTGGCCATGATCCTGGCCCTTACCGCATTCCCCGTCGAGGGGCAGTTGGAATTCTCCGCCGGGATGAATCTGTCCGACTTGACCGGATCACTGGGCGGTTCGGACCTCGAGAATCTCAGCAACCGTGCTGGAAAGGTCTTCGGCGTCGATCTGATCCTTCCGATAGGTGGCCTGGGCCTCAACCTAGGAGTCGATTGGGCGCAAAAGGGTCAGGACTTTCTCAAGGACCCCGGAACGGCCCAGGAGGCCGTGGCGCTGCTCGACCTCCGGTACATCGAAGTCCCGCTCCACCTCCGTGTGCCGGTGGTGTCTGCCGGACCCGTCTCGCTCAACCTCGTGCTCGGCCCGACCTTCGGGTTCCAGATCGGGTGTGAAGTCGCTAGCGACCTCACTGCCGCCCAAGAATGTGCCGATTTGGACGGTGCACCCGACCTCAAGAAGACCGACATTGGCGGCACAGCCGGACTTGGCATCAGCTTTGGCCTGGGCGGAATCGTATACGCTGGATTCGACGTCCGAGTTACGACCGGACTGACCTCGATCAGCAACATCTCGGCGAATTCTCTGAGGAACCGGACCTTCACGGCTCAGACCCACATCGGTTTCGGGATCTTCTAGAAAAACACCAAGAACCGTCGGCACCAAGCGCCCTCGACTCCGGGGGGCCAAGTTTCCCAGCTCTACGCCCGGCTACTGGGGCCGCCAGGGTCCTCATGGCCTTCCGTCCATCTGTGCGCGCCATCTGGATTCTGCGCGCCAAGTGGATCCAATGAATTGAAACCGCCAACCGGCGTAGCCCCTAAACCTCGCTCAAACGCTTCTCGCATACCGCTGCAGATTGCACGAACTCGGTCGAGTACCATATTGGTCCGACACGGGTCGGCCACTGACGCTGGAATGGTACTCCTGATGACCCAAGCGACCGGACCGGAGAAGATGCAACTTCATCGTAGTCGAGGAGGATCGAATATGAGGCTTCTACTGACCGGCGCCGTGGCGCTCTTGTTCGCGTTACCCGCGCATGCACAGCTGGCACCGCCCAATTCGGCGGGTGTGACGTTCGCACACGTTCATCTCAACGTCACCGACATCGACGTCCACGAGAAAATCTGGGTCGAGCAATTCGGCGGCGTAGCGGTGCAGAAGGGTTTTCTGAGGACGGTCAAGTTTCCGAACATGCTCGTTGTGTTCACCGAAAGGGCCCCGACCGGGGGCTCACAGGGCACCGTGATGGATCACTTCGGCTTCAAGGTCCGCAGCCTCTCCGAGGTGCTTGCGACGTGGCGCGCGGCCGGCTTGGAGGTCCAGTCCGAGTTCACAGGCGCCGAGGGCTACCCGAACGCGTACGTAGTCGCGCCGGACGGCGTCAGATTCGAGCTGCAGGAAGATCCGCAGCTCCCCATGAAGGCGGCAGGGTATCACATCCACTTCTTCGCGCCGGACTACCTGGAGCTGCTGGACTGGTACGTGGATATATTCTCGGGTGTGCAGGCCTCGCGTGGATCGATCGAGACGACGGTGAACGTGCCCGGCCAGAACCTCAGCTTCGCAACTTCCCAGACGAAACGCGAGCCCACACAAGGCCGCGCCATCGATCACATCGGCTTCGAAGTCGATGATCTTGAAGCGTTCGTTGCGAAGCTCGAGGCCCGTGGCATCGAGTTCCAGCTGGGATATACCGACGTAGCCCCCATCGAGCTCAAGATCGCCTTCTTCACCGATCCGTCGGGCGTTTACATCGAGCTGACCGAGGGTTTCGACGAGTATTAGACACTGCTGTACCAACGAGAGACGGCCACCCCCATCATCGGGAGTGGCCGTCTTCTCGTTAAAGGTCTTCTTGGGAAGGTCCGAGCGGGTCGTCTCTGAAACGATCCGGCTTCGATCCCGTAGTGGTTGGGGGGCCGCAAGGAGCATGGAGGTGGATTCATGTGGACGAGCATGAAGTGGGTCGCACTAGTCGTGCTGGCGCTGCCCATCCATCTGGTGCTCGTGTTGGCGTTTATCGGGGTACCGAGACCACCGGCGATCACCGCTGAAGGCGTCGGGCGGGTGGGGTGGCGGCCGGTCCTCGACAATGCCGGCCAGCTCTGGAAGTCCCGGCAGTCGAAAAGCCTAGTCGCCTGGATGCCCGACGGTTCAGGCCTGCTGGTGCAGGGCCGCCGCATGATCCTCGATTCCCGGCTCCACACGCTGTCGGATGCCGCGGGGGAGCCGGTCTTCCTCCCGCAGATCCCGCGGAACGTAGGAGCGATCCACGGTGCACCTGGTCGCGAGTACATGGTGCTCGGGTGGGATACCGACGGTGACGAGCAGTATCGGTTGTACCGCTGGGACCTGGGTGACGCGGATCCCGTTCTCCTCACCTCTGAATCCGAGCGTGCGCAGTTCGGCGCCTTCGAGCCCAATGGCCCTAGGATCGCATACGGCAGCACACGCAGAAACGGCACGGACTTCGACGTCTATCTCATGGACCCCCTCGACCCTCGCTCGGACCGACTGATCCTGGAGGTCGAGGGGACCTGGGGCGTTGCCGGCTGGTCTCGCACAGCCGATGAGCTCCTGCTCGTCCATGTCGTCTCGACCTTGGAGAACGAGCTTTACGTGCTGGACATCGGCACAGGTTCTCTAACTCGCATCACAGACGACGCCGATGGAGCGGTGCGGCATGGCTCTCCTCAGTGGAGTCGAGACGGGAGCGCGCTCTACTACACCAGCGATCGAACGACGGAGTTCTCGCACCTACGCCGCCTGGACCTTCGCACCGGAGAGGAAGCCGTCCTGTCCGCCGACATCCCATGGGACGTCGAGTCGATTCAGCAAACCGGTGACGGCAAGCTGCTCCTCATCAGCGTGAACGAGGACGGCAGAACCAGACACTACACGACCGATCCGCTAGGTGCGGAAATGTATCCCCTCGAGCTCTTTTCGTCGGGGCAGTTCTCTGCCCGGCTCCACCCCGACGACCCGATCCTCTTGGTCAACCACTCCGACCGCTTCGGTGTGGTTCGTGGCTACACCTACGACCTACGGAGCGAGGAGCTCACGCTTTGGGCGGGTACTGAGCCCTCTCAGAGTAGTACGCCCGCCACTCGCCTCATCCGCTACCCGACCTTTGACTCGGTCGGTGGCGAGCCGCGTCGCATCTCGGCCTTCGTATATCCGGGGATGGGCGACGGTCCTCGGCCGGTGCTCATCAACATCCACGGTGGACCGGAAGGCCAAGCACGACTCAGCACGAGCGGGGGCACCACGCAGAAGTCCGGGATCACGGTGATCACTCCCAACGTGCGTGGCTCCACCGGTTACGGGCGAACCTTCACGACACTCGACGACCAGTATTTACGGGAAGACGCCGTACGGGACATCGGGGCCCTTCTCGACTGGATCGGAGAGCAGCCGGACCTCGACGAGAGTAGGGTGGCCGTCACGGGCGGGTCCTACGGAGGTTACATGGTGCTGGCGTCGCTCGTGCACTTCAGCCCCCGAATCCGCTGCGGCATCGACATTGTGGGTGTCAGCAACTTCGTGACGTTCCTGGAGAACACGGCCGATTACCGCCGGGACCTCAGACGGGCCGAGTACGGCGACGAGCGCATCCCGGAAATGCGGGAGTTCCTGGAGTCGATTTCGCCCCTCAACAACGCCGAGCGCATCACGTCCCCGCTCATGGTCGTCCAGGGAGCCAACGATCCCCGTGTGCCCGTCAACGAGTCGCGACAGCTCATCAAGCGCGTACGGGACAACGGCCTCGACGTCGCGTATATGGAGGGCGCGAACGAAGGACACGGCTTTCGTCACCCGTGGAACTCGTTCTATGCCGGACTCGCGCAGCAGGAGATGACGCGCGAGTGCCTTCTGGAGCGCTAGGCCGACCCGTCCAACCCGTAGAGATGCTTGCCGGACCACACGCGTTAGACGCATCTTGTCGGCCATGACCGACGGTCCAGTCAGGTTCTGATGCTCGTGACGACACCGTCGGCGATCCAAGACTTCCTAAATTATTGGCCTTATCATGGATCACTTTATTTGAGGAGCACCGTAATGAGTGATGTCAAGAAATCTCTATCCCCACGAGAATTTGCCAAAATAAGTGCAATCGCTCTGGCATGGGCCTCGCTAGGAGCCAGTCAGGTGGTGTCCGCCCAGACACCCGCAAGCGAACTCGAATCGGAATTTCTTCTTGAGTTGGTGCTCGACGTTGACGCCCAAATCGATGCCGGCCACACCAGCATTGCGCCGGTTACCGGCGGAACCTTCGGTGGACCAAGAATCAAGGGAACAGTACATCCCGGAGGCGCGGACTGGATTACACAGGTATCAGGTCATAGCAGTCTCGACGTGCGCATCACTCTGGAGACCGATGACGGCGAATTCATCTACATGTCTTACACTGGAGTTGTTCGGTCAGGTGAAAATGGATTGTACTGGAGGGTACGACCCATCTTTCAAACCGCGTCAGAGAAGTATGACTGGCTCAACCATAGTGTTTTTGTAGGCAAGAGTAAGCAGGTGCCCGGCAAGGTTGCGTACGACATTTTCCGTATACTCTAAACCTCTCTGATGGGCTTCTGCTTGCGCCTGCCGGCTCTGAATCGGTGGAGGAGAGACAATCCGCAGGTGAGGGGACAACCACGACCGTCGGGAACGCCGGACACGCTTCGGCCCGGAGCAGCCGAGTCAGCCGCCCCGAGCCGTTGAAACAGCCGGGTGGCATTCATTCCTCCCGCGGACATTCGCCGACCGTGCTCTGCGAACTCGTCACAGGGCCGACACAACCGTGGGTCGATCCGCCTAAGGACGGACAGCCGAGCTCGGCTGCTCGTCTCATGCCACACCCACAACTCGCGAGCCCTCGTCTGAGGGCGGTGGGTCAAACACTCATCCCTGCGGCGAGCGTTCAGTGCGAACCACGGGGCGAGCAGCTTCTGGACGCATAGTGCGCCAGCCTACCCGCCGCAAGCCGACGGCCCGAGCAACACCACGACGGGCGTGGTTTGCGACCCCCTACCCTAACATGCACACCAACGTGCACACATCAAAATGGCCTCCCGAGCCCAAGGCCCGGAAAGCCGATTGTTTCCTACCTCTTTCCAAGTGGGCGGTACAGGATTCGAACCTGTGACCTCCTGGGTGTAAACCAGGCGCTCTGAACCAACTGAGCTAACCGCCC
>SMVB01192313.1_pt1 | contig 33015 bp, 31 predicted proteins | sample 2456461 | NCBI WGS metagenome assembly SMVB01 (sample SAMN11095934, study PRJNA526329) | marine sediment metagenome | biome: Marine sediment; feature: Surficial sediment; material: Deep marine sediment; isolation source: Hadal surficial sediment | place: Pacific Ocean | collected 2014-05 | depth... | reverse complement strand
GCCGCGGGTTGCTGGCGGGCGCTTTCGCCGGGCAAGTCGCCGTCCTGGTGTTCATGCTGGGCTCCCACCCGTTGTTGCTCGCGGAGCTGCAGGCGATCTTCTGGACGCTCACAGGCCTGGCGCTGGCGGCCCGCGAGCCCTATGCGAGCTAGTGTCCCGGTTGTTATTCTTCGGTTTCGGCACACTCGCACGCCGCGCGGCGCGCGGCATCATGGGGGGGGATCTTGGCAACCGAGCTCTCTCGCGACGCTCGAATCCACGTAGCCGGACACGGCGGTCTGGTCGGCTCGGCAATCGTCCGCGCCCTCGAGGCCCGGGGATTCGAGAACCTGCTCGGCGAGACGAAAGACCGCCTCGATCTGCGTGTCCAGCGCGACGTGAACGATTGGTACCGGGACAGGCGCCCCGAATACGTGTTCCTCGTAGCCGGTACGGTTGGCGGCATCTTGGCGAACTCGACCCGCCCCGCCGAGTTCATCTACGACAACCTGATGATCCACTGCACGGTGGTCCACGCGGCGCACCAGATCGGCGTCAAGAAGCTCCTCTATCTGGGAAGCTCGTGCATCTACCCGCGCGAGTGCCCTCAACCGATGAAAGAGGAACACTTGATGACCGGCAAGCTCGACCCGTCCAACGAGCCCTACGCCGTCGCGAAGATCGCGGGGATCAAGCTGTGCCAGTCGTTCCGCCGCCAATACGGCTGCAACTTCATCTCGGGGATGCCCACGAATCTGTACGGCCCGCACGACAACTTCGACCTCGAGTCATCCCACGTGCTGCCGGCACTGATGCACAAATTCCACGATGCCAAGGAGCATGGCCGCGCGAAGGTCTTGGTCTGGGGCACCGGTGCGGCGCGGCGCGAGTTTCTCCACGTCGACGACCTCGCGAACGCCTGCCTTTTCCTGATGGAAAACTACGACGGCGAAGAGCATGTCAACATCGGCACCGGAATCGACGTGACGATCCGCGAGCTCGCCGAGATGATGCGGGAGGTCGTCGGGACCGCCGCCGAGCTCGCGTTCGACGATTCCAAGCCCGACGGAGCGCCGCGCAAGCTGCTCGATGTCGGCAAGATCCACGCTCTCGGCTGGCGCCACTCGATCGAGCTGCGCGACGGCATCGACAAGACATACGATTGGTTTCGATCGAACGTCGCCGCCGCAACGACCGAAACACCGACCCCATTGGTTGCTGAGTTATCGAGCAGCCCGTGAGCAATCGAGGCGTTCGCGTGCGTCCCACCTGGGATCACTCGCTTCCCGATCGGGTCTTCCGCCGCGTTCGCTACCAGGCTCCGGCAACAACCTCCAATACGGCATCGTGCAACCGCCCGTTGCTGACAAACACGCCGCGCTCGTTGTGAATCCGGGCCGCGTCGTAGACCAGCGGCTTGCCGTCGCAGTCGCTGAACGTCCCTCCAGCCGCAACGACGATCGCCTCCGGGGCACAGGTGTCCCAGAGCTTGGTACCGATCGACGGGTGCAGGTAGAGCTCGCCGGCACCCTCGGCGACGCGGGCCGCCTTGAGGCCGACGCTGCCGCACTTCTCCATCTTCTCGATGCCGAGCTGTGCCGCCATATCGGCAACGATGTCGGGGGTGTGCGAACGGCTCACCACCAGGCGCGCCCTGCTCGGGTCGGTCACGTCTGAAACGCGCATCTCCGTTCGTTCGCCATCGACAATCTTCTCCGCCAGGATACCGTGGCCGCCGCGATACAGCGTGCCCGACGGCGGATGATACACGGCGCCGAGCACCGGCCAGCCGGCGACCGCCAAGCCGATCATCACGACGAAATCATCGGTGCGCTTGACGAAGTCGCTGGTTCCATCCATCGGATCGACGTACCACACCCGCGGCGGGGCATGCTCGACCGACGGAGGCTCGGCGTCGGGTGTGTGCTCGAGGATCAACGCCGGTGCGTCACCGCGTTCGGCGGGAGCATCGCCGACCCTGCCCGCCGGGCTCTGCGCCGCAGCATCATCCGCGGCCTGGCGCCGAGGTTTCACCAGGTCGCCGAACGATTCCTCCGAAACGATCTCGTCGTCGGGAAACGCTCTGCGCAGCGCGCCGACGATGAAGGCGTCTGACTCGCGGTCGGCGACGGTGACCGGCTCGCCGTCCTTGTCGGCGTCGGCGGTGACTCCGGCCTCGTAGTGCTTCAGGACGATGGCACCCGCTTCGCGGATGATGTCGCTGACGAGGTCGAGATCGCGGTCCATGTCGACCCCTAGCAGGCCTGGTCCGGCGACTCTTCTCGCAACAACCGCTCGCCACGCAGGTGCTCGACGATCGAGCGGGCGTTGTCCCCGGCGGTGTTGGAAACGGTGTCGAGAACGATCTCCGCCGACGTCGGCTCCTCATAGGGGTCGTCGATCCCGGTAAAGCCCTTGATCTCGCCGGCGCGCGCCTTGGCGTACAGGCCCTTCACGTCGCGCTGCTCGCACACCTCGAGGGGGGTGTCGACGAACACCTCGATGAAGTTGCGGTCGCCGACCATGTTGCGCACGTCGTTGCGCGTGGCCCGGTAGGGGCTCACCGCAGCGCATACCACCACGCCGCCGTGGCGCACCAGCTCCGCGGCGACGAAGCCGATGCGACGGATGTTGATGTCACGATCCTCCCGGCTGAAACCCAGCCCGCGCGACAAGTGAGTGCGCACGACATCGCCGTCCAGCACGGTCACCTGGCGACCCTCCTCCTGCAGCATCACGGTCAGCTCGTCGGCGGTCGTCGACTTGCCGGAACCGCTCAGCCCGGTGAACCACACGCAGAAGCCCTGGCGGTGGCGCGGTGGATAGGCGTCGCCGAGAATCTCGGCAACCTCGGGACGGGTGAACCACTCCGGCAGCAGGACACCTTCCTCGAGATACTCCTCGCGTACCTTGGTGCCCGAGATCGACAACGTCGGGATACCGTCCGCCACCTTGGATGCCTCCTCGTATCGCTCCTCGGCGGAGAGATAAACGAGCTCATGGAAGGGCGCAACGCCGATGCCGAGCTCTTCGCCGTGCTCGCGCACGAGCTCCTGGGCGTCGTACGGGCCGTAGAAGGGCTCACCCTTCGAGTCGACACCCGGTCCGGCGTGGTCGCGGCCGACGATGAGGTGGTTGGCGCCGTAGTTCTTGCGGATCACCGCGTGCCAGAGAGCCTCGCGCGGCCCGGCCATGCGCATCGCCAGCGGCAGCAACGCCAGCAGGCAGCGCTCGGCCTTGAAGTACTTTTCCGCCAGGACCTTGTAGGTGCGCACGCGGGTGAAATGGTCGACGTCACCGGGCTTGGTCATGCCGACGACGGGATGGAGCAAGAGGTTGCCCTCGACCGAATCAACCGCCCGGCGCACGATCTCCTCGTGCACCCGGTGCAGCGGGTTGCGGGTCTGGAAGGCGACGACGTTGTCGCGGCCCATTTCTTCGAGCCGAGCCCGAGTCTGCGCCGGAGTCAGCCGCAGATCGCGGAAATCGCTGTGCGGCGGCGTTTGCAAGACCTCGATTGCGCCCGAGATGTTCAGCGCTCCCCAACGCGACATCTCGGCGACCACGGGGTGGCGTACGTCCTCGGTGCCGAAGACTTGGCGCGCCGCCTGGCGCCGATCCCAGCCGTAGATCTCCTCGATCGTCATCACCGCCAGCAGCTCGTTCTTGGCGCTGCGCAGCGCCACCCGGGTGTCGAGCGAAAAACCATGGTCGGCGCTCACCGGCAGGGTGATCGGGATCGGAAAGAGATGGCCTTCCGCCAGCCGCATCTCGCCGATGACGCGCTCGTAGTCGGCCTCACCGACGAATCGGTCAAGCGGCGAATAGGCTCCGGTCGCCAGCAGCTCGAGATCGCAGGCAGCCCGCTCGGTGAGCTGAATCGAGGGCAGGTGGGCCGATAGCGCTTTGAGCTCTGCGGCCCGCTCCGCGGAAACGACGAGATCGACCAGGCTGCCACCGCACGGGGCGATGAGAGTGCTGGTCTGCTTGGCGGTCACGTGAAATCTCCGAACACGGAATCAAGTAGACGCAATCCAGCCCACATCGGGCCCTGGGCGCAGGGTCCGGACGCGGCATGGACCGCTGGAACGCGTTGGAGTCGGGTGGGAACTCCCGGCTCGAGGATCCCGCCGGGCTCGGGTAATTCTAGCAGGCCGTGGTGGAAGTGTAGTCACGCCGACGAGAGTCGTTCGCGTTCCCAGGCAACGACGTCGTCGAGTATCTCATCCAGCGACCGTGTCGGCGCCCAACCGAGCAGCGCATTGATCCGATCGATCGACGGAACTCGTCGCTGCATGTCCTCGAATCCCGGCGCGTATGCCTCATCATAAGGAACGATCTTGATGCTGGAGCTACTGTCGGCCTTCATTTTGACGCGCTCGGCGAGATCGATAATGGAAACTTCCTCGGTCGCCCCGATGTTAAACACGCGGCCGGGTGAGTCCGGATGATCGGACAGCCCGAGAATGGCGGAGATCACGTCTCGCACGTCGCAGAAACAGCGACGCTGCGAACCATCGCCAAATACGGTGATCGGCTCGTCGGCCAGAGCCTGGCGCACGAAACTCGGCACGACCATCCCGTAACGACCAGTCTGGCGGGGCCCGATCGTGTTGAACAAACGAAACGGGATTACCTCCAGGCCGTACTCGCGCCAGTAAGCAAGGCCCAGAAACTCGTCAACCATCTTGCTCGCCGCGTATCCCCAGCGGCTCCTGCTGGTGGCTCCCAGCAGCACGTCGTCTTCTTCGGCGAAAGGGAACTTGCTGCCTTTGCCGTAGACCTCGGAAGTACTCGCGAGTAACACCCGGCAGTCGTACCGGAGCGCGGCGCGGAGCACCTCCTCGGTGCCCATGACGTTGGTCTCGATGGTGCGCACCGGGTGCTCGACGATGAGCTGCACGCCGACAGCCGCTGCCAGATGGATGACCACGTCCGCTTCGGAGGCCATACGCTCGAGCACAACCCGGTCGGTGATGCTGGCGCGGGCAAAGCGAAAATCCGGGTGATCGCGAAGGCTCGAAATGTTGGCGAGGGATCCGGTCGAAAGATCGTCGACCGCGAGCACCCGCCCGCCGTCGGCCAGGATCGCTTCGCCGAGGTGCGAGCCGATGAACCCGGCGCCCCCCGTGATCAGGAAAGTTCGACTTTGCGTCGCTGACATGCTCGGGATCTTAGCCCGGATATCTCGACGGGGTGCTACTGCGGGAGCGGAGAGGGCCGCAACTACGGCGGTTTCCTTGCCGGCGGACTCATCGGTCGTTCTGGTCGAGGCAGCTGTCGGTCGTCCGGCGCACGATTCTCCAGCGCTCGTTCGTGTGAACGACTTCGAAACACGGCCGCCGGCCCCACGGGTTGGCGAGTCCGTCCACGCTGACGACGATATAGTCGCCGCCGACGGCGTCGAATCGCGAGGCTCCGACTTCCGGGCTCGCGGACGCGAATGCTTCGCCGAGCCGCGCCGCGGCCCGCTCGTATGCCTCGGGGGCGGCCCCGAACAACAAAGCGTGGCGCTCGTCGGCCAGGAGAATCGGCCTCCGCAGCCAATAGCCGAACGCGGATTCGAATTCCTCCGGGTGCACGGCGACGACCGCGGACGCAGGTGCGTTTCGGTTGATCCAGCGGGCCGCCTCAACGGTGGCCGGCGGCGTACTCCAAAACATCGCACCCTCGATCACGACACCGATCAAGGCGTAGGCGCTCGCCAACAAGCAGAGGAGGATAGCCGCCATGGTCCAGCGCAGGCTGCCCCGTCGGGCCCGCGATATGGTGGCGTGTTCGCCCTCGTCGACCTCGACGGTGCGGACGACAAGACGGGTAGCTCGCGCAAAGCGAATGGCGGCGAAGGGAGCGAGCAGAAACCAAACGACTACCAGAGTTCGTGCGTACAGGTTGTTGGGGCCGTCCAGCGGCGGCCGGATAAAGGTCACCACCACGATCATCGCTACAACGATCCCGATGACGTGACGTTGGTGCGGCTCCAACCGGCCCTTCACCGCGTACCGTCGGATCTCGAGAACGGCGAGCACGCCGAGGACGCCAAACTCGACAAAGTACACCGCTACGCTGTCGGCGATGTTGGCCAGCACGCCGGCGCCGAACCAGGCGGAAAGAAAGGCTCCGTTCACCCAGCCACCGGCAGCCGATACGCCGACGACAAATCCGGGGCCGGGCCCCGAAGCCAAGACAGCCGTCACCGGCAGCGAGAGCGCGATCGCGACCGTCCCCGGGACGAGCCAGAGGCTCCACGCTGTCGTGCGCCACGGTGGGCAAGACTTGCGGACGCACTCCGCCAGTGCGGCGCCCCCGACCCCGCACGCCAGGCCGATGGCGACGTACGCCGACAGGGTCGGCAGTCCCGCCAGCAGGGCTGCCGGCAGCAACCACGCGGCACCGAACGGGGCAGAACGTCCACTCCTCCTGGTGAGCTGGGCGCGGCGCAGTACAAGGTGGATTGCCAGGAGGGCCACCAACACCGCAGCCATGTGCTGGGGGGCCCAGATCGTGGTCAGGTAGGGAGCGCTGAATTGGCGCTCGTTGTGGTGGATCCAGTAGTCGAGGTGGGTCGAGGGAACCAGCGCCCGTAGACCCGCCAGGCCGCCTTCCAACGATTCACTCGAAGCCAGGTTGCGGGCCGTATCGAGCGCCAGCGGAATGAGGTCGAAACCGGCGAGAAAGGTCGCCCCGAGCGCTGCCAACAGCGGCACTCTCGAGGCATCGCTGCGCCCCCCTCCCCTGCCCGCCGCGACGGTGCGGGCCACCGAATAGGCAACGAACGGTGTCGCGGCCGCTGTCAGCAGGGTCAGCAGGAGCAACGCCGGAAAAACGAGCTCGCCGACCGCCGTGGGGCCCGCGATCGAGCCCGCCAGCCGCGCGATCGTGGCGGCGACAAGGTGGAATCCGTAGTAGTAAGGAGCCGGCTCGGCAGCGTGCAAGAAAGGGTTGGGGGGTGGGAAGGCGTCGGCGATGCCGAGTGCGGTGGTGGCGATCAGATGCTTGTACCAGTCGGTCATCGCCATGCGATGGATGCCGTCGGCTCGCTCCCATCCGTAGGACAGGAACGGGAGGTACGCCAGGGTCGCGAACGCCAGCCCGGCGACGCCCAGAACGCCGAAATGCTTGTTCTTTGCGGGCACCCCGGTCGCTAGCCACCCGGGCGTCACCGTGGCTGCGGCGTCGGGCGCCAGGTGGCCGTGGTGATGGCCGGTGAGCACGCTCGCATCGTCGGCGCGGAAAGCAGCGATCCCGGCGCGCACCCAGGCAGGGGTTGCGATCGCAGTCGAACCGACAAAAACACCGAGCACGAGGACTGCCCACGAGAGCCCGAAGGCTTGCGCGGACACCCAGATCGAGAGGGCGGAGACGGCGATGCCGCCATAGGCCACCGCCGCAAGCTCAACCGTGTCCGCCGTTGCGTCGCTGGAGCGCAGCCAGTAGATCGCCGACAACGCCGGCACCCCAAGCACCAAGAGCGCTGCGGCAACGAACGCGAGAGGCTCCATCATGGGCATGGTGCTGTTTCGGCGGGCGTCGGTCGAAGTTTACTCGATCTTCGCCTCGATCTTCGCCTCGATCGTCGTATCATCCCTGTCGCCCACCGAAGCTCGCGACGAACCTCCACCCGTTCGCCGGCGGCGTTGTGCAGGCGCATGTGCCGACCTCTACCGCGCCACGAATCTCCACGCGTCGTACGTCATTTCGCCCTCATACAAACGCAACGCTTCGTCGGTCGAGTTGCTCGCCACGCCGACAATGCCGTTGCCGCTGCCGCTGCCGAAGCTCTGACTCAGACGCTGGCTGAGGTTCTGCAGCCGCAGGTACGCAGCCTCGAGCGATTCCGGCTGGGCGCCACCTCCTCCTCCAAGCCGCGTCCGCGCGCCGCTGTTGCCGAAGAAGGCTTCCGGCCCCCGCAGCTCGCGGTCGATGTTGTCGAGAATGGAGCCGGCGGCGCGAGTTCCGCCGAATCCGCTGCTGCCCTGGACGAGCTCGAGATCGCTCTCCCGGATGATCCTCCATTCCCCGTCCGGGCTCATCGGATCGGGATACACGGCTCGAATACAGTCGGACTCGAGCAGCTCGTCGAGATCGTCCGGCAGAGCACCGGTCTTGGCCTGATGGCAGCGCAGGGCGCGAACGTACTGCTGGCCGCGCCAGATCAGCTCGGTTTCCTTGGCGCGTTTGTCGATCGTTACCCAGCTCGTGACCGCCACCGCGAGGCTGATGTTGATGAGGGCGATCACCACCATCAAACCGATGAAGGTGAAGCCCTCCGGTTCGCCCATGGCGCCGGCATCGTCGCCGTCCGGCGAGCCTTGCAGCACCCTGCCGGACGCGGCGCTCTTCTCCTCACCCACCGACGTCGTCACCATTCGGAGTACGGCGTTCCGTCCAGGCCACCGCCCTCGGCGCCGGAGTGGACATCGAAAACGCCGGCGATCTCGCCTTCATCGACCATCTCCCAAGCAGCGTATTCGATCAGCCAGCTGGCATCCGAATCGGTAATCGGATCCTTGGGCAGGCGACGCAGGTAGCCCGCCAGCACCAGGTCCTCCAGCGCCGGCGGGTATTCACCCTGGTCGGTGTGGTACTCGTCGATCGCAGCCCGCATGCGCGTCAGGTCTTCCTTCAACGTCGCCTCGCGGGCGCGCTGCGTGGCGTCACGGTAGGCAGGCAGTGTGATGGCGACCAGAAGCCCGATGATCGTCATCACGACGATGAGCTCCAGCAGCGAGAATCCACCCTCTCTTCTCATCTCACCACCCCCTGTAGGGACGGCCGTCCATCGCGTCGCCGCGCGCCTTGGTGTAGATATCGAACACGTTGCGGCCGCACCAGGACCGGTCGGCGATGCTGTCGCCATAGCACCGCAACCCCCAATCGGTGCCGCCGGTCAGCGGATCGACGGGGATGCGCCGCAGCAAAACGATCTTGTCGACGCCTTCGACCGTGCCGCGGCGGCCGCCAGCGCCGCCCCGGCCGCGCCCGAACCCGATTTCGAGTCCGCCGCGCGCACCGCCCCGCCCGAGTCGATTGTCGAGCCCGAACCCACCACGCGCACCGCCCCGCTCACCGCGCCGGCCCGCGAGTCCTTCTAGTTGCAGTATCGTCTCGTTGACTCCGCGCCGAAGCGCGCCGGCTCGCTCGCCGGTGTCGGTGCCGATCGGCAGACCACCCCCCTGCTGCACTTCCATGGCGCCGGCCAGCCCTCCCGTGAGCCCGGCCCCGCTGGCCGCGTATCCATCGGAGACGCCGGGCAACGGCGACGGCAAGTCGCCGCTCAGGTCGACGCCATCGACCAGCACCTCGAGGTCAGGCGGGTAGCCGGTATCACCCGGACCGGTCTCGATCAGACCGGCGAGCGCCAGGTCGTGGTACCGGTCGATGGCGTTGCGGATGATCCGCAGGCTGCGCTGCAGCTCGTACTCCTCCTGGCGCTTCACCGACCAGTGCGCCAACGGCAATACAGCGGCTGCCAAGATGCCGACGATGGCCACGACGATGACCAGCTCGATCAGGGTGAACCCATCGGCACGGCGCGGTCGATCATTCGCCCCCAAGACGGTGTCCAGGTACATGGCCTACTCACGCTCCCTGACGGTGACCTGGGCGGCCGTCATCCGCACGGCAATCGGCGCGCCGAGCGGGGCGCGCAACGCGGCCGAGGAAATCTCGATCGCCGATGTGCCGGGCCCCACCGCCCGGAACACCAGGGTCACCAGCGACCCGCTGCCCGAGACCCCAACCTCGCTGCCCGTTCGGGACATGCCCATGCGCACGATTCCGGCGCCGCCGCTGGTAGCCTGCACGGTGATCTCGGCACCGTCGCGGTCCAGGAAGCCGCCCTCGAAGTAATCGACGTAGGCGATGTGCTGCGGATTGAACTGGAGCTGGAAGCCAGCCGAGAACAGCTCCGACGAGCTAGTCACCGTGACGTCGACGGCAAATTCCTCGTCGACGGCGACCACGTGCTCGGCCGGCAGCAGCGCCATCGTCGCGGGTTCGGTCTGCGACTCGCCGGCTCCGGCGGCCGCCGCACCACGAACGCCGCCCACCGCACCGGCGCCCGCCGCAACGCGGAACGCGGCACCGGTCACCGCGGTCTGGGTGCCAACGTAGACGGCCCTCATGTCCTCGGCAGTAATTTCCGGAGCCCTGATGATGTGCGGGGTGATCGAGATCACGATGTCGGTTTGTCTTCGGGTGTCCTCGGTGTCACTCAGCACATCGCCGAGCCCGGGAACGTTGTCGAGGCCGATGATGCCGCGGCGGCGGCGGATGTCGTTGTCTAGCAACAGGCCGGCGATGACGTTGGTCTCACCGTCCTTCAAGCGGATGCTGCCCGCCACATGGCGGGTCGTGAAGATGGGTAGCTCGCCGACGCTCCGGATGTTCGCCGTCGCGGTGACCGAGGAGATCTTGATCTCGATCTCGAGCGTGATCTCGCGGTTGAAATGGATCCGCGGTATGACGCTCAACTCGATGCCGGTAGGGCGGTACTCGGTGCTCGAGACCGGAACGATGTTGCCGCCCACGGTCGCCGTCGGGTTGAAGGTGGTGGTCACCACCGGCACCTCCTCGCCGATCAACAGAATGGTTTGCTCGCCTTCGCGGGCGCGCAGCTTGGGGTGGGCGATGAGCTTGAAGTCGGTGGTCGTGCGCAGGAACTGATAGAAGAGCGAAGGAATGGTCACGAACATGTCCGCCGAAGTCAGGCCGCTGCCGAGCGACTCGATCGAGCGGCCGAGGATCTCGCCGGTGGTTTCGTCGACGGTCTGCGGATAGACCTGTATGAGGCCACCGAACGGCTCCAGAGCGAGGCCGTAGTTGGCCACCACTTCGCTGCTGACCTCGAGGATCTCGACCTCGAGCAGGATCTCGCCGACCGCCTTGTCGGCCGACGTGATCAGCTTCTCGATAACGCTCATCGCTGCGGGTGTATCGCGAACCGTGATCGTATTGAGGTCGGGGTTATATGAAACCATCGATGTCCCCAGGATCGCGCGGATCTGCTGCTCGACGGTCGCGACGTCGGCATTCGACAGATAGAACGTGCGCATCACCTGGTCGGCGTACTGACGACGCTTGGTAACGTCGTCGGCGATCACCATGAAGGTCCTCGGCGAGAGAACCTTGATGAAATGCCCGCTCGACGTGGTGAGCAGCCGGAGGGCCTCGTCGAATTCAGTGTCTTCGAGCTGAAAGGTCGTCGTCGCGTCGAGGAGCGTCGGCTCGAACAGCACGTTCAATCCCGCCACCTGGGCGAGGGTCCGATAGACCTCCTTGACCTCGACGTCGCGGAAATCGAACGAGATCGGCCCGGTCGCCTGCGGTGCCAACTGCGGGATGACGGATTCGCTTTCCCGGGCGTCACGAAGAGCGATTTCGGTCGGCGTCAGCTCGGCGGCCTCGTCTCGCTCCCGCTGCGCCAACAACGATTGCGCCCTGCCGAGCTCCCGAACCGCCATTTGGTTGCCGGGATCCAGCCGCACCGCTAGCACCAGCTCGGCGATCGCGCCCCGGTACTGACCCGTCGCAATAAGCCCGACGCCTAGCCGCTCGTGCTGCTGCGAAGCATCGAGCTTCACATGGATGAGCTTGATCTTGGCCTCGGTATTCCCCGGATCCTCGAGGAGAATCTTCTGGTAGTAGGCGATCGCTGTGTCGAGGTTGCCGCGCTGTACTTCCAGGTCGGCGCGCTGCAGCACCTTATTGCCACCACAACCGACGACGATCAAGGACAAGACGATGAGAATGGCTGCCGGTCGGCGACGCGCTCGGCTCCGAATCATGGGTCGTTTCCTTCCAGGCTCAAACGGGTACGTTCTCCGTCGAACATCACATCGGCGTAGTCGGCACCCACTTCGATGATTTCAACTCCGTTCGGCAACCTGTCGCCAGCTTCGGCAACAAACAAATCCCTCTCATCTGTGAGGCTGGCGTGCCAGCGGCCTTCGATGCGCAACACCCCCACCAGTCGCACCGGCAGGAGCACCTCCGGCTCGACAAATAACTCCTCGGCAACCTCGACGACCTCCGGCGGCGGCGGCAACACCACGGCGAACAAGTTGCGCGTTGGTTCCGCCGCAACCGTAGGCAGCTCGAGTCGTTCCAGATGAACCACCAAGGACTCGGGAGACACAGGCAAGGCGGGCAACGCCGCCAGCTGCTCCAGCAGCGCATCCGCGATCTCGTCGGCATCGTCGCCACTCGCCGCCGCGCGCAGCAGATCGGCTCCGCGAGCCCCCACGGGTCCACGATTCCCGAGCTGCGTCGTCGGCGCCGTCGCGGCAACGAGCTCGGGGTCTTCGAGAAAGACGCTGATCGCCAAGTCGACCCGTACCGGCGCAACGCTGCGAGCCTCAGCGGTCGCTGTGGAACCGGCAAATGACTGCAGGCTGATCCCGTCGACGACCAGAAAGACGGGCAGGTTGACGAGTTCGTCCAGCAAGCGCCGAACGGCATCGTAGGTACCCGCTACAGGCAGCATGATGCCGAGCTGGATGACACCGAGCTCCTCGATGTTGGCAAACTGGAAGGTCGCATCGTGGATCTCGATCCCGGCCTTGCGGCCGGCCTCGCCGAGCATGCCCAATAACTCGGAGCCTCCCGATGTCGAGGTCAACAGGTCGCGGAACGACCGCAGATCGGCGTCGGCTTCACCGAGCCGACCGTAGGTGTCGCGCACTAACTGCAGGCTGGGCTCGACGCGACCGCGAACGCTCTCGATGCTTGCGGAACCGCCCACAGCCCCGAGCCGGGTGCTGAATCGCGGCGCCGTCCACACTGCGAAAGCGATGCCGTTGCCGACGATGACGCTGACCAGCACGGCCATCAACGGGTTCAGCAGGGACCTCAAAGGAGCGCCGCTCATGGTCGACGCTCCACCCCGGATGAATCCGCCCCGACCTCGGCTTCATCGCCGACGCTCCGATCGAGCCGCACAAGCGCTTCGACAGTCAGCCGCATCTCTTGGTCGGTCCCGATCGTCTGACGTCCCGGATACACGGCAATGAACTCGGGTCTGGCCTCGAGCGCCGCGAGGAACGACAGCAACGAGTCTCCCGACAACGACGCCGCGGTGAGCGTCACTCGCACGCCGTCGACCGTTATCACCGGTTGGATGACCTCGAGTCGGACGTTGTCGGGCATGCTCTCTTCGAGCATGGAAAACAGGCCTGCCCATGGGAAGACACGTTGGTCGATGAGTGCGTTGGCGAGGCCGGCGGCGATGGCGACACGTTGCGCAGCGCGTGGATCGGCCGACGACACGAGCGTGGCGACCTCGTCGCTCCACTCCTGCAGCAGCGTCACGGCCTCGGTGTTCGGGGTCGTCGTTTGCAGCTCATCGACGAGGCTCCAAGCAAGCAACATGTGAGCAAGGGTCAGCGCGACCGCGGCCGCGGCCGTCCTGAGCGTGACCTTCCGCAGCCATTGGCGCTGCTCGATCGGATGGGTTGCCAGGTTGACCGGAAGTCGCTTCATGGTTGCACCGCGCCGCTATGCGCCGACCAACTCGAGCAAACATGCACGCGCCAACCGAGTGCCTCGCAGCTGAGGGCGGCTCGTTGGCGCCAACCGTCGGGCCCGGCGATAACCGCCTCGTCGATCGAAACGTCGAGTCGCTGGTCGGCATAGCGCTGGATGTTGGGCAACTCGAGCGCCAGGTCCGGGTCCTCTACGCGCCAGGCCCGGTGCAGTCGAGGTACGCCGCCGGCTTCCACCAGGCAGGCGACGTGCCCACCGACGCCACTGAGCACGATCCGCGCCATGCGGGGATCGGCGTCGGCCTCGACTCCCGACCCCACCGCCAGCCCCAAGGTGAACGGCACGACACGGCCCGGCGTCCAGCCGACAGCTTCCACCACCGACTCGTACTCCTCCACGACCGTGGCGTCGGCGCCGATGACGAGGAGCCACTTGGCAGCCATCTCGGTCGACTCTTCCTGGACAACGGACCAGTCAACGCGGGCCGCATCGGGTTCCACCGGCAGCAGGTCACGCAAGGCCCAGCGCGCCATCGACTCGCCCTCGGCGTGCGTTGGTGCGGCCCCCTCCAGGGGTACGAGCGCCATGCGCACCGAGGCGTCGGGGATCAGGAGGGAGACCATTCCGCCGCGTTTGCGTCCGACCCCGGCCTCATCGACCAGGCCGCGCAGCGCTTCGAAGATGGTCTCGGGCTCGGCGAGATTCGGCGCCCGGAGTCCAACCCGCACCGCTCCCTCGGGAAGCTCGGCGACAAGCTGATGCAAGGGCTGCATCGAGCCATTGGTGCGAGCGACCAGCAGGCGCAGCTCGCCGGGAACGATCGAGACCGCGATCCCGTTACTCAACGAAGGTCACCTTGTTGATCTCCTGCAACGTCGTCTCTCCGGCCAGCGCTCTCTCCAACGCCGACTGCCGCAGCAGGCTCATACCGTGTTCCAGAGCGTGCCGCTTGATCTCCGACACCGGGCGGCGGTCGAGAATGAGCTCGCGGGTTTCATCGGACATCTCGAGCAGTTCGGCGATCACTGTACGACCGCGGTACCCGGTACCGTGGCAGACGTCACATCCGACGCCCTCATAGAAGGTGTGTTGGGCCACCTCTACGCCATCGAGGCCTGATGCGGAAAGCAGCCGTTGGCTCGGCTCGACCGCCTCTTTGCAGTGCTCGCACAACAACCTCACGAGGCGCTGGGCGAGGACGCAGTTGAGCGCGGAGACGAAGTTGGAGGTCTCCACCCCCATGTTCAGCAGCCGACCGATAACGTCGAAGACGTTGTTGGCGTGCACCGTGGTGAACACCAGGTGGCCGGTCAACGCCGACTGCACCGCGATACTTGCGGTCTCCGGGTCACGGATTTCGCCGACCATGATGACGTCGGGGTCGTGGCGCAGAATCGACCTCAGGCCGCGCGCGAACGTGAGTCCCTTTTTTTCGTTGACCGGGATCTGCGTAATGCCGTCGATCTGATACTCGACCGGATCCTCGATCGTGATGAACTTGTCCTCTTCGGTGCGGATCTCGGAGAGCGCCGCGTACAACGTCGTCGTCTTTCCCGAGCCCGTCGGGCCGGTGACCAGGAACATGCCGTAGGGCTCGCGGATATATTTCCGTATCTTCTCGAGCTTGGTTCCAGCGAAGCCCAGGGAATCGAGCCGTAGGTCGGCGAACTCCTCGGACAGGTACCGCTTGTCCAGGATTCGGATCACCGCGTCCTCGCCATGAATCGACGGCATGATCGAGACGCGGAAGTCAACCTTGCGCGATTGCAGGTTGAGCTGGAAGCGACCGTCCTGGGGGACACGTTTTTCGGCGATATCAAGGTCGCTCATCACCTTGACGCGAGAGACCAGGGCGTCGTGGTGACGCCGGTCGATCGGGTCGACCGCCGGGTAGAGGACGCCGTCGATGCGGTACTTGATCCACACCGCGTTCGCGCGGGTCTCGATGTGGATGTCGGAGGCACGTCGCTCCAGCGCGTTTGCGATCGTCGTGTCGAGCAAGCGAACGATCGGCGGATCGTCACTCGTCGCCAGGCGCGCCAGGGTGATGCCCTCGTCGTCGTCAACCGTCGCCTCGGCCTGTTCCTCGAAGCCCCGCCAGACTTCCTCGAGAATGCGCTCGCCGGCGCCCGCCATCCGGAGCGCCTCCTCGATGTCGGTGGCAGTGGCGGCCCGCACCTGCACCGGCATGTCCAGGAGCCCCTCAATAGCGTCGATGTTGGCGATGTCGCCGGCGTCCGCGAGCGCCACCTCGAGACCGCCGTCCTCGGTGCGAGCCAACGGCAGAAACGCGTGGCGCACCATCAACTCGATCGGGATCTCGGCAATGATCTCGCGGTCGAAAGCATCGGCGCCGAGCTCGACGAAGGGGACGCCGAGCTCGCGGGCGCGGCGCTCCGCCTCATGGCGCTCGAAGTTCGCTCCCGCCACGGCGTCCGCAATCGGTTGCTTGGCCGCCATCACGCCCTCCTAGATAACCTGAGCGACGTTGAATAACGGCAAGTACAGCGACAGCAGGACGGCGGCGATGAACAGGCCCATCGTTACGAGCACGGCCGGTTCCAGCAAGCTCAGCACGGTGTTGAGACGACGCTCGAGCATCTCGTCGTAGCTGTCGGCGACGTGGCCGAGCATCTCCTCGAGCATTCCGGTCGACTCACCGACCTCGACCATCTCCAGACCCATTGAATCCATCAACTCGGTGACTTCGAGCGACTTGTGCAGGCTGTTTCCCTCGCTCACCAAGTCGCGAACGCGGCGCAAGCGGCGCCGGTAGATGGTGTTCTCGGTGCCATCGGCGGCAACCGCAAGGGCTTCCGTCAGGGGGGCGCCGCCGCGCAACAGGGTGGCCATCGTGCGGCTCGATTCGACGTCGAGATACAGGCGGCGCAGGCCGCCGAGCAGAGGGACGCGAAACGCCAGTTCTTCGCGGAGCTCGCGACCGGCGCCGCTGCGCGAGGCGAGAAACAATGCCACGGCAGCGACGATCAGGACCACCAACGTCACGCCGCCACCGCGCTGGGCGAGGCCGGCGACTGCCATCAACACCCGGGTCGGAAGCGGCAATTGAGCGTCGTAGTTGGAATAGAAATCGGCAAAACGCGGCAGCACGAAGCCGATCAGTACGCCGATCGCACCGAGCGAGACGGTGAACAGCGCTGCAGGGTACAGGAGAGCACCCCTCACCTTGCTGCGCATCGTCTGCGTCCGCTCCAGGTGGCGGCCGTATCGTCGCAACGCGCCCTCGAGATCGCCGCTGGTCTCGCCGATGGTGACGGAGGTGATGAACAGCCGCGGAATCCGGGAGTCCGGGTGCTCCTGCGCGAAGGCCGCCGAAAGGCTCAGGCCGGCGGCGACTCGGTCGCGCACCCGGTCGAGAACACCCCCCGGCGCCGTACCGGATCGCCGGCTCCTCAGAATATCGACGCACTTCAGCAGCGGCAGGCCGGCGCGGATCAGCGCGGCAAGCTCTACGGTGATCAGGAGCAGGTCGGAGGGGGCGACGTGGCGGCGGGCGAAGAGCCCTAGCGGCGGCGTCGGTTGCGCCGCGTCGTCGGCGTCGACGGAGTCGTTTGCCTCCGCCCCCCGCCCGAAGCCGAGACCGTCGCCGAGCCGCTGAATCCAACCGTCGCGCCGTCGAACGGCAAACACCTCGAACCCCTGCGCCGCGAGCAGCTCGCGCGCCACGTCGGGTGAGGCGGCGACCACAGAGCGCTGGCAAATTCCTTCGTCGGTACCGACACGACAGGCGAACTCGGCCATCTAACGCTCCTGACCCGCATGCTCGGCGCGAATCAGCAAGATCAGATCAAAGGTCTCGGCGCCGGGGGCGACGACGCCCAGGATGTGCGGGCGACCCGGCACGAGACTGAGATCAACGACGACAGAATCCTGATCCGCGCCGATGAGCTTGAAGGCGTTCAACCGTAGGACCTCACCCGGTTCGGAGCTCGTCTCCACCGACCCGGCGACCAGGCGATAGCCGTTCGCCAGCTCGATATCGAGCGCTTCGCCCGAGGTCACCGACCCCTGCCAGGAGCCGACGATGCCGTAGTTCTCGAAAGGCAACAGGAATTCGATGTCGGCGCGCACGTCGTAGAGGGCATCGGCGCCACCGACGCCCAGAGCCGCCGCGGCGGTCACTTCCTCGGGAGGAGAACCGTCGTAGCCGCGCAGCAGGCGAACATCAAGGCGCATCGGGCTCAATCGGCTCGTTGCCGGCGCGTCACGACCGGGTTCCGGCGTCGCCGCACCCGCCGGCTCCGCCGGCGTCAACATCACGAGTTGCGACTCCTCGGGTGGTGCCGTCATGAGCGTCGCCGCTGTCCACCCGACCAGAGCGATGCCCGTGATGGCAGCCAACCCATAGGCGAGCCGCAACGCGGGAGCAGTCTGCCCGCCGGCGCCGAACAGCCAGCCGCTCCATCGTGAGGCCGAGCGCCGGGTGAGCTGTGCCTCGATACGTCGCCACATCGCGCCGGAGCACAGCTCCGGCGTGGGCCGATCGCGTAGATCGCCGAAGACGTCGTCGGGTTGGCGACCGTCGCTAAGCGGATCGCGAGGCGTTTCGCTCATGGATCTCTCTCCTGCCGTGGACACGGTTGGTTACAAGGATCTCTACGGAAGAGGTCGAGAGAGCGTCCAGAGAAAAAACGCGCGCAGCCGCGACCCGATGAGATTTCCGCGCTAGCGATCGGCGAGAAACTCGGGATACCTGGCGCGCAGCGTCCGTTGCAGCGTTCGCCGGGCCTCGGCAACGTGGGAGCGCACCGTCGAGACGCTGCATTCGAGCGCCTCCGCCACCTCAGCAGTTGCCAGCCCCTCGATGTGTCGCAAGACGAACGCGGCGCGCTGTTGCGCCGGCAGCTCGCCGGCGAGCTCGTCCCAGATCGCTTGCAGTTGCCGCCAGCCGAGCCGAGCCTCGGGGTTGCCGGCGGCAGCCATCGCCGGGTCGGCGGCCACTTCGAGCATCGCATCGGGATCGGTGTTCGCCGCCGCCGACACGCGGCGCCTGGTCTCGGTGCGCCGGGCCCGCCAATGATCGATCGCGCGGTTGGTGGCAATGCGACGCAACCACGCATCGAGCGGAAACCTCTCATCGTAGTCGGCACAGCGTTCCCAGAGGCGCAGGAACACTTCCTGGACAACGTCTTCGGATTGGGCGTGGTCGCCCAGCACCTGGTAGGCAATCAGATAGATGCGCCGGTGCTTGCGGTCGAAGAGCTGGTGGAAAGCATCGGTGTCGCCGTCGCTGCTGCGCGCGATGAGAGCCTGGTCGGTGGGCTCAGACACGAGTTGATGCCGATGCTTCCTCCTGCTGCTTGCCGAAGATCATCTTTCCGGCGGTCGTCTGCAGCACTGAAGTCACCACCACCTCTATGGTCTCGCCGATGAGGTGGCTCGAGTTGTCGACGACCACCATCGTGCCGTCATCCAGGTACGCCACCGCTTGACCCGCCTCCTTGCCTTCCTTGATCAGGCGCACCGCCATGTTTTCGCCGGGCAGAACGACCGGCTTGAGGGCGTTGGCCAGGTCGTTGATGTTCAGCACCGGGATGCCGCGCAACTGGGCAACCTTGTTGAGGTTGAAATCGTTGGTCACCAACTGGCCGGAAAGCTGTTTGCTCAGCTCGACGAGCTTGGCGTCGACGCTGGCGTGGTCGGGAAAGTCCTGGTCGGAGATCTGCAGATCGACGTCGGGATTCTTCTGCAGCTTCTGCAATACGTCCAACCCACGGCGGCCGCGGTTGGCGCGCAACGGGTCATCCGAGTCGGCGATCTGTTGCAGTTCGTTGAGAACGAACTGCGGCACGATCAGGGTGCCGTCGACGAATCCGGCGTCGGTGATGTCGAAGATCCGGCCGTCGATGATCGCCGAGGTGTCGAGGATCTTGTTGTGCGGGGCGGAAGGAGCGTTGGGAAAGAGCACCTTGAGGACGTCGCTGACGGCCTCTTCGCCCTGCTTTGCGCCGACCACGAGCCCGAGGTAGCCGAGCACGACGACGTACAACGCCTGCAGAAACGTCGAAGTGTCGGAGTTGATCACCATCGTGCGGGTGATGGCGCCGAACCCGAGCGCCAGCGACAAACCGATGGCGACTCCGGCGACGCCGCCGAGCAGGACCCTGGTATCGAGGCGGCGAAACTTTACCTCGGTGGCGATCATTCCGGCGGAAAACGCCAGGCCAAGCACCAGGCCCTCGGGTCGGCCTTGCCCCCATGGGTGCAAGAAATATCCCATCCCCGCGCAGGTCAGCACAAAGAGCACACGGATGACCATGAATCCCATCGAAGAACCTCCATGAATGCGGGATATGTATGCGGCTAAGTATAGCGGCGCGCAAGGCATCGCAGCGTGACAAATTCCCGTGGCGCTCACCGGTCATTATCTTAGTGTATTTAACTAAGATATATTGATCTTATCTAACGCATGTAATATGCTATCGATATCTTGACGAAAGCAAAGAGCCCTGTCGCGGGTGCGACCAGGGCGCCCACCGTGCAACTCGGGCCGGCGGCGCCGGTCTGACAAAATGGAGAAGCCCCGATGAACCTCGTACGATTCGATCCGTTTCGTGACATGCGTTTCCTGCACGCTCGCTTCGACCGCCTGGTCAGCGACGCCTTTACCCGCCCGATGAACGCCGGTGACGATGAGACGCTGCGCGCCAGCTGGTTGCCGTCGGTCGACGTGCACGAGAACGAGAACCAGATCACGCTGCGCGCCGAGCTCCCCGGCCTCGCCGAGGAGGATGTCGAGCTGACCGTCGACAAGGGCCGGCTGACCATTCAGGGTGAGAAGCGACTGGAGAAGGAAGACACCGACGGCGACTACCGCCGCATCGAGTCGAGCTACGGCTCCTTCTACCGCAGCTTCCCGCTTCCCGACTCGATCGACCAGAACAAGATCGAGGCCCGTTTCGACAACGGTGTCCTGAACGTCATCCTGCCGAAGACGGAAGAGGCCCAGCCCAAGCGCATCGAAGTGAAGGTCAACTGAACTGCAGCCGCTAGCCCGGATTCCTCGGTTGAGGAATCCGGGCTACCCGGCGCACCCGGGATGCGCGGCTGCCAGGTGTCGCTCGAGGCCGTCGTCGATTCCCGGCAAAGGGTCGATGCCGAGCTCGCTCCAACGTTCGCTGCGCAGCGCCGAGTACGACGGTCGCGGCGCCACGGCGCCGAATTCTTCCGTCGTCGTGCGACCGAGCAAGTCGAGGCGACCGGCAAACGAAAACACCCGCTCGGCGACCTCGTACCACGATGCCGGCGTAGCGCCCGCCATGTGGAAGAGCCCCGCCCGGTCGCTTTCGGCGAGGGTCCAAAGGGCCGCGCCCAGATCTTCCGCGTACGTGGGGCTGACCACCTGATTGTCGACCACACGGGTCGGCTCATCGTCCATGGCGCGGGCCAACATGCGGTCGACGAACGGCGCCGTGCCGCGGCCGGGCAAGGGTCGCCCATAGACCGACGACGTTCGAACGACGCAATGCCGCGGGCTCGCGGTCAGCACCACGTGCTCTCCGGCGAGCTTCGACCTGGCATAGACGCTGAGCGGGTCGGGACAGTCGCTCTCCGAATACGGAGTCTGTTTTGCACCGCCAAAAACATAGTCGGTCGACAGGTGGATCAACCGAATACCGCGCCGTTCGCACCCCGCCGCCAATAATCCCGGCGCCAGCGAATTGACCTCGAACGCCTGCCGAAGCTCGCTCTCGCACAGATCGACGGGCTGGAAAGCAGCGGCGTTGACGACCACGGCCGGGCCGTATTCATCGAGCACCGCTTCGACGGCCGCGGCGTTGGTCAGGTCGGCATGCTCGCGACCCAGAGCAACGGCGGCGCCTTCTCCAGCCTGGCGCACCAGTGCCTGGCCGACCTGGCCCATGCCGCCGAAGACCAGCACCCGGCCGTCGATGTTCGCAGTCGTCATTAGCAGACCGTGGTGGAAGTGTGATGGGTCTGGCGGGTGGGTGCTGTGGGCGACGGCATGCTAGCGGAACTTGAAGCCGGCGCCGACGAAGAACTGGCGGAACGCACTCGACAATAGGTCGTCGGCACCAGCGCTGACGAACAACCGGTCCAAGATGTCGACCTGGGCGCGAAACTTCAAGTGCGGATCCGGGTTGCGGCCGAAGTCCCATCCCTCGAACGTAAAACGCACCCGATCAGAACCCACGAAGTAGTCGATGCCGACGCCCGCCTCATTCTCCATCAGACCGCCACGAAGCTGCCAGCTGGTGAACCGGGCCGCAAACAAGGCAGACAACTTGAAGGTGTCGTCGCGCGATGTCACTCGGGTGATGTCGAAGTCAACGACTGAGCCGTTGGAATCGAGTGTTTCGGTAAGGAACGTGTCGATGACCGGCAACCCGATGTTGTCGTTGATGAGCTCGAAGATGAAGCCTCGCGTGTTGTCGGCACCCAGCCCCACACGGAAGCGGAAGTAGTTCTTGGTCGCCTCGTCGGACGCGTACCACTCCGAGCGCAAGCTGAAGCTGAACTGCATCGAGCTGGCACGGTTGTAGAACGCGTCGAACGCCGCCAGCGAGTCATCGATCGTATCGAGCGCGTCGTTGACCTTGTCGATGGTGTCCGAAGTATTGATGAGCTGCGCTGCTGTGCCGTCCCCGGTGTTGATCTTCTGCAGGATCTCCTCGAGCTGCAGGACCGAGCGGTCGATACCGGCGATGAGGTCGCGTACCTCCGCAATCGTGGCATTGACACCGTCTTCATTGTCGGCGACCAGCGCCGCGGCCTCGGTGGCGAGCGACCGGTAGTTCTCGATCATCACCGGGACCGACTCGGCCAGCGCCTCGGTGAGCTCTTCGATATTGGTCGTGCTGGCGGCGATCGCGGCCTGGTTGCCACGCGCGATCTGCCCGAGGTCGCGGACGAGCGCCTCGGTGTTTTCCAGGATCGCCTGCATGCGGGTCTCACCGGCCTCGCTGCCGAAGACGTTGCTCAGCGCGTTGGTCATCTCCTGCACGTCGGCGCCGATGTTGTTCATGACCGCCACCATTTGGTCGAGCGAGACCAACGCGCCCGGGAGAATCGAGCCACCATCGGTAACCACGGGGCTTGCCGAGGTCCCGGCGCTGATCTCTAGATATTTCTCCCCGAGTAGTCCTTCGGAGGCGACCGAAGCGGTCGCGTCGGCGCGCAGAGTGACATCGTTGTTGATCCTCAGGGTCACCACGGCCAGACCGTCATCGGTCAGGGCGATGGCCTCGACGCGTCCGATATAAACACCGGAAAGGCGAACGATAGCCTCCAGGCCGAGGCCGGATACGCTGGTGAATGCAACCTCGACGCGGTAGACGTCGGTCGGCGACCCGAAGAAGCCCATCGTGTCATTCATGTTGAGGACGAAGCCGGCCGCCACCGCGATGGCAACCAGAACAACCGCGCCTACCTTCAGTTCCAAGCTCATGATGTCGCTCCCCGGGGCTACCTGGTCGTGATGGGTCCTTCCGCGCGACCGTGGATGAACTGTTGGACGACCGGGTTGCTGCTGTTCTGGATCTCTTCTGGCGTACCGACCTCCTCGATGCGTCCCTCGTATAGCATCGCAATTCGATCGCCGATCTTGTAGGCCGAGATCATGTCGTGAGTGATCGTCACCGAGGTGACATGAAGTCGCTGCTGGAAGTCGAGGATCAAGTCGTTGATCTGGTCGGCGAGAATCGGATCGAGCCCGGTTGTGGGCTCGTCGTAGAGGATAATCCCGGGGCCGAGGGCGAGGGCGCGGGCCAACCCGGCGCGCTTCTTCATGCCGCCCGATAGCTCCGCCGGCCATTTCTCCTGCACTCCCGACAACCCGACCATCGCGAGCACCTCTTCGACGCGATCGGCGATCTCCGGCGCTGTCATGCGGGTGTGCTGGCGCAACGCGAAGGCGACGTTATCGCCCACGGTCATCGAATCGAAGAGCGCCGCGTGCTGGAACAACATGCCCATGCCGCGGCGCAGCTGGCTGAGACCCGACCGTCTCAACTGGGCAACCACCTGTCCGCCGACCGTGACCTTTCCCTCATCCGGGCGCAACAGACCGATGATGTGCTTGATCAGGACGCTCTTCCCCGTGCCGCTGCCGCCAATGACGACCATCGACTCGCCCCTGGAAACCGCCAGGTCGGCGCCGCGCAGGACCTCGACGTCGCCGAACGACTTGTGCAGGCCTTCGACCCGGATGAGCGGCTCGGATTCAGCGTCGGCGAATTCATCACCGTTGCCGACGACGCGAGCCCCATCGCCGTCGGCGGTGGCTTCCGATTCGCTGTCGTGTTCGGTCATCAGAGCAATATCTTGGTGAGGAAAAAGTTCGTGATCAGGATCGACATGCTGCCGCTGACCACCGCCCGCGTCGTGGCGCGCCCGACGCCCTGGGCGCCGCCGCTGGTGTGAAATCCGTTCTGGCAACCGAACAGGGCGATCAGCAGGCCGAACACCGCCGCCTTGATCAATCCGGTTTTGAGATCTCCGAGCGTAAGTATCCCCCAGACTCCGTCCCAGTATGCCGTGGGGCTCGAACCGAAAAGGTCTACGACCACCAGCGAACCGCCCCAGAGGCCGAGCATGTCGCCGATCAGCACGGTCACCGGCAGCATGAACACGGTCGCCAGGATGCGGGGCACGACGAGGTACTCGACCGGATCGACCGCCATGGTGCGCAGAGCGTCGACCTGCTCGGTGACGACCATGGTACCGATCTCTGCCGCCATCGCCGAGCCGGCCCGGCCGGACACCATCAGCGAGGTGAGAACGGGCACCATCTCGCGGGTGATCGCCATCGCGACCACCGGTCCGACAAGGCTGGTCGACCCGTAGCTCTTGAACCCCTCCCAGGTCTGCAACGCGAAAACCGCACCGCTGAACACGGCGGTGACCACCACGATCGGCATCGACCTGACCCCGACTTCGAGCATTTGCTCGAACAACGCCCGGATGTAGTAGGGCGGGCGCCGCAGCGTGGCAATGCTGTGGACCAACAGGATCCCGGTGCGGCCGGCCTCCTCGAGGATCTCGACGACAAACCCGCCGATTCCTTCGATCAGCCTCTTCACGACTCCCGGCCCACGAATCGCCGCGGTACGCGGCTGCCGATACGGCACAGTACCTCGTGCGCGATCGACCCGGCCTGTTGGGCCATTTCCTCGGCACCTATCGACTCTGCGCCGGGCTCGTCACTCGAGCCGAGCAACACGACCGAAGCCCCGACGCTGATTCCGGGAATTCCGGTGATGTCGACGAGGGTCAGATCCATACTGATCGCTCCCACCACCTGGGCAAGCCGCCCACCGACCAGAACTTCCGCATGGTCGGAAAGGGCGCGCGGGAAGCCATCATGGTAACCCACGGGCACCACGGCGATCGTGCAATCGCGCTCCGCTCGGCGAAGTCCTCCATAACCGATCGGCCAACCTTTCGGCAGGTCACGCACCGCGGCTACGGTGCTGTGCCAAGACATAACGGACTCGAGCTCGAAGGTTACGGCGCCGCGAAAGGAACGCACCCCGAGTAGCGAGATTCCGGGCCGCACGCCGGTGCACCAGTCGGCGTCCCACGCCGCATCGTGCTGCAGGATCGCGGCGCTGTTGCTCAGATGGCGGTGAGCCGGCAGCACCCCCCGCTCGTCCAGCGCCCGGCAAAAGCCGACGAACCGCTCCACTTGGACTTGGACGAGGTCATGCTCGCCGCATGGGTCATCGGGCGCGGCGTCGGCCGCGGCCAGATTCGAGAACACACCAACCAGCTCGATTCCGTCGATCGCCGCAATCCGAGAGGCTAATTCGACGGCAGCCGCCGGCGCCTCGGCGACCAGCGCTCCGAGACGGCCCATCCCGGTGTCTACTTTGAGGTGGACGCGGCACGGGGCATCCCCGGCCCCCAGCGCCGCGGCCCCGAGCATTTCCGCCGCCGCCCGGCTCCACACCGCCACGTCGAGGTCCTTGCCGACCGCCTCGAGCACGATTTCCGGGAGGGCACCGGCCCCACCTTCGGGCAAAGGCTCGAGACCCGCCATGACAAGAATGTCGCCGGCGATCCCCGCCTCGCGCAACTCGATGCCTTCGTCGACGGTAGCGACCGCGAACGCATCCGCACCCTCCGCCGCCAAACGGCGGCTTACAGGCACCGCTCCATGGCCGTAGGCATCCGCCTTGACCACACACCAAACCCGCCGCGTCCCCACCAACCCGCGCACGCGAGAATAGTTCCGCGCCAACGCATCAAGATCGATCTCGACCCAAGTCGGTCGAAGCTCAGAAGCCCGCTTTCCCACCGGATTTCCCATCCTCCGACACTAACAGCGTGAGGAAGAACTCCCTGGAGTTCTTCCTCACGCCGCTAACGACATTAGGCGGGCGGTCCGTGAATAGAGGATGCTGGAGGCGTGGTGATGCGCGGCCAGCTACAAGGCGCCGCGACGCAGGCGATACAAAGCACATCGTCGAGGAGCGGCAACGCCGTAGATAGTCGTGCAGCGCCGCCCCTGAAGCAGTCCTCTACTTCACGGACCGCCCGCCCCCCCAAGGCTCGCCGGGGTCGTCACGATCGTCGCGATCCTTGAACGCCGTGTACTGCTTCAGAAAGGCCAGCGGCACGGTGCCAATGGGGCCGTTACGCTGCTTGGCGATGATCAGCTCGGCGGTGCCCTGGACAGCCGGGTCGGGGTTGTACAACTCTTCGCGGTAGATGAACGAGACAACGTCGGCGTCCTGCTCTAAATTTCCGGATTCACGCAGGTCGGAAAGCTGCGGCCGGTGCTCGGAGCGTGCCTCCGGGGCGCGCGATAGCTGCGACAGGGCGATCACCGGCAGCTCGAGCTCCTTGGCCAATCCCTTCAACGCCCTTGATATCGCGCCGATCTCGAGGTTGCGGTTCTCGAAGCGGCCAAGGCTCATGAGCTGCAGGTAGTCGATGATCAGCAGGTCGAGGCCATGCTCCGCCTTCAGCCGCCGCGCCTTGGACCGCATCTCCAACAACGACGGGTTGGCGGTGTCATCGACGAAGATCTTCGCCGAAGCCAAGTACTGTAACGCGTTGAGGAGGTCGTTGAGATCCTTGTCGGAGAGGAATCCGGTAGCCAGCTTATGGTTGTCGACCTGCGCCTCCGACGACATGAGGCGCCGGATGAGCTGCTGGGTCGACATCTCGAGCGAGAAGATGCCCACCGACCCACCATGGCGCAGCGCGACGTGTTGGGCGATATTGAGAGCCAGCGCCGTCTTGCCCATCGACGGCCGTCCCGCGATGATGATCAGGTCGCCGGGCTGCAGGCCCGCGGTCATCGTGTCGAGGCGTTTGAAGCCGGTCGGCACGCCGGTGATGAACTCGCGCCGCTCGTGCAGCTCCTCGAGCTGTTTCATGGTCTCGCCGGCGAGATCCTGGATCGACAGGAAACCGCGTTTGACCTTGTCCTCAGCGATCTCGAAGATACGCCGCTCGGCCTCGTCGATGATGTCGTCGGTGTCCTCTTCGCCCGCCATCGCCGACGTAATGATGGCGTTCGCCGACGAGATGAGGTTCCGCAACGCCGCCTTGTCCTTGACGATGCGGGCGTACTGCGCCACGTTCAGCGCCCGCGGCAACCCATCCATCAGGGTCGAGAGATAGCCCAGGCCGCCGGCACGCTCGAGCTGGCTGGAGCGCTCGAGACGCTCCGCCACCGTCACCGGATCGATGGCGGAATTGTCTTCCGAAAGCGCCACCATCGCCTCGAAGACGACGCGGTGCGCTTCGCCGTAAAAATCCTCGGGAGTAAGGGTTTCGCCGGCCGGATTAACGGCCGCGTTGTCGAGTAGGATGGCGCCAAGAACGGACCGCTCCGCATCCAAATTCTGCGGCAGCGTCCTCCCCTTGGTGGTCTCTTCGGCCATGGAGCCAGTCTAGTCCGGATATCTCAACGGGTCACGGCGGCGCGGGCACGATGGCGCGCGAGTACGGCGTTGCGCTTGCTTCGGGTGCTCGACGTACTAAAAAAGTACGCCTCCGCGCCCGAATCGGCGCGCGCCTTGTTCACCACCCTACCGGGGATTCAAGCCTCCGCCATCGCCTTCTCGTTACTCGGTTTCGTCCTTGACTACCCAAAGCTTGATGGTCGCTTCGACGGCGTAGGGCAGGTGCAATATGACCTCGTACACGCCCAGCGCCTTGATGGCGTGGTCCAACCTGATCTGGTCCTTGCCGACCTCGAAGCCCTCTTCGGCGAGCACCTCGGCGATGTCGGCAGCGGTGACCGATCCGTAGAGCGTGTCGCCCTCGGAAACCTTGCGCTTGACGTTGACCGAGACACCGGTGAGGCTGGCGGCCAGCGCCTGTGCCGCAATCTTGGCGACCTCCTCGCGCTCGGCGCGCTTCGCCTGGAGCTCCTCGACCATGAGCTCGTTGGCAGCGGTGGCCACCACGGCGAGGCGCTGCGGCAACAGGAAGTTGCGGCCGTAGCCTGCCTTGACCTCAACGAAATCCCCGGGCTCACCGAGGTTGTCGACCGTTTCCCGGAGAATCAGCTTCATGGCCTCAACCCGTGGTGTACGGCAGCAGCGCGATCTCGCGGGCCCGCCTGATGGCGCGGGTCAGCATGCGCTGCACCTTGGCGCAGTTGCCGTTGGTGCGGCGCGGCTGGATCTTGCCGCGGTCCAGAATGAAGTGGTCCAGCAACTCGACGTTCTTGTAGTCGATGTACGGAACGTCGTCCTTGAGGTACTTGTTGCGGCGCCGACGGCCTCGTCCGAATCCTCTTGCCATCGTTAGCTCTCCTTCTCTTCGTCGTCAGAATCGTCTGCGTCGCCGACACCGTCGGCGGAATCAACGGCCGGGGCTTCATCGTGGCTCTCCTCAACAGGCGCGGCTTCTTCAGCCGGACCATTGTCAGCGTCCTCAACGGGCGCGGCGTCGTCGGCCGGCGCATCGTCAGCGTCCTCAACGGGCGCGGCGTCGTCGGCAGGCGCGTCGTCGTCAGCCTCGTCGGCAGACCCGGCTTCGTCGGCCGGCGCATCGTCATCCCCGCCGGCGGCTTCCGCCTCATCGGCGGGCTCGCCTTCATCTGAACCAGCGACTTCGGCACCCTGGACCTCTGCTGTCTCGGCGGCGACGATCTCGTCGAGCGACATGGTGGCGGCGACGGCCTCCGCTTCGTGCCGCCGCTCGGCGGCGACGCGCTGCGCCTCGATCTCAGCGTCGTCCGCCACGTGGTCACCCTCGGCGATCTGCTGCCGCACCTCGGTTTCCTGCAGGTTCTGGAGACGCACGACCATCGATCGAATCACCGATTCGTCGAGCTTCATGCGGTCCTTGAGAGCAGCCGGCAAGGTTCTCTCACCGTCGGCATAGATGAGGACGTAGATGCCCTCGGTCTTGCCCTTCACCATGTAGGCGAGCTTGCGGCGTCCCCATACGCCCGCCTGCAGCACGGTTCCGCCGTCGGACTCGATGGTGGCGCGCAGGTCGCCGATGACGGCGCTAACCGCCTCGTCGTCCGCCTCGGGGGTCACGATCAGAAGTGTTTCGTAAAGATTCGGCATGGAGCTCCTCTCGGTCTCAGGCCCAGGTAAGCCAGGGCGAGGAGTTGCGAGATGTGTTCGTGAAAAAGGGCCGGCCGAGGTCTTGCGGCCTGCTAGACAATGAGCGGGACGATGACCAGCGAAACGACAGACATCAACTTTATCAGGATGTTCATGGACGGGCCAGACGTGTCTTTGAACGGATCGCCAACGGTATCGCCGACGACGGCCGCCTTGTGCGCCGCCGAGCCTTTGCCACCGTGGTGGCCTGCTTCGATGTACTTCTTGGCGTTGTCCCAAGCGCCGCCACCATTGGACATCATCAGGGCGAGCACCACACCGACGACCGTCGCGCCGGCGAGCATGCCGCCGAGCGCCGCCGGGCCAAGGATGAAACCAACGGCAACCGGGGCGCTGACGGCGAGCAGACCGGGCGGAATCATCTCGCGGAGCGCCGCCTTGGTGGCGATCTCGACGCAGCGATCGGAATCGGGTTCGCCGGTACCCTCCATGATGCCAGGAATCTCACGGAACTGGCGGCGGATTTCCTCGACCAACTCCGCGGCGGCGCGACCCACGGCTTTCATCGTCATGCCCCCGGCCAGGGTCGGAATGATGCCGCCGATCAGCAGGCCGATCATTACGAGCGGATCGGTGAGGATGATCGTCAGCGCCTCGCCACCCGCGGCGATCAGCCGCTGACTGACCGTCTGCGTGTAGGCCGAGAACAAGGCCAGGGCGGTGAGCGCCGCCGAGCCGATGGCGAAGCCCTTGCCGATCGCGGCGGTGGTGTTGCCGACGGAGTCGAGTCCATCGGTAATCTTGCGCACCTCCGGGCCGAGCCCGCACATCTCCGAGATGCCGCCAGCGTTGTCGGCGATCGGGCCGTAGGCGTCGACGCTCATCGTGATCCCGACCGTCGCCAGCATGCCGACCGCCGCGATCCCGATGCCGTACAGACCGGCGGTCTCGTTGGCAGCCCAAATGGCGAAGCAGATCATCAAGACCGGGGCGGCACACGACTGCAGGCCAATGGCCAGCCCCTCGATGATGTTGGTCGCCGCTCCCGTCTCGCTGACCGCGGCGATGTCCCGGATCGGTTTGCCGGCGGTGTAGTACTCGGTGATCCAACCGATCGCCAGGCCGGCGAAGGTCCCGGCGACGACCGCAAACCAGATCCGCTCGCTCAGACCGCTGCCGCCGATGTACACATAGGCGCCGGCCAGGAAGAGAACGGCCGAGAACAACGCCGACCAACGAAGCGCACCGGCGGGGTTAGTGTTCTTGAAAATCGCCATCGAGGCGATGCCCAGCAACGAGGCCAGCAGACCGATCATCGCCATGATCAGGGGAAGGCTCATCAGAGCTATGGTGCCGTCGCTGCCCGACAAACCGCCGCCCTCAGCCATCAGGTCGGCGAGCGGGTCGGCCGCGAGGGTGGCGGCGATGGCAATCGTTGCGATCATCGAGCCGACATAGGACTCGAAGATGTCGGCGCCCATGCCGGCCACGTCACCGACGTTGTCGCCGACGTTGTCGGCGATGACGCCCGGGTTGCGCGGATCGTCCTCCGGAATGCCGGCCTCGACCTTGCCGACGAGGTCAGCGCCAACGTCGGCCGCCTTGGTGTAAATGCCGCCGCCCACCCGCGCAAACAGCGCGATCGACGAAGCACCCATGGCGAAGCCGTTGATGTACACCGCGGTCGCGGGCGTGCCGTACAGCAGGAACCATGTGCCGACACCGAGCAGGCCGAGGCTGGCGACCGACAGCCCCATGACCGAGCCACCGAGGAAAGCCACCATCAACGCCGCGTTCTCACCTTTTTCGGCCGCCGCGCTGGTGGTGCGCACATTGGCGCTAGTCGCCGCCGTCATGCCCGCAAATCCGGCGGCCATCGAGGCCAGGGCTCCAGAAACAAACGCGGCCGCGGTCATCGGGTTGACGAACGCGAACAGCAGCCCGAAAACCACCACCACGAAGATCATCAGCAGGCTGTACTCGCTGCGCAGAAAGACCATCGCCCCCGTGTGAATCTTCTCACCGAGCTCGGCCATCTCCCGGCTCGCCACCGGCATGCGCTTGACGATGACCAGGATCACCAGCGCGATCGCCAGTCCAATGGCGCCCAGGATCGGGGCCAGCTGGATTAAAGTCTGGGTGTCCATTCGGCTCGAACTCCTCTGTTTCAGTTAAAGCGATTCATCGCCGCGGTGAGTCCGAATCGAAGGACCATCTCCACGGCGTCGGCGGCTTCTTCGATCATCTCTGCCGCGGTGTCTCTTTCGTGCTTGTCGAAGCGACTCAATACGTAGTCGGCGGTACCCGCCGATGCGTTGTCGCCGCAGATCCCCAGCCGGAGCCGGGGGATCTTCTGCGTTCCGAAGGCGTCGATGACCGACTTCATCCCGTTCTGACCGCTCGAGCCGCCGCTTTCGCGGAGCCGCACCTTGCCGAGCGGCAGGTCGATGTCGTCGAATGCTACGAGGACTTGCTCGCGGCTCACGCCCAACTCCCTGCATCCCCTGGACACGCCCACGCCGCTCTCGTTCATGTACATCATCGAGCGCATGAGCCACAGCTCCGCGGGCCCGCCATCTTCTCGTCGTCCCTTCATCCGAATGCGGGTCAGTTTCACCTGATCCAAGTCCTTGGTGTCGATGACCGGGTGACGCCGCTCGAGAGCGTCCAATAGCATCCAGCCGGCATTGTGCCGGTGCTCGGCGTACTCGTCGCCCTGGTTCCCCAGACCGGCAAGCGCGCGCACCGGTTAGCCCGACTTCTTCTCTTCTTTTCCTGCCTCCTCGGGCTTTGCAGCCTCGGCCCCTTCCGCCGGAGCCTCGGCGCCCTCTTCGGGCTCCTCGCCCTCGATCTCCTCGCCCTCGATCTCCTCGCCCTCGACGCCGAGATCGGCTTCCAGGTCAGCCTCGGAAACCGGAGCCACGACGGAGGCCACGGAGCGGTCCGGCTCGGTGACGACGGTTACGTCGGGCGGCACCAGGAGGTCCTCGACCTTGATCGACTCGTTCATCTCGAGCTCGCTGACGTCGACCTCGATGTTCTCCGGTATGTTGCCCGGCAAGCAGCTGACCACCAGCTCGCGGAGGGAATGGTCGAGAACTCCGCCATCTTCGACAACACCCTTTGCGTCGCCGACGATGCGCAGCGAGACCGAGACCTCGATGTCGACATCCATCGCGATGCGCATGAGGTCGGCATGGATCAGGTTGTACGTGATCGGGTCGATCTGCACGTCGAAGATCATCACGTTGTCTTCGGCGCCGCCCGCCACCTTGAGCTTGAAAATCGTGTTCTGACCCGACTCCGACTTGAGGACGGAGATAATCTCTCGGGGATTCAGAATGATCGGCGTCGACTCCTTGTCGCCGCCGTAGACGACCGCCGGCAACTTCTCCTCGCGCCGCATGCGACGCGCCGCGTTGCTGGAGCCAGCCTCCCGCTCCTGTGCTTCGATAACGATTTCAGCCATGGTTCTTCGCTTCCGGGATCAGATGAACAAGCTGGAGACGCTGGTCTCCTCGTGGATGTTCCGAATCGCCTCGCCCAAGAGTTCGGCGACCGACAGAACCAGGATGTCGGAACAGCCCACGGCTTGTTCGTTCAGCGGAATGGTGTCAGTAACGATGACCTTGTCGAACAATCCCTCGGCAATACGGGATACCGCCGGGCCCGACAAGACCGGGTGGGTTGAAAAAGCATAGACCGCCGCGACGCCGCTTTCCTTGAGCGCCTGGGCTCCCTGCGTCAAGGTGCCGGCGGTGTCGATCATGTCGTCGTAGAGAATCGCGGTGCAGCCTTCGACTTCGCCGATGACGTTCATCGCCACCGCTTTGTTGGCGCCCGGTCGGCGCTTGTCGATGATCGCCAGGCTGGCGTTGAGCCGCTTGGCGATGGCGCGGGCCCGTTCCACGGCTCCGGCGTCGGGAGCAACCACGACGACGTTGTCCAGGCCCATCGACTCGAAATGGCGGACCGCGACGGGCGCCGCGAACAGGTGGTCAACCGGGATGTTGAAGAACCCCTGGATCTG
>SMVB01358662.1_pt1 | contig 33017 bp, 31 predicted proteins | sample 2456461 | NCBI WGS metagenome assembly SMVB01 (sample SAMN11095934, study PRJNA526329) | marine sediment metagenome | biome: Marine sediment; feature: Surficial sediment; material: Deep marine sediment; isolation source: Hadal surficial sediment | place: Pacific Ocean | collected 2014-05 | depth... | reverse complement strand
GCCCGCATGTTCGGCTAGCGCAACCATGTCGGCCCGTATCCAGTCCAAGCTTTCGTTCTCGGAAACGGCCGCCGGGGGGTCCCACCGATACCGTCCCAGGAACGCTTCGGGCGGCGGTCTGCCCGGCAGAGGCGACATGAATACAAATCGGTGTTCGGCGTCGGTCTCCCACAGGCGGTCGCCGGCCGAGAGAGCGAAATCCTTGAAGCGCTCCTCGCTTTCGCGCAGCGCCCTTTCGGCGCGCTTTATTTCGGTAATGTCGGACGCAATGGAAACGGTGCCGCCATCGGGTAGTTTTTGATCGTTGACCAGGAACCAACGCTCGCCTTGTCGCGCTACTTCGAAGGGGCCGGCGGGATCGCGGTACCTTTCGAGACGCTCGGCAAGCCATTCCTCGGCCCGTCCCTCGGCCTCCGGTATGAGCCCCGCGGCGATTTGGCGTCTTAAGATTTCCTCGAACGTCATGTCGGGTCGGAACTGGTCGGCAATCGTCCCGTTCGCCTCGCGCCACGCCCTGTTGGCGACCACGAGACGGTCCTGGGCATCGAACAATCCGAAACTCTCGGACAGCGTCTCGACCGCGGCCGCGAGCTTCTCTTGGGCCAATGCCACCTGCTCTTTCGCCTCGACCGTCGCCGTGACATCGACCGCGGTTCCACGGTAGCCGAGAAAATTGCCGGCCTCGTCGAGGACCGGTCTGCCTCCCACCTCGACATGACGGACCGTGCCGCCGCGCCGCGCGCGGACTCGACATCCCTGGAAGGCGCGCCGCGCGACCATGTCGGCCCGCAACCGCTCCCAGCCATCATCCCCGGGGGGGGCCTCCCGGGCTGTCCCACCGATACCGTCCCAGGAACGCTTCGGGCGGCAGTCCACCGTCCAGCTCCGATATGTACGTAAAACGGTGCTCGGCGTCGGTTTCCCACAACCGGTCGCTGGACGAGAACGCGAAATCCTTGAAGCGCGCCTCGCTCTCGCGCAGCGCGCCTTCGGTGCGCTTCATGGCGGTAATGTCGGTGGCGATGGAGATGACGCCACCGTCGGGCAGCCTTTGGTCGTTGACCAGGAGCCAACGCCCGTCTTGTCGCGCCACCTCGAAGGGACCGGTGAGATCGCGGTGCCGTTCGACACGCTCGGCGAACCATTCCTCGACACGCCCCTCGGCCTCCACGATCAGCCCCGCGTCGATCTGGAGCCGCAAAATCTCCTCGAACGTCATGCCGGGTTCGATCCGGTCGGCCACCGCACTGTTCGTCTCGCGCCATGCCTTGTTGGCGATGACTTGCCGGTCCTCGGCGTCGAACAGCCGGAAACTCTCGGACAGCGCCTCGACCGCCGCGGACAATTTTTCTTCCGCCGCGGCCGCCCGTTCCTTGGCCACCACCTCCGCCGTGACGTCGAGCGTGTTGCCACGGTAGCCTTGGAAGTCGCCGGCTTCGTCGAAAATCGGCTTTCCGTTGATTTCAAGGTGCCGCAGGCTGCCATCGTCGCGCCGCCACCGAAACCGATGAGCGCGAAAGGCGCGCCGCGCAACCATGTCGGCCCGCAACCGCTCCCAGCCTTCATCCTCGGGCAAGGCCTCCGGAGGGTCCCACCGATACCGTCCCAGGAACATTTCGGGCGGGCGTCTATCGGGCAACGGTGACACGTACGTGAACCGGTGATCGACGTCGGTTTCCCACATCCGGTCGGCCACCCCATAGGCGAAATCCTGGAACCGCGCCTCGCTCTCGCGCAGCGCGGCCTCGGTGCGCCGGGTTTCGGTGACGTCGCGAAGCGTCACAAAGAAAGACGGCGCGCCGTCCCATTCGATCGAAACGGCCCGCATCTCCGCGAACTCGTTTTCCGCTCCGGGAACGCGCACCGTCGCGGTCCCGTCGCCGTTCAGGGCGATGCCGAAATCCGAGCCCTCAAGCCCGCCGCGCCCATTTCCCAGGATCGTCTCGGACGCCATGTTGGCGTAACGGACCTTGCCGGCGGTATCGACGACGACGATGCCGTCTCGAACATGGTCGAGCAAACATCGAAGGTCTTCCGGTTGACTCATGACTCGAGGCGCCGTTCAGTCAAATTATGGAGATTTTTCGTTGTCGGTTCCGTCGGTCAGTTTCATTGCCGAGATAACTTTCTCCGTATCCTTCAAATTCCCGATGATGCGGCACACCGGCTTGGGCGGGTTCCTTATGAGGGTGGGCGTGACGAAAACATCGGCGCGCGCCGCCTGCTCCGGCGCTTCGAGAACGTTGATAACCTCCATAAAAAACCCGTTTTTGAAGAAACATTTTATATCTTTTTTAAGTTTCACAACTAGTTCGTCGGAGGTTTTCGTCCGACCCGCGATATAAAGGGTGAATCTATATTCTGATTCGGTCATCTCGAAATATCCCACTAATCTAGAGATTATTCGCTTAAAACAGTTTGTACGATCGCGCGAATTTGGTCTCCGCTCAAGGGCTTTCGCGCAAGTTCGAACGAAATCCCGTCGCCTTTCGCGTCGTTGAGGCGGTCTAGATATTCTGGATGGAAAGCCGTAACGATAAACACGGGCAGATTGGCGTTATCGCCACGCAGCTCTCGCAAAACTTCCACGCCATCCATCCCCGGCATTCTGAGGTCCAGAAACACCAGGTCCGGTTTGTTCGAGACGACCATTTCAAGCCCCCTCTCTCCTGAATCGGCCGTGTCGATGACATATCCGGAGTCGTCCAAGGCCAATTCAAAGGCATCCCGCACCGCTTCGTCGTCATCGATGACAAGCACGCGTTTCATTCGTCTTCTCCTTCAGCCCATATCAAGCGCGTCGGCGACCTTAACATGGCAAGGGGCGCGCGTTCGCCCCCACGCGGGACACGCGGCGATCACGGCGTGGCGCCTTCCTCCGGCAAGACAATCGAGAAACGCGCTCCCGCGCCTTGCCGGTTTTCGCAAGCCAGCCGGCCATTGAAGCTCTCGACGATTTGTCTTGAGACGGCCAACCCCATCCCGGTCCCCGAACCCGGCGGTTTGGTCGAAAAAAACGGATCGAAGATCTTATCGATTATATCTTCCGCCACGCCCGGCCCCGAATCCTCGACATCGATGATCACGAAACCGTTGTCCCGCCGAACCTTGATGTCCACGTGTTTATCGGCGCGGTCCGCCACGGCGTCGCGCGCGTTCAGCAAAAGATTCACCAGCACCTGTTGCATAACGTCCATTCGAGCCAGCACTTTGGGCAGCGAAGCGGGGATATCCGTGGCGATCGTTATTTGATGCGCGCGAAGTTCCACCTCCATCAGCGGCAGGGACCGTTCGATGACCTCGGCCACGTCCAACCGCGCCGGCGTCTCCGGTGACGGGCGCGCGTAAGCCAGCATGTTTTTGACGATGCCATCCACGCGCTGGATTTCGCGGTCCGCCTTGTCCAGCGCGGCGATGGATTTTTCGTCGTTTGACCGCCGGCGCGCATAGTCCACGTAGTTCAGCATACCCATGAGCGGGTTGTTGATTTCGTGCGCCACGCCGGCCATCAAGGTGCCCATCGCCGAAAGCTTTTCCGTCTGGATCATGTGCCGCTGCGCGGCCTTGAGCTCGCTCAACGTGTCGCCCAGTTGCCGGTTCGTTTGCCCAAGTTCCTCGGTGCGTTGCGCCACCCGTTGTTCCAGGCCCTCGTTCAGTCGCCGAATCTCATCCTCGGCGCGCTTGCGCTCGGTGATGTCGCGCAGCACGCCGACGATGGTCTGGCTCTCGCCGGTCGAAAGCGTGCTCACGGAAAGTTCCATGGGAAAGGTCGCGCCGTCCTTGCGCAGGCCGCGCAGCTCTCGATTCGTGCCGACGATCCGGCTCTCCCCGGTGCGGTCGTATTTGACCAAATAGTCGTCGTGATTGCGCGCGTCCGATTTCGGCATGAGCATGGCGACGTTGCGGCCGATGACGTCATCGGCGGCGTGTCCGAACAATTTCTCGGCCGCCGGATTAAACAATTCCACGATCCCGGCCGTGTCGATCGTGATCACCCCGTCGGTCAGCGTCGACAGCAAGGCGTTGCGTTTTTCGGTCTCGCGCATGGACCGGAAAATCGGCGCCAGCATCGCCAGGCCCACCACCATCAGGGCCGAAATCAACAGCGCGACGAACTCGGCGGAGAGGTCCGGCGCGGTGGCGTCCTCGAACAGCAGGCGGTAAAGGGTTATGGACCGGCGCACGCCCATGAAAGCGACGGCGGCCGCGATCAGGCACCAGGCCAACCGCCACCCGGTAATCGCGATCATCCGGAGCGCCAGGAACGCCGCGATGAATTGCAGGACGACGGAGAGCCCGAGTACGGCGTGGACGATCATCTCGCCGACACCTCGCGCGTGTCGCCGCGAACGGCAATCACGATATGCCCCACTCGCTGTCCTCCAACGGATCGGCCACTTTGCTTCTGCCCGGCTCGCCGGCGGCGCCGATTACAGCCAAACATCACAGGTAACAACACTCATGCGCTTCGCAAGCATTGCGGGGACCGAGGGGAAGGGTGCCGCGACCGCCGGTGACCCCGATATCCGCGCGAAAACGATTTTCCCGGTCCGGCGCCTCCCCAGCCGGCCTAACGATTTGGCGCGGGCGGAAGCACGCGCAAGGCCTTCTTGATCAGATCGGCCAAGGAACGCGCCCGCGTCTTTTTCATGAGATTGGAGCGATGATATTCAACGGTTTTCTCGCTCATGCCGAGCGCGTGGGCGATCCGTTTGTTGGGTTCTCCCGCGACGACGCCGTCGAGAACTTGCCGTTCCCGCGCGGTCAGGCGGCCGAAGTCTTGCTGGATCTCTTGAATCGCCGCGCCATTTTTCAGTTCATCGACGCTTTGCCCGATGGCCTTCTGCACCAATTCCAGAAGGACCTGATCCCTGAACGGCTTCTCGATGAAGTCGAAGGCGCCGGCCTTCATGGCCCTGACGCCGGTTTCCACGTCGCCGTGGCCGGTTATGAAGATTACGGGAAGGCCGATGGCGCGCTCCGTCAACACCCGTTGCACGTCGAACGCGTTTTTGCCGGGCATGCGCAAATCGATCAGCAGGCAACCGGCGTCGCCAGGTTCGTAGGACGAAAGAAACATTTCTCCCGAAGAGAAAGCGTTGGCCGTGAGCCCGACGGACGAAAAAAGTCGACACAGCGAATCCCGCACGGCTTCGTCATCGTCAACAACAAAGACGGTCGCTCGATCTCGCGCCATCGCTCCCTCGCGGGCTGCCCGAACGCGACTTATTCAGCCGTGACGATTATTTCGTTCCGGTCGGGCCGTATTTAGATGAATTTAGCACAACCCGTTCGCGATGTCATCGAACGGATCGGCCACGGTATCCGAGCGGATTCATCGGATGATGCGCGGTCGTTAACCCCATAATCTCGCTGGTAACTTTGTAGGAGGCGCACCCTTCGAGGCGACGAATCGCAAGGGTGCGTACCGCAAGCCGTCCGCGCCGGCATATTTAAGTTGTTGTTTCAAAGGCGCTGACTACGTGTTTTGTGCCGGGAGATTGGAGAGATGGAATTGGTGTCGAACGAGGCATTAGGATGTATGAGGCCAAGCATGACGGTGACGACGTCCTTGTGTATGTCGAACACGAGTTGACTTGCGAGCACGACGACGACTTCTTCGACGCCGATTAAAACGGCCCAATTACCCAGTCGTGAAAGTCACCATCCAAACGAAAACCGGCGCGTTCAGTTTTGAGTGCGGCAGCGGCGAGACCTTGCTCTACGCGGGCCTGCGCAACGGTTTGGCGTTGCCGTACGAATGCGCCACCGGAACCTGCGGCACCTGTCGGGCGCGGGTCATGGCCGGCGCCCCGGAGCTCGGCTGGCCCGACGCGCCGGGCCTGTCCTACGTCAAACAGGAAAAGCGCGAACTGCTGATGTGCCAGTCCACGGCGTCGGCGGACTGCGCGTTGCGCGTTCCGGGCGTCGTCGGCGAAGACGCTAGCGGCCGCGCCGCCCCCGACTACCGGACCGGAACCCTTGCCGGGACCGAACGGCTGACCCACGACGTGATGTCTTTCGCGGTCGAATTGGACTCGCCGCTGCGTTTCGACGCCGGGCAATTCGTCGTTGTCGAGACCGACGCGGTGCCCGGCGGGCGGGCCTACTCGATGACCAATTACGACAAGCAGACCGCGACGCTGGATTTCGTCATCAAACGGAAGCCGGAGGGCGGGCTGTCGGATTGGCTGTTTGGCGGCGACCGCGCCGGTGAACGGCTGCGCGTTTTCGGGCCCCTGGGCCGGGCGACTTTTCACCCGGAGGAGGGAAGGGACCTGCTTTTTGTCGCCGGCGGCTCGGGCATCGCCGGGATGATGTCGATTCTCGCCCGCGCCGGGACGGAGGAATATTTCCGCGACCGGAAGGGACATATCTTCTTCGGCGTACGGACCGCCAGGGACGTTTTCTTCATGGACGCGTTGTCGGCCCATGTGGCGTCGTCGCCGGGCAACCTGGAGGTGAGCGTGGCGTTGTCCGACGAGGACGTATCGCCGGCGCTTGAAGCGCAATATCCCCGTCTCGGTTTTGCGACCGGCTTCGTCCACGCGGTCGCCGTGGAGCGCATGGCCGGGCTTTGCGACGGTATGATCGCTTACGTCGCCGGTCCGCCGCCGATGGTCGATGCCGCGCTCAGGGCCCTGATCACCGAGGCGCGCCTGCCGGCAAGCGACATCCGATACGACAAGTTCAGTTAAGTCCGGCGGGACGAATCCGAAACCCGATTAAGCGCCGATCAACGCCTCGTCGCGCAGGTCGGCCACGAACATGTGGCCGGGGGCGTGGGTGATGGCGATGGCCGGTTTCCGTTCCATGATCACGGCCTGGGGCGTCACGCCGCAGGCCCAGAACACGGGAATCTCGTTCTCGCCGAGCGGTACCGGATCGCCGAAATCCGGCCGGTCGAGGTCGCCGATGCCGATCTCGGCCGGGTTGCCCAGATGAACCGGCGCCCCATGCGCGCGGGGATAGCGCGCCGTCACCTCGATCGCCTTGACCGCCTGGGCGCGGGTCATGGGGCGCATCGAGACCACCATCGGCCCGGCGAAGCGCCCGGCCGGCGCGCAGGCGCGGTCGGTCACGTACATCGGCACGTTGCTGTGGCGTTCCAGATGCCGCAGCGGCAGGCCCGCGTCGGCCATGGCGTTTTCGAAAGTGAACGAGCAGCCGATCAGGAAGCCGACGAAATCGTCGCGCCAGTAGGCCGAGATATCGGTCGGTTCCGCTTCCAGCACGCCGTCGCGCCACACGCGGTAGCGCGGCAGGTCGGTGCGGATGTCGGCGCCCGGCGCGATCGCCCGGGGCTCCGGATCGCCCGCCTCGGTCACGTCCAGGATCGGGCATGGCTTCGGATTGCGTTGGCAGAACAGCAGGAATTCGAACGCGGCGGCTTTCTCGAGAACCACCAGGTTGGCCTGTACCCGGCCCATGGCGACGCCGGCGGTAAGCCCGTCAAAAGCGCCCTCGCGGCACAGCCGGCGAACGGCTCGCGGATCGCTCATGTCGCCCCGGAAATGACCGTCCATCGGCGAGGCTTCCCTTGATGCGTATCTTATCAGTACCTCAGTGTAGCAGACCTTGACCCGTCCCCGCGCATTGCTTAGCTATGAGCCGCGTCAGATGGCCGGATGGCCGCGCCCGTGGCTGATTAAGGCGTGGGTGAGGAAAGTCCGGGCTCCACGGGAACACGGTGCCGGGTAACGCCCGGCGGGGGCGACCCCAGGGAAAGTGCCACAGAAAGCAAACCGCCCGCGCCGCCGGTCCGCCGGCAACGCGGGTAAGGGTGAAAGGGTGCGGTAAGAGCGCACCGCGCCGCCGGTAACGGCGGTGGCAGGGTAAACCCCACCGGGAGCAAGACCAAGTAGGGGCGGCGTTTGCCGGGTTTCCGCGGTTGCCGCCCGGGTAGGTCGCGCGAGGCGCCCGGCGACGGGCGTCCCAGATGAATGGCCATCCCCTGGCCGCGGACTGGTTTCGCGGGCGGGGACAGAACCCGGCTTACAGGCCATCTGACGTCTTCAAACCGGCCAGCAATACCACCCCGTAAAGTCTTGAGGTGGCCGCGTTTTCGGCCGCGGCGCCTTATGGCGCAAAAGTGCCCATTTAATTCATAAATAGAACATTTAGAGAACAATCTTTGGCCACATTTGAAATTTAGTATCCGACAAGACCATCGCCCACTATCCCTAGAACAAACGACGACGCGCCAGACCCTGTTCGGAAGCAAAGAGTTAAAACAACTTCCTCATCCCATTTTTTTACTGGCTATTCCCATTGACACCCACATATCACCATGATATCCCGTTTCGTCCCAATAAGGCGCATTATGCGTCCGGGACAGCCCGGTGGCGGCATCGGAGCCGCCCACGGGGAGGGTGCCAGGTTGGGGGACGGCGTGGGTATTTTCGTGGGCACGCATGTGAACAAGGTTGACGGGAAAGGCCGCGTGTCGGTCCCGGCAAGCTTCCGGGCGTTGCTCGCCGACGACTCCACGTTCTTCGCCTTTCCGTCGTTCATCCACGGCGGGATCGAGTGCCGCAACGCGGCGTTCATGGAAGCCCTCAGCGACACGGTGGAGGGGTTGGACCCTTTCTCCGATGAGCAAGACCACCTCGCCGAAGCGATCTTCGCGGCGAGTCATTCCCTGACGTTCGATAGCGAAGGCCGGGTCGTTTTGCCCGAGGCCCTGCGCGAACACGCGGTCATCGCCGATCGAGCGGCTTTTGTCGGCAAGGGTAAAACATTCCAAATCTGGGAACCCACCGCCCATAAGGGTTTCCAGAAACAAGCACGTGAACGTGCCCTGGCCGACCGTCAGGCGCTGCGTCAGCGCCCTCACCAGGCTCCTCATCCAGGCGGGCCCGGGGAGAACGGCACGTGATCGACGCGGTTCCCTCCCTCCGCGTCGGTCACGTGCCAGTTTTATTGGGTGAAGTTCTCGCGGCCCTGGAACCCCGCGATCACGCGCTTTACGTGGACGGCACCTTCGGTGGCGGCGGCTACAGCCGGGCCCTGCTGAACGCGGCCGATTGCAAGGTCGCCGCCATCGACCGCGATCCCGACGCGGTGGCCCGCGGGGCCGACATGGCCACGGAATTTCCCGGCCGCCTGGAAGTCCTTCACGGGCGCATCGGTGACATGGACGCCGTGCTGGGCTCGCGGGGGACGAATTCGGTCGACGGCGGCATCGTGTTCGACCTCGGCCTCTCGTCCATGCAACTGGACGATCCCGCGCGCGGCTTTTCCTTTCGCCACGACGGACCGCTCGACATGCGCCTCGAGCCTCGCGGCGCCACGGCGGCCGACATCGTCGCCAGCGCCGACGAGGACGGCTTGACCAAGATCATCCGTCGTTACGGCGAAGAGCGTTACGCGCGCCGCGTCGCGCGCGCCATCGTCGCGGCCCGCGCCGAGGCGCCCATAGAGCGGACCGGGCAGCTCGCCGACCTGGTGCGCCGCGTGGTGCCGCGCTCGGATGACGGCATCGACCCCGCGACCCGTACGTTTCAGGCGTTGCGCATTCACCTCAACGATGAACTCGGCGAGTTGCGCGACGGGCTGGCCGCCGCCGAGCGTCTGTTGGGGCCCGGCGGCAGACTGGCGGTGGTGTCGTTTCATTCCCTCGAGGACCGTACGGTCAAACAGTTTCTGCGCCAGCGCGCGGGCGCCGCGCCGCGCCCCTCGCGCCACCGCCCGCCCGCCGAGGACGAACGCGCCGCTACCTTCGATCTGCTGACCCGCCGCGCGATCCGGCCCAGCGCCAACGAGATCGCGGCCAATCCACGCGCGCGCTCGGCCCGCCTGCGCGCGGCGGTGCGCACCGCCAGCGCGCCGTGGCCGGAACGGCGGGCCGCGTGATCCGCCGCGCCACGCTGCTGTGGGTCGCGTTGTTGGGCGCGGCCAGCGCCGGGCTCTACCAGGTCAAGTACACGGTGCAGGAGCTTGAGGACGAACTGGCCCAGCATTCGCGCGCCTTGCGGGTCGAACGACAGGCGATCCACGTGCTGCGCGCCGAATGGGCCTATCTGAATCGGCCCGAGCGGCTCGCCGAACTGGCCGATCGGCATCTGCGGATGCGGGCCGTGTCGGTCACGCAAATCGTCGATATCGAGAACCTGCCGATGCGCGCGGCGCGGGTTCATACGCGCGATCAAGGTACGTCCGCCGCCGTAAGGCCGGCGGGCACGCGGGCGGCCATCGGACGCAGGGGGCAGTAGTGGACGAGCACGCGTTCGATGGCCGCCATCCCGCCACGCCGGAGAAAGTTGGCGAGCCCGACCGGACCACGACCCGGTTGCGCCTGGATGGCCGTGGCAAGACGGTCGTCGATATCGGCCGCAACCGCCTTCTCGCCACCGCGACGCTTTTCGCCGTCGGTTTCGCCGTCCTGGCATGGCGCCTTGTCGACGTGACGTTGTTGGAACCGCGTCATGGCGCCGCCCTGGCCGCCCTGGCCGCCCCGGCGGCGGCGGTGGTCTCGCGCGCGGACATCCTCGACCGCAACGGCGCGGTGCTGGCGACCAGTCTGATCACACAATCGCTTTATGCCGACGCGCGGCTGGTTCGCGACCCTCAGCGCGCCGCGCGCCGGCTGGTCACGGTCCTGCCCGATCTGGATCCCGACGCGGTGCTGAGCAAACTGTCGTCGGGCCGCGCTTTCGTATGGCTGAAGCGCAACCTCACGCCGCGACAAGTCTACGCCGTCAACCGCCTGGGCCAGCCCGCGCTGGCCTTCGTGCGCGAGGAGCGGCGCACCTATCCGCAAGGGCCGCTCGCCGCGCACCTGGTCGGCTTCACGGGAATCGACAACCATGGCCTGGCCGGGGTCGAGCGTTCGTTCGAGAACCGGCTCCGGCTGCAGCCCGGCGATCCGCTGCGCCTGTCCGTGGATTTGCGGTTCCAGCACGTGCTGCGCCAGGAACTATCGGCGGCCATGGCCGAGTTTCGTCCCATCGGCGCGGTCGGACTGGTGCTCGACGTTGAGACCGGCGAGGTGGTGGCCATGGTCAGCCTGCCCGATTTCGACCCCAACCAGCCTGGCGTGGGCGACCGCGCGGCGCTGTTCAACCGGGCCACGCTGGGCGTCTACGAGATGGGCTCGACATTCAAGACCATCACCGCGGCGATGGCGTTGGACATGGGCACGGTGACCTTGCAAGACGGTTACGACGCTTCGGAGCCACTGCGCATCGGTCGGCACGTGATCCGGGATTTCCATGCCCAGTCGCGGTGGCTTTCGGTGCCCGAAATCTTCATGTATTCGTCGAATATCGGCGCCGCCAAAATGGCGCTCGGCGTCGGCACCCAGGCCCAGATCGCCTATCTCGACCGGCTCGGCCTGCTGGCGCCGTCGCCGATCGAACTGCCCGAGGTGGCGACGCCGCTGTTCCCGGAGCGGTGGCGCGAGATCAACACGGCGACGATCGGTTTCGGCCATGGCGTCGCGGTTAGCCCGGTCCAGCTTGGCGCCAGCGTCGCGGCGCTGGTCAATGACGGCATCGCGCGGACCACCACCGTCTTGAAGCGCGATCGCGCGGCGTTGGCCCCGGGCAGGCCGGTGATCAGCGCGCGCGCCTCGCGCCTCGTTCGCCAGCTCATGCGCCTGGTGGTGACGCACGGCACCGGGCGCAAGGCGGACGCGCCTGGCTACATGGTTGGTGGCAAGACCGGAAGCGCCGAAAAGGTCAACGGGCGGGGCTACGACCGGCACCGTCTGTTGTCGTCGTTCATCGCCGCCTTTCCCATCAACAAGCCGCGTTACCTGGTCCTGGTGTTGCTCGACGAGCCCAAGGGCAACGCCAGCACTCATGGCTACGCCACGGCCGGCTGGACCGCGGCGCCCGTGGTGGGACGCGTAATCGCGCGGATCGGACCCTTGGCCGGCTTGGCGCCGGTCGCGCCGTCATTGAACGAGCCCGCGCCGGTGGAGGGCCTGTCGGTCAGCCTCGACGGCAGCGAGATTCGTCTTGCGGCTTTCTGAGCTGGTGGACAACGCATCCATGGCACAAAGCCTCGGCGAGCCCGCTCTCGATATTGTCGGCCTCACCTGCGACAGCCGGCAGGTCCGCCCTGGTTATCTGTTCGTCGCGTTGAAAGGCGCCCATGGCGACGGCGCCGACTTCATCGACGACGCGCTGGCGCGCGGCGCCACCGCCGTATTGGCCGAACCGCGCGCGTTCGACCATCGCGTGGTGCCCGTGCCGGTCATCACCGACGACAATCCGCGCCGCCTGTACGCGCTGATGGCGGCGCGCTTCTTCCGGGCCCAACCGCGCACCATCGCGGCGGTCACCGGCACCAACGGCAAGACCTCGGTGGTCGGTTTCGTGCGCCAGATGTGGACCCGGCTGGGGCGCGCGGCGGCCGGCCTGGGAACGCTCGGACTGGACTCGCCCAAGTTTCGCATCGACGCCTCGTTGACCACGCCGGACGCCGTGGTTCTTCATCGCGCCCTCGCCCGCCTCGCCGACGACGGCGTCGATCACCTGGCGATGGAAGCGTCGAGCCACGGTCTCGACCAGCACCGAATTGACGGCGTGCGGCTCTCGGCGGCCGCGTTCACCAATCTCACACGCGACCATCTCGATTATCACGGAACCACCGAGCGGTACCTGGCCGCCAAGCGGCGCTTGTTCGACGCGGTGATGGCGCCGGGCGGCGCCGCGGTCCTCAACGCGGACTCTCCCGAATTCGATGCCTTGGCCGAAACCTGCCGGGCGCGTGGCCACCGGGTGATCAGCTACGGCGTGGCGGATGGCGCGGAGGCGCACCGCGATCTCAGCCTTGTGCGCATCGGACGCACCGCCGCCGGCCAGCAATTGACGATCCGTATCGGCGGCCTGAAACGGACCGTCGACACCCAATTGATCGGTGATTTCCAGGCCCATAACCTGCTATGCGCCCTGGGTCTGGTGATCGGGTGCGGCGACGGCGCGGAGGAAGCGCTGGACGTGATCGGCGATCTGCGCGGCGCGCCCGGGCGGGTCGAACGGGTCGCCACGCTGGGCAACGGCGCGGCGGTCTATGTCGATTACGCCCACACGCCCGACGCTCTGCGCGCGTTGCTTGTCGCGCTGCGTCCTTATGTAGAGGGCCGGCTCGGCGTGGTGTTCGGTTGCGGCGGTGATCGCGACACGGGCAAGCGCGCGCCGATGGGCGCGATCGCGCGCGAACTGGCCGACCGGGCGATCGTCACCGACGACAATCCGCGTGGCGAGGACGCGGCGGCGATCCGTGCCGCCGTCCTGCAAGGGTGTCCGGAGGCGCGCGAGATCGCCGACCGGGAAACCGCGATCGTGGCGGCAATGGAAGATCTCGGACCCGGTGACCTTCTGGTCATCGCCGGCAAGGGTCACGAGACGGGTCAGATCGTCGGTGACGAGACCATCCCGTTCGATGACGCCGCGGTCGCGCGCGGCGCGGCCGAGCGGATCGGGGGAACCGAGTCGTGACCGCCGCCTTGTGGACATCCACCGAAGCCGCCGCCGCCACGGGCGGTCGCGCGACCGCCACCTGGGCGGCATCGGGGGTTTCGATCGACAGCCGAAGCGTGGCGGCGGGAGACCTCTTCGTCGCGCTGCGGGGTCCCACTTTCGACGGCCACGATTTCGTGCCGGCGGCCCGAAAAGCGGGAGCGGCGGCGGCCGTCGTCGCCCAAACACCGGGCGGCGTCGCCGACACCGCCGCCTTGCTGATGGTCGACGATACCCAGACCGCGTTGGAAGCTTTGGCGCGGGCGGCGCGCGATCGCGCCACGGGCCGGCTGGTCGCCATAACGGGAAGCGTCGGCAAGACCGGCACCAAGGAAATGCTGGCCCTGGCGCTGACCGCCGTGGCTGGCCATCGGACCGCGGTCCACGCCAGCCGAAGCAGCCATAACAATCAGATCGGCGTGCCGCTCAGCCTCGCCAATCTTCCGCGCGAGGCGACCTACGGCGTTTTCGAACTGGGCATGAACCACGCCGGCGAAATCACGCCCCTGACCCGCCTCGTTCGCCCACACGTGGCGGTAATCACCACGGTGGAAGCGACTCATCTCGGCCATTTCGATAGCGTCGAGCATATCGCCGACGCCAAGGCCGAGATTTTCGAGGGCATGGACGGCCAGGGCGCGGCGGTCCTGTACCGCGACAACACGCATTTCGATCGCTTGCGCGCGGCGGCGGCGGCGCGCGGAATCACGCGGATCATCGGCTTCGGCGAAAGCGCCGGCTGTGACGTCAGGTTAGTTGGCTATGTATCGGACTCTCGCCGCAATCGCGTCACGGTCGAGTTGAACGGCGGCACCATCGATTACGACTTGGGCATCGATGGGCGTCACTGGGCGGTCAACAGCCTCGCGGTGCTCGGCGCGGTCTCCGCGCTGGGTGGCGACGTGGCGACGGCCGCCGCTTCCCTTGCCGGCATGACGGCGCCCGCGGGGCGCGGCGCGCGCCATCTCATCGATCTGGGCGACGGCCCGCTGGTACTGATCGACGACAGCTACAACGCCAGTCCGGCGTCGATGCGCGCCGCCATCCTAACTTTGGCGGCGGCGCCGCCAGGGCCGGCCGGCCGGCGAATCGCGGTTCTCGGCGACATGCTGGAACTGGGTCCCACGGAAGACGCCCTGCACGCGGGCCTCGCCACCGACCTGGCGGCGGCGGGGATTGACCTGGTGTTCACCGTCGGCCCGCGCATGGCGCGTCTCCACGAGGCGCTGTCCAGGGAACGGCGCGGCGGCCACATGGCGGCCTCGGCGCAGATTGTCGCGCCGCTGTTCGCCGCGCTGGGCGCCGGCGACGTGGTGCTGGTCAAGGGCTCGTTGGGCAGTCGCATGGGCGCCGTGGTGGATGCCTTGATCGATGCCGGCGCCGCGCCCGCGCCGCGCGTCGTCAACGGACCGGGCTGAGTCGGGGCGCGCGATGCTTTACAACCTCCTGGCCCCGCTCGCCGACGATTACGGAGTGTTAAACGTATTCCGCTATCTCACGTTTCGCACGGGCGGCGCGATCATGACCGCGCTGATCGTGAGCTTCGTGTTCGGACCGGGCCTGATCCGCTGGCTCAAGGGACGCCAGGCAATCGGCCAACCGATTCGCGACGACGGTCCCGAGTGGCACTTGGAGGCCAAGCGCGGCACGCCGACCATGGGCGGCTGTCTGATCCTGCTGGCGGTCTGCGTGGCGACCCTGCTGTGGGCGGATCTGACCAACGCCTCGGTGTGGATCGTCCTGCTTGTGACATTGGGCTTCGGCGCCGTGGGGTTCGCCGACGATTATCTCAAGGTCACGCGGCAAAGCCATCACGGGCTTTCCGGCAAGGTCAAGCTGGCCATCCAGTCCGCCGTGGGCCTGGTCGCCACGCTGTTGATCATGCGCATGCTGCCGCCGGACATCGCCACCGGCCTGACCATCCCGTTCTTCAAGGACCTGGTGATCAATCTGGGCTGGCTGTTCGTGCCCTTCGCCATGTTCGTGATGGTGGGTTCGTCGAACGCGGTCAACCTGACCGACGGCCTGGACGGCTTGGCGATCGTGCCGATCATGATCGCCGCGGCATGTTTCGGCCTGGTCTCGTATCTGGTCGGCAACGCCGTGTTCGCCAACTACCTGCAAATTCATTTCGTTCCCGGCACCGGCGAACTGGCGGTGCTGTGCGGCGCCTTGGTTGGCGCCAGCCTCGGCTTCCTGTGGTTCAACGCGCCACCGGCCATGGTGTTCATGGGCGACACCGGCAGCCTGTCCGCCGGAGGCGCGCTGGGCGCGATCAGCGTGATCACCAAGCACGAACTGGTGCTGGCCATCGTCGGTGGCTTGTTCGTCCTCGAGGCGGTCTCGGTCATCGTCCAGGTCGCCTCGTTCAAGTTGACCGGGCGCCGCGTGTTCCGCATGGCCCCGTTGCATCATCACTTCGAGCAGAAGGGGTGGAAGGAGCCCACCATCGTGATCCGTTTCTGGATTATCGCCTCGATCCTGGCCTTGATCGGCCTGTCGACCCTGAAGTTGCGGTAAGCCATGGTACCCGTCGCTTATCTTGCCGGTAGGAACGTGGCCGTGTTCGGCCTCGGACGCAGCGGATTGTCGGCCGCGGCCGCGCTGGCCGCCGCCGCCGCCCGCGTTTGCGCCTGGGACGATGCCGCGCCGCGCCGCGCCGCGGCCGCCGCGTTGGGCATCGAACTGGTCGACCTGGCGGCCTTGGACGATGCCGGTTGGCGGGATTTCGCCTGTCTGGTGCTCAGCCCCGGCGTGCCGCTGACCCATCCCGCGCCGCACCCCGTTGTTACGCGGGCCAAGGCGACGGGCACCGAGATCGTGGGCGATATCGAATTGCTTGGCCGCACCGTCGCGGGGGACACGGCGCGCCCGCGCTTCATCGGCATTACCGGCACCAACGGAAAATCCACCACCACCGCGCTGTTGGGCCATGTTCTGACGGCCGCGGGGCGCGCGGCGCGGGTCGGCGGCAATCTGGGCACGCCGGCGTTCGATATCGACAGGCCCGGCGCCGACGGGTTTTACGTGCTTGAGATGTCGTCCTATCAGCTCGATCTCGCGCCGAGCCTGACCTTCGACATCGCGGTCCTGATCAATATCAGCCCGGACCATCTCGACCGCCATGGCGGCATGGACGGCTACGTCGCCGCCAAGCGAAAAATCTTCGACCGCCAAGGCACCGGGTGCGCGGCGGTGATCGGTGTCGATGATCCGATTTCGCAAGGCATTTACCGCGAACTGCGCGACTCTGGGCAGCAGCGCGTGATCCCGGTGTCCGGCGCGGGGCCGGTCGAGGGCGGCGTCTTCGTGGTGGATGGAACGCTGTGTGACGACACCGAAGGGCGGGCCGAGACCGTGGCGGACCTGTCGCGGATCGCGACCTTGCCGGGCATCCATAACTGGCAGAACGCGGCTTGCGCCACCGCCGCCGCGCGGGTGGCCGGGCTATCGACGCAAGAGGTGGCCGCGGCCCTGTCCGGTTATCCAGGTCTTGCCCATCGCCTGGAACAGGTCGCGACGATTGACGGGATTCGCTATATAAACGATAGTAAGGCAACAAATGTCGCCGCCGTCGCCCAGGCGCTGGCCTGTTACGACGACATCTACTGGATCGCCGGCGGCCGGGCCAAGGACGAAGGGCTGGAGGCGCTGGAACCGCTTCTGCCGCGCGTCGCCCACGCCTTCCTGATCGGCGAGGCGGCGGGTCGCTTCGCCGCGGCGCTGAAAGGTCGCGTGCCGGTCACGCAAAGCGGCGATCTCGCCGCCGCCGTGACCCGGGCCAGCGACGCCGCGCGGCGCGATGGACGCGCGGGCGCGGTGGTCCTGTTGTCGCCGGCCTGTGCCTCGTTCGACCAGTTTTCCGATTTCGAGGCGCGCGGCGAGGCCTTCCGTTCGGCGGTGGCCGCGCTTGACGCGCGGCGGGCCGGCGGCGGTCGAATCGAGGCCAAACCCGCGCGGCTCATGGTGGCGTTATGATTGCCGTGCCGCGGACCGATAACAGTCTGCTTGGCCACTGGTGGTGGACCGTCGACCGGTGGTTGCTGGTGGCGCTGATGCTGCTGGCCTGCCTCGGCGCGCTGATGGTGCTGGCGGCCAGCCCGGCGGTCGCGACGCGCCTTGGTCTCGACGGGTTCTACTTCGTTCATCGCCACCTCGCTTTTCTCGCGCTGGCCGGCGTGGTCATGTTCGCCGTCTCGCTCATGTCGCCGGCCGGCGCGCGCCGGCTTTCGCTGATCGTGCTGCTGGCCGGTCTGGTCTTGATGGCATTGACCCTGTTGACCGGCGCCGAGGTCAAGGGCGCGCGGCGCTGGCTCAGCGTCGCCGGCGTGTCGGTGCAGGCGTCCGAATTCGTCAAGCCGGCCTTCGTCGTGATCGTCGCCTGGCTGTTCGCCCGCCAACGAGAACATGGGCGCCCGCCCGGCGACCTGGCGGCGGTCGGCCTGCTGGTCGTTGTCGTCGGGTTGCTGGTGTTGCAGCCTGACTTCGGCATGGCGGTCGCGGTGACGGCCGTGTGGCTGGCGCAGTTCGTCATGGCGGGCGTGTCGCTGGTCTGGATCGCGCTGCTGGCCGGCCTCGGCGTGGCGGGCCTGGTCGCCGGCTATGTGTTTCTGCCTCATGTCCAAAGCCGTATCGACCGCTTCCTCGATCCGGCCTCGGGCGACAGTTATCAGGTCGATGCCTCGCTCAGCGCGTTCTCCAACGGCGGGTTGCTGGGGCGCGGACCCGGCGAGGGCGTGGTCAAGAACGCGCTGCCCGACGCCCACGCGGATTTTATTTTCGCCGTGGTCGGCGAGGAGTTTGGGCTGATCGCCTGCCTGATCATCGTTGCCTTGTTCGCCTTCGTCGTGCTGCGCGGGTTCGCCCGCCTGATGCAGCAGGAAAACCTGTTCGTGATGCTGGCGGCGGGTGGGTTGCTGACCCAGTTCGGACTGCAGGCGGCGATCAACATGGCTGTCACCCTGCATCTGGTGCCGACCACGGGCATGACCTTGCCGTTCATTTCCTATGGCGGCTCGTCCATGCTGGCGCTGGCGCTGACCATGGGCATGGTGATCGGCCTGACACGCCGGCGCACCGGCGCGGAGCGCGCGCTGTGAGCGCCGCCGGCGACCGGGACGAGGGCGGCGCCGTGGTGATCGCGGCCGGCGGCACCGGCGGGCATATCTATCCGGCGCAGGCGCTGGCGCGGGCGTTGCGCGCGCGTGGCCATGCACCCGCCTTCGTCACCGATCGTCGCGGCGAGACTTTCGGTGGCGACCTGGCCGACGTCCCGTGCCACACGGTGCGCGCCAGCGGCATCGCCGGGCGCGGCTGGCTCGGCGTGCTCGGCGGCATGTTCGACCTTGCCCTGGGCACCCTCCAGGCATGGCGCCTGCTCCGCCGGTTGACGCCGCGTCTCACCGTCGGCTTCGGCGGTTACGCCTCGGTGCCGACGCTGTTCGCCGCCGCGAAACAAGGCCGCGCCACGCTGATCCACGAGGCCAACGCGGTGCTGGGGCGCGCCAACCGCCTGCTCGCGCCCCATGTCGGCGCGGTCGCCACGTCCTTCGAGGGGACCCAGGGCTTGTCGCGACGCATCCGGGGTCTGGTCGTCGAGACCGGCAACCCGGTGCGACCCGACATCGTCGCCGCGCGCGAGGCCGCTTATGCCCCGCTAGAGGCCGGCCAGCCGCTGCGTCTTCTGGTATTGGGCGGCAGCCTGGGCGCGACAGTGATGAGCCGGGTCGTGGCGCCGGCGTTGTGTGCGCTGTCGGAAGAATTGCGCGCCCGCCTGTCGGTGACGCAACAATGCCGGCCCGAGGATTTGGTGGCGGTGCGCGCGGCCTACGACCAGGCCGGCATCGCCGCCGAGTTGGCTCCGTTCTTCGACGGCATGGCGGAGCGCCTGGCCGAGGCGCATCTGGTGATCTGCCGCGCCGGCGCCTCGACGGTGGCCGAGGTCACGGTGGTCGGGCGGCCGGCGCTGCTGGTGCCATACCCGCACGCCACCGACGACCATCAGACCGCCAACGCCGAGGCGCTGGCGCGCGCGGGCGGCGGCTGGATTCTGCCCGAGCCCGATTTCACCGCCGAATCCCTCACCGCCATGATCGAGCAGTTCATCGCCGCGCCGGAACTGCTGACCCGCGCCGCCGAGAAATCCCGCGCGCTGGGCCGGCCCGACGCGGCGGAGCGTCTGGCCGACCTGGCCGAGCAACTGATCAACGAGCGCCGCGTGGCGCGGGAGGCCGCATGACGGCGCTGCCGCTCGACATCGGCACGATTCATTTCGTTGGAATCGGCGGCATCGGCATGAGCGGTATCGCCGAGGTGATGCATAATCTCGGCTATCGCGTGCAGGGCAGCGATCTGCGCGAAAACCCCAACGTCCGACGCTTGCGCGCGCTCGGGGTGACGGTGCTGATCGGGCACGACCAAAGCCATGTCGAGGGCGTCGCGGTGCTCGTGGTGTCGTCGGCCGTACCGACCGACAACCCGGAAGTCGCGGCCGCGCGCGCCCGTCTGCTGCCCGTGGTGCGCCGCGCCGAGATGCTGGCCGAACTGATGCGTCTCAAGTCGTCGATCGCGGTCGGCGGCACCCACGGCAAGACCACCACGACATCGATGATCGCGGCGTTGCTCGACGCCGCCGGCATGGACCCGACCGTGATCAACGGCGGCATCATCAACGCCTATGGCACCAACGCGCGCCTTGGCGCCGGTGAGTGGATGGTGGTCGAGGCCGATGAATCCGACGGCACCTTCGTTCGCCTGCCCGCGACCATCGCGGTGGTCACCAATATCAACGCCGAGCACATGGAACATTACGGCGACTTCGAGACGTTGCGCGCCGCGTTCCAGAGTTTCGTCGAAAACATCCCGTTCTACGGCTTCGCGACCCTGTGCATTGATCACCCCGAGGTGCAGGCGATGATCGGACGGATCTCCGACCGGCGCATCGTCACTTATGGACTGAGCCCGCAGGCGGACGTGCGCGCGGTCGATCCGCGCGCCGACGGCGAGGGCACGACATTCGACGTTGAGATGAACGCCCGCGCGCCGGACGGCGCGCGCGCGGACGCTATTTACCGCGATCTTCGTCTTCGCATGCCGGGCGCGCACAACGTGCAAAATGCCCTGGCCGCGATCGCCATCGCCGCCCAGCTCGGCGTGGACGAGGACACCCTGCGCCGCGGCCTGCTCGATTTCGCCGGCGTCAAGCGGCGTTTCACCAAGACCGGGGAAGCGCGTGGCATCACGGTGATCGACGACTACGGCCACCATCCGGTCGAGATCGCCGCCGCCCTCGCCGCCGCGCGCCAGACCTGCGACGGCAAGCTGATCGCCGTCGTCCAGCCCCACCGCTACACGCGGTTGCGCGATCTGTTCGAGGATTTCTGCGCCTGCTTCAACGATGCCGACGTGGTCATCGTCGCCGATGTCTATGCCGCCGGCGAGGCGCCGATCGAGGGGTTCGACCGCGATGCCTTGGTCGCGGGACTGCAATCGCGTGGCCATCGCCGGGTCATCGCGCTGGACGACGAGCGGCGCCTGGCTGCGGTGGTGGGCGAAGAAACGGTCGCGGGCGACATGGTGATCTGTCTCGGCGCCGGCAACATTACCAGCTGGGCGCAGGCCCTGCCCGGGGAACTGGCGGCGGACGCGCCCGATACGGCGCGCGGAGGAGCGTCATGATGGCGGCCCGGCGCGTCGCCCTGATCGATCGGCTGCCGTCGGTGCGCGGGCGATTGCGCGCCGACGTGCCGCTTGGCCGTCTCACCTGGTTCCGCGTCGGCGGCGCCGCCGAGGCCATGTTCACGCCGGCCGATATCGACGATTTGGCGCGTTTCCTTGCGCGCAAGCCGGCCGACGTTCCGGTCACCGTGATCGGCGTCTGCTCCAACCTGTTGGTGCGCGACGGCGGGGTCGACGGGGTCGTGGTTCGCCTGGGGCGCGGCCTGGCGAAAATAGAGACATCGCCGCAAGACGGAGTCGTGACGACCGGCGCCGGGGCGTTGGACATCAATGTCGCGCGCGCCGCGTGCGAGGCCGGTATCGCCGGGCTCGAATTCCTGTCGGGGGTGCCCGGCACCGTCGGCGGCGCGTTGCGCATGAACGCCGGCGCCTACGGGCGCGAAATGGTCGACGTGGTGATCCGCGCCCGCGCCTTGGACGCGAGCGGGAACTCGCGCGACCTCGCCAACGACGAAATCGGCTTCGGTTATCGTCACGCCGGGGTTCCCGAGGATTGGATTTTCACCGGCGCCGAATTGCGCGGCCACGCGGACGGGCCGCGCGATATCGCCGCGCGCATGGCCGAAATCCAGGCCGAACGCCAAGCCAGCCAGCCTATCAGAACGCGCACCGGCGGCAGCACCTTTGCTAATCCGCCCGGCGCCAAGGCCTGGGAGTTGATCGATCGCGCCGGTTGCCGCGGTCTTCGGCGCGGCGCCGCGATGGTGTCGGAAAAACATTGCAACTTCCTGATCAACACCGGCGACGCCACGGCGGCCGAGTTGGAAGGGCTTGGCGAGGAAGTCCGCCGCCGGGTGTTGGACGAGACCGGCGTGACGCTGGAGTGGGAAATCCGCCGCATCGGCCGCCACGAACGACCGGGTCCAACTGGGGAGGCGCCGTCATGACCAAGCGCATCGCGGTGTTGATGGGCGGTTGGTCCGCCGAGCGCGAGGTTTCGCTGGTCAGCGGCGCGGCCGTGACCGAGGCCCTGCGCGATCTCGGCTACCACGTCACCGCCATCGACGTGGCCCATGACGTGGCCGGGAAACTGGCCGACATCCGACCCTATACCGACATGGTTTTCAACGCGCTGCACGGCCGATATGGCGAGGATGGTTGCATCCAGGGTGTCTGCGAGTTGTTGCAGCTGCCCTACACCCATTCCGGCGTTCTTGCCTCGGCGCTGGCGATGGACAAGCCGATGGCCAAGCGCTTGTTCGTCGATGCCGGCCTGCCGGTGCCGAACGGCCGCGTGGTCGCGCGCGAGGCGATGCTGGCCGGCGAGCCGATGCCGCGCCCCTACGTGATCAAGCCGCTTAACGAAGGCTCCAGCGTCGGCGTGATCATTGTCCGCGAGGGCGATAACGCCGCCTTTGCCGAGGAGCCGTGGCATTACGGCGAGGCGGTGCTGGTCGAGGAATATGTGGCCGGCCGCGAAATCACCGTCGCCGTGATGGACGGCAACGCGTTGGGCGTGCTCGAGATCGCCCCGCGCGAGGGGTTCTACGACTACGAAGCCAAATACACCGAAGGCCGCGCCGACCACCTGTTGCCGGCGCCGATCCCGGAAAAGGACTACGAGGAAGCCCTGAAGATTTCCACGACCGCGCACCAGACCTTGGGATGCCGCGGCGTGACTCGCGCCGACCTGCGCTACGACGACAGCGACGGCGGTCTCGGCCTCCGGCTTCTCGAAATCAACACCCAGCCGGGCCTCACACCGATGTCGCTGGTGCCCGAGATCGCGGCCCATGCCGGCCATGATTTCCCAGCGCTGGTGCAATGGATGGTGGAGGACGCGCGATGCGGGGACTAGTCGCCCGTCCGATCGAACGCGTCGCCGCGGGCGGGGCCAAGCGCCGCAAGGCCACGCCGAAGAGCCGCGCGGCCAAGGCGACGCCGGTCCGCCGTCCGCCGCCGCGCTTCGGCAAGGCGGCGCGTCGCGCCATCGCGATCGGCGTCATGGCCGCGGTGTTGGGTGGCGGGTTCGGCTATCTCGCGCTCACCGGGGCGGTGGCGGGCGCCGCCGAGTGGGTCGGGGCGCGGGCGCTGCGGGCGACGGCCGAAGCGGGGCTCACGCTTCGCGACATCCTGGTCGAGGGCCGCCGCCGCGCCGCGGCCGCCGACCTTGTCGCGGCCTTGGGCCATCGCCCCGGGGCGCCCCTGCTGGCGATCGATCCCGTGGCTGTGCGCGAACGTCTCGAGCGGGTGGCCTGGGTTGAGGCGGTCGCCGTCGAGCGCCGCTTCCCCGATGTTCTTTACCTGCGGATCACCGAGCGCGAGCCAATGGCGGTATGGCAGCACAACGGCCGATTCAGCCTGGTCGACCGCGCCGGCGACGTGATCGTCATCGATGACGTGGCCGCGTACCCGGACCTGCCCTTCGTGGTCGGCGCCGACGCGCCGCGCCACCTGCCGGCTTTGCTGCGCGTGGTGGCGCGCGACCCCGAAATGTGGGGCCGCGTCGAGGCGGCGGTACGCGTCGCGGGACGTCGCTGGAACCTGCGTCTCGACAATGGCATCGATGTGCGCCTGCCGGAGGACGACATGGCGGCGGCGTGGGCCCGCCTTGGCGCGCTGCACCGCCGGCACGGACTTCTCGCGCGCGACATCACGGTGGTCGATTTGCGGATTCCCGACCGGCTGGTGGTGCGTCTGCGCCCCGGCGCCGTCGACGCGACACCTCCCAACGGAACGGACGCGTAGCCTAATGAATAGGACGGTAATAACAAACAGGAAGATGGACGACCGTGGCGAAAATGCGTGACGGCCTTGTCGCGGCGCTGGATATCGGCACCGCCAAAATATGCTGCTTCGTCGCCAAGGACGAAGGCGACGGCGCGTTGCGCGTGGTCGGGATCGGCCATCAGGTCTCGCGCGGTCTGCGCAACGGCGTGATTGTTGACATGGAGGCCGCGGAACACGCCATCCGCGCGGCCGTCCATAACGCCGAACAGATGGCGGGAGAGACGATCCGCGGCGTGGTGGCGAACTTGAGCGGCGGCCAGCCGGAGTCCCGCTCGATCGATATCGAAATGGCGATCGACGGCCATGAAATTAGCGACGCCGACCTCAAGCGCGTGCTCGCCGAGGGCCGCGGCGTCAACGGTTACGCCGACCGCACGGTGATCCACGCGCTGCCCGTCGGCTACGCCATTGACGGCGCGCGCGGCATCCGCGATCCGCGCGGCATGTGCGGCGACCGATTGGGCGTCAGGATGCACGTCATCACCGCCGCCCGTGGCCTGGTGCGCAATCTGGTCAGCTGCGTCGCGCGCTGTCACCTGGAGATCGATGCGCTGGTGCTCTCGCCCTATGCGGCCGGCCTCGCCTGCCTGGTCGGCGACGAGTTGGACCTTGGCGCCACTTGTATCGACATGGGCGCCGGCACCACGTCGGTGAGTGTGTTCCGCGATGGCGAGATGGTTTTCGCCGACACCATTCCGGTCGGCGGACAACACGTCACAAACGACCTCGCGCGCGGCCTGACCACGCCGGTCGCCGACGCCGAGCGACTCAAGACCCTGTATGGGCACGCCATCGCCACGGCCGCCGACGATAAGGAAATGATCGATATTCCGCAGGTCGGCGAGGGCGAATCGGCCAGCCCCAACCACGTGCCGCGCGCCGCGCTGATCGGCATCGTGCGGCCGCGCATCGAAGAGACCCTCGAGCTGGTCCGCGACCGGCTGGAGGAAAACGGGTTCGACAAGGCGGCGGGGCGCCGCGTGGTGCTGACCGGTGGCGCCAGCCAGCTTGCCGGCGTTCGCGAATTGGCCGCGCAGATTCTCAACAAGCAGGTCCGGCTCGGCCGGCCCATCGCGCTGAAGGGGCTCGCTGAATCGACCCGTGGGCCGGCTTTCGCGACGTGCGCGGGATTGTTGGCCTATAGCGCCAATCTGGACGCCGCGGCGCCGATTCGCGGCCGCGGCCAAGCAAGGGAGACCGCCGGGCGGCTGGCCCGGTTCGGTCACTGGTTTCGTGAAAACTTCTGATTCATCGATCGGACGGCGGGGCGGACAGGACCCGCCGGCGTTCAGCAAACCTGGCGCGCGGACTCGGCGCCACGCGCCAGGTTGAACCGAAGTGAATTCCTGTCGGGCTTATTTTTCTGGAGGCGATCATGACCATCAACTTGAGTGTTCCCGTGACACACGAGCTTAAGCCCAGAATCACCGTGATCGGCGTCGGTGGCGCCGGCGGCAATGCCGTCAACAATATGATCACGGCGCATCTGGAAGGCGTCGATTTCATCGTCGCCAACACCGACGCGCAAGCGCTGTCGCAAGGCCTGACCGAGCGGCGCATCCAGCTTGGCGCGATGTTGACCCAGGGGTTGGGCGCCGGCGCCCGGCCCGACGTCGGGCGCGCCGCGGCGGAAGAGGTTCTCGAAACCATCGCCGACCACTTGCAGGGCACCAACATGGTGTTCGTCACCGCCGGCATGGGCGGCGGCACGGGCACCGGCGCGGCGCCGGTGGTGGCCCGCGCGGCCCGCGACTTGGGACTTCTGACCGTCGGCGTGGTGACCAAGCCATTCCATTTCGAAGGCAAGCAGCGCATGCGCGTGGCCGAGGAGGGCATCGCGCAGCTTCAGGAATGCGTCGATACCCTGATCGTGATTCCCAACCAAAACCTGTTCCGCATCGCCAACGAGAACACCACTTTCGCCGACGCCTTCAAGATGGCCGACGACGTGTTGTATTCGGGCGTGCGCGGGGTGACCGACCTGATGGTCATGCCAGGTCTGATCAACCTCGACTTCGCCGATGTGCGCTCGGTAATGAGCGAAATGGGCAAGGCGATGATGGGCACCGGCGAGGCCGAGGGCGACAAGCGCGCGCTCGACGCGGCGGAAGGCGCGATCAACAATCCGCTGCTCGACGACGTCTCGCTGAAGGGCGCGCGCGGCGTGCTGGTCAATATCACCGGCGGCCCCGACATGACGCTCTATGAGGTCGACGAGGCCTGCAATCACATCCGCGACCAGGTCGACGGCGACGCCAACATCATTTTCGGCTCTACCTTCGACGAGCAGCTCGAGGGTCGGGTGCGTGTCTCCGTGGTCGCCACCGGCATCGACGTCGAGGCGAGCCCGCGTGTCGAGGCGGCGGCCGGCGAGCCGATCGCGACCGTGCGCCCCACGCCGGCGCCACAGGATATCAAGCCACAGCTCACGCCCGCCGTGGCGACACCCTCGCCGGCTCCGACCCCGGCACCGGCGCCGACATTCACCCCGGCGCCGGCGCGGCCCGCCGCGCTCGTCCCCGCCGCCCCGGCCATGGCGGCCGGCGCGCAACCCGTGACACCGCGGCCAGAGGCGGCGAAGCGCGATCAGTTCATTCCGCCGCGCCCCGCCGATCCGGAGCGGCCTTCCGCGCCGGCGGCGCAGCCGGAAGTGATGGCCGAAGCGGATCTGTTGGACGCCACCCGGTCCGAAGCGCCGTCCGTTTTGGCGCCGGTCAAGACCAGCCTGTTCGAGCGCATGACGCGGACGGGACGGGCCAAGGCACCGGCCGCGCCGGCGCCACTGCGGACCGAGCCGGTCCTAGAGACCGTCGGCGCGGACCTCGCGCCAGAGCCGGCGGCGACCTCCAGCGCCGAAGAGGACCTGCTCGACATCCCGACTTTTCTGCGCCGGCAGTCCAATTGATGCCGCGCCTCGCCTCGCGGGAATGATTGTTACGGACTTACGCCGAGACGGGTCCAAAACCCGTAACATTCTGTAACAAAGAGTGAATTGAGTGCTCCGACGGGTTTTGCTACAAGCCTGTCGGGGCATCTTTTTAACCAATTTCGGCCGTGAATTAGCTTGGCCGCCTTTGGGGAACAAACCTTCGTGACCGGGGTGGGGGGCCAGTCCGGCGCGAAGATGGGGCGTAATGTGAGACGGGTATTGGATATCGTTCGACAGAATACTCTCAAAAGCAGCATCGGTTGCACCGGCGTCGGGCTGCACAGTGGCGTCGACTTGACCATGACGTTGCGGCCGGCGCCGCCATCCACCGGGATCGTCTTCGTGCGCGCCGATCTCGACGGCGCCCAGGTGCCGGCGCGTTACGATCTGGTCTGCGAGACCATGTACGGAACGACGCTGGCCAATGAAGACGGCGTAACGGTGACCACGGTCGAACATCTGCTCGCGGCGCTGTGGGGCTGTGGCGTCGATAATGTTTTCGTGGAACTCGACGGCGCCGAGGTGCCGGTGATGGACGGCAGCGCGGCTCCGTTCGTGTTTTTGGTCGAATGCGCGGGCCTGCGGGAACAGGCCGCGCCACGAAATGTCATCCGTGTTCTCCAGACGGTGAGCGTCGAGGGCGACGGCAAGCGCATGACCATCGAACCGTCGGACCGCTTCTCGGTCGATTTCCTGATCGATTTCGACAATCCGGTCGTCGGGCGACAGCAGTTTAGCTTCGCCCACGCCAACGGCGCGTTCAAGTCCGAGCTCAGCCGGGCGCGCACTTTCGGCTTCATCGACGAAATCGAAATGCTGCATGCCGCCGGTCTGGCGCGCGGCGGCTCGCTGGACAATGCCGTGGTCGTGGGCAAGGACCGCGTGCTTAACGACGACGGTCTGCGGTACGGCGACGAATTCGTGCGCCACAAGGTGCTCGACTGCATCGGCGATCTCTATCTTGCCGGCGCGCCGTTGCTGGGCCATGTCACGGCGGCTTATTCCGGCCATCAGCTGAACAACGCGCTGTTGCGCGCGCTGTTCGCCGACGAGTCCAACTGGAGCCTGGAGACCTTGCGCGCGGGCGACATGGACTGGCCCGCGGCCTCGGTGGCGGCCCTGGGCTGAAGCGGCGGCCGCTCGCGGGCGGCGCCAAATACCGATCGGACAGGGGCGGGCGCGGCCCATGGCCGATCGCGACGGATATCCGAAAGTCAGATGGTTTGTTGCCGGCGTCGCGCTGGCGGGCGCGCTGGCGGTCTATCTGTGGGGCGCCTTCACCTCACCCGTGTTCGACCAGCAACGCTACCGCGAACGCGCTTATCTGCGCGCGCAACTGGCCGCCTCGGAACAGCGCCTGGAACAGGAAGCCGCGTTGGCCGAGGCCTATTGGCGGCGTTACCCGGACGTCGCGACGGATGCCACCTACGGCCCCAATGGCATGGGCATCGAGGGCGCGCGCGCCCACTACCGCAACCACGGCAAGGCCGAGGGCCGCAAGTGGGGCCTGGATTGACACAAGCTGGGGATCACGCGGTGGTTTGGCCCGGCCGCCGGCCAAACGCGCGCGCCAGCAGTCGCGCCCCGTCCGCCAGCGCGAAGAGGCGGAACAGCAAAAGCGCCGGGTAAAGCGGCGACAGGTAGTTCGTGCTGATGGCCGGAAAGACGGTGACGTCGACCTAGGACAAAAGCGTCGGTCGCGAAGCCAGCGCCGTCAGCAACACCGTGTTGGCGAAGACCAGTGGCGTGAATCTCCGCGTTTAATGCGTAGATCGGCAATCCGGTAATGCGTAGATCAGCAATCCGGTCACCAGAGGCCAGCGCCAGCGCGGCCGCGGCGCGAGCGCCCCAAGCGGCAGCGGGCCCGCCAGCAGGTACAGCACTGCCTGGCTCACCAGCAACGGCGCGCCCAGCAGCGCGTTGAACGCCAGCCACATGGAATAGAACGGTCCCTTGACGAGGGTCAGGCTGGTATAGGAGCCCAGCCAATCGCGGTTCAGCAGAGCGAGCGCCAGGGCCGCGTAAAGCGCGTCGCCGTGCGGCCCGTCGGCAAAGGCCGTCATTGGAAGAGCGCCGATCGGCGCCAGATAGACCGCCAGTATCGCCAGAAGCCGTCAACGTGATAGGCGCGCCGTGATGACCCCATGATGGAGCCGGGCGAGCGCGCCCCGTCGCCGGGTCGATGTCAAGCCCATCGGCCAGTGATTGAGCGGCGCGTTTCCTATAAGGTCACACGATTCGGTGGCGATCGACGCAAGAGGATTGGAGTGACGGAACAGGACGGCGAATCGTTCTCGCTCAAGGGCCGGCGGGTCTGGGTCGCGGGGCATCGCGGCATGGTTGGCGCGGCGCTGGTGCGCCGCCTCGCCATTGAGGACTGCGAGATTCTCACGGTCGGACGCGACACCGCCGACCTGCGTCGCCAGGCCGAGGTCGAGGACTGGATGGCGGAAAAGCGGCCCGAGGCCGTGTTCGTCGCCGCGGCCACGGTGGGCGGTATCCTGGCCAATGACAGCCGGCCGGGCGAGTTCCTATACGACAACCTGGTCATCGAGACGAATATCATCGAAAGCGCGCGCAAACTCGGCGTGGCGAAGCTTTTGCTGCTCGGCTCAACGTGCATTTACCCGCGCCTCGCGCCGCAACCCATGCCCGAGGAGTCCCTTCTCACCGGGCCGCTGGAACCGACCAACCAATGGTACGCCATCGCCAAGATCGCCGGCATCAAGCTGTGCGACGCTTACCGGCGGCAATATGGTTGCGACTTCATCTCGGCCCAGCCGACCAATCTCTATGGCCCGTGCGACAATTTCGACCTGGCATCGAGTCACGTCCTGCCGGCGCTGATGCGCAAGATTCACGAGGCCAAGCAAAACGACGCGGCAACCGTGGAAATCTGGGGCAGCGGCACGCCACGCCGCGAGTTCCTCTATGTCGACGACCTGGCCGACGCGCTGGTGTTCCTGATGGCGCGCTACAGCCGCGAAGGCCAGATCAACGTCGGTACCGGCAAGGAAGTAACCATCGCCGGGCTTGCCGAACGGATCGCCGAGACGGTGGGGTATATCGGCCGCTTCGCTTACGATTCCGGCAAACCCGACGGGACGCCGCGCAAGCTCGCGGATGTCTCACGCCTGAAAGCCTTGGGCTGGACCGCGCGCACCGACCTTGCCGCCGGGTTGGCGCTGACTTACCAGTGGTTCCTTGACCATGTCGCGGATGGATCGGAAGATCGGCGCGCGGGGTGATGGATTGGCGGGCGCATCTGGTTGAGGGGATCGGGCTTTGGCGCCAGGTACTTCGGTCGGTCGGCGGGCCAGCGTTGTTCCTCGACCGCGATGGCGTGGTGATCGACGACCCCGGCTACCCGCGCCGCGCCGAGGACGTGGTCGTCATCGACGGAGCGGCCGCGGTGATCGGGGCGTGCAACGCGCGCGCCGTGCCGGTCATCTTGGTGACCAATCAGGCGGGCATCGGGCGCGGCTATTACGATTGGGCGGATTTCGCGGCCGTCCAGGAGCGCCTGCACGCGCTGCTCGGCGAAGCCGGCGTGGCCTTGGACATGGTCTTGGCCTGCGCGTTTCACGAAGACGGCGTGCCGCCCTATGACGTGGCCGATCATCCGTGGCGCAAGCCCGGCCCCGGCATGCTGCTGGCGGCGGCTGAGGCGCTGGGTCTCGATCTCGCCCGATCGTGGATCGTCGGCGACAAGGCCATCGACATGGCGGCGGGCAAGGCGGCGGGCGTGGCCGGCGGATTCCATGTCGCGACGGGCCATGGCGCCCGGCAACGGGAAGCGGCGCTCGCGGTGGCGGGCGGCGATTTCGACGTCCGCGCGGGCGCCGGGATCGCCGACGCCATGGCGCTGGTCGCGCAACTGACGGAATCGGACCAAGGCGGGCGATGACCGCTACGCCGCGATGGATCGCCGAACACCAGGCGGCGTGGGACGCCAAGCCGGCGCTGCGGTTCTATTACCGGCGCGATATTTTCGACCGGCTGGGCCGCGAGCTCGGCGATGGTCCGACACTTGAACTCGGCTGTGGTCCACGGTTCTTCTCGCGTTCGCGCCCTGGCATCGTGAGCACCGACATCACCGCTCAGGCCGGCGTGGACGTTTGCGCCGACGCCCACGCCCTGCCGTTCGCCGAGGCGACGTTCGCGAACGTCATCGGTATCGACGTGTTGCACCATTTGGCGCGGCCCGGCGCCGCCCTCGGCGAGGTCGCCCGCGTCTTGCGTCCCGGCGGACGCCTGGTGCTGATCGAACCCTGGGTCGGGCCGCTGGGCTTCGTCTTCTATCGCTGGTTCCATCACGAAGATTGCCGCCGGGTCGCGGACCCGTGGAACGCCGCCCTGCCCGCCGGGAAATCGGCCATGGACGGCAACGCGACCGTTGCCAAGGCGCTTTTCGTCGATCGCGCGCGCGAGATGGCGCGGCACGCGCCGGGACTGGCGGTGCGCGACGTGGCGCCATTTGGCCTGTTGTCCTACGTTTTGACCGGCGGATTCCAGAGTTGGGGTTTCCCCCGCGCCCTGATCGCCGGTTGCTTGCGCCTGGAGGCCATGCTTCCCAGGTCGATGCTCCGGCTGATGGCGCTGCGCGCCCTTTTCGTCCTGGAAAAGGAAACCGGATGAGCCGGATCAGGAGGCCGGCGGGTCGGTTTGCTCGCCCGAGCCGCGGCGGGCCATCGCCATCAAGCCGCCCAGGCTGAACCCCACCGCCCGCAAGCTCCACGCGCCCAGCCCGACGGCGACAGCGACGCCCAGCAAGTGGTAGACGGTGGCCGCCGCCAACCCGATCTCTTTCGGCACCGCGAACGCCGCCAGGGCGAACATGATGGCGGTGTGGACGACGCCGACGCCGGCGGGCACCGCGACCACGATCATGCCAAACACAGTCAGGCAGATGGCGAAAGTGGCGGCGGCCCAGTCCGGCGTGGGCCACGCCGCGGCGAGGCAATAATACAGCGCGACGATCGCGCAGCCCCAGGCCAGCACGGACAAGGTCACGGCCGGCGCCAGGATGCGGGCGACGCGCAGCACCGCGAGCCCGTCGATGAAGGTTTCGACGCGCTCCAGCCACTTGGCCTCGTCGCGGATTGGCGAGCGCGCGATCAGATACGCGAAGAAACGGAGAAAGCGCGGCTTGTAACGCAACGAGGCCACGATCCCGGTCAGCGTGGCGCCGATGACGACGGCGAAGATCACGCCGGCCTTGGCCGCGGCGTCCGGCACGCCTGGCACCGCGAGCAACGACAACATGAAAAGCATCAGCACCACCGCCATGTCGAGCAGGCGGTCGAGAGCGATAACCGACAGCGCGCGGGAGCCCTGAATCCCGAGCTTCCGCTTGAGCAGCAGGGTCATGGCCAATTCGCCGGCCCGCAGCGGCAGCAGCTGATTCACGAACAGGCCGACACAGGCGATGTTGAACACCGGCAGGAACCGGGCGTCGCAATTGAGCAAGATCGCCAGGCGCCACGAGCGCAGCGCCAGCGCGGCGATCAGGCAGACCACCGGAATCGGCGCGTATGCCCATTCGACGTTGGCCAGCGTCGCGCCGACCTCGTCCAGGTCGATCCGCCACAGCACCACCGCGCACAGGGCACCGACCACAACCAGATTGAAGATCAGATGACCGAGCCGCGCCATGGGGATGTTTTGAGATTTTTCATAATCCAAATCGCGAATCTACTCGTCCGTCCGGTATCACAACGACCATGGGCCGGTCTATGTCAGAGTTCGATTTAAGTCCAATGGTTTGAAATCAATGCCTTGCGATCCTTGGCGCGGCAAGTTGCATGAGCGCAGTCACGTGCCAGACCTAGGCAATGTCAGCGAAGTCTCTATTTCGTCGGCAAGCCTTCGGCTCCTTTCTAGGCAGGCAAAGGCGCGATTGACCAACCAACTCTATCGAAACCGCCTACCATGGGCGTCCAATAGGGCGCCAGCTGTAAAATACAGTTAAAAAACAGCTGGCCTCGTCAACAATCGCCCCAATTCGGTCATTTTCGGCGATTCGCGCGCCGGTCAAAGATCACTCACGAGGTAGAGTTTCGGGTCGCCCAGGCTCCCGTCCGCATAGATAGGCGTGACATGATAAATACTTGAACGTAGTTTGCAACCAGACGGTTTGTTTATTTGCTTAT
>SMVB01189809.1_pt1 | contig 33059 bp, 42 predicted proteins | sample 2456461 | NCBI WGS metagenome assembly SMVB01 (sample SAMN11095934, study PRJNA526329) | marine sediment metagenome | biome: Marine sediment; feature: Surficial sediment; material: Deep marine sediment; isolation source: Hadal surficial sediment | place: Pacific Ocean | collected 2014-05 | depth... | reverse complement strand
CAATAAAATTTGAATTTGATTCACCGGCAGATATCCTTGTCTATCGATTCAACTGCTCAATTTGCCAGATGACGGATTATTTGCATCTCATCCTGCCCGCTTGCGCTTTTAAACTATTGTCTGGCGATCCTTCTACCAATACCTTTGAGTCCCATATTGCAAAACATCATTTTTGCCCCGTCTGCGGAATCAAGTCCTTTTACATTCCCCGCTCAAATCCGGATGGTGTCAGTATCAATTTTCGCTGTGTGGATCAGTCAACCTTTGGAAGGGTAGACGTTCAGGATTCCGATGGTCAAAACTGGGATGCCAATGCTTCTTCCCTTTCACATCTGTCGAAATCAGATGCTAAATAAACTGCCAGAGTAATTCAGAAAACGACGAATCCATAAAAAAGGCCGCAAAAAGCGGCCTTTTCATCATGACTTAACGAATCAAACGAATTCTTTAAGACCTTTCAATGGCAGCACTTTAATTTTTGTGCTTTTTGGCTTTGCAGCGATATCCATCAACTCACCCGGTTTGAATGGGTTAGGTACACCTTTACGAGCCTTGCGGGCTGGTTTGATCACTGTTTTGATCTTTAGAAGACCTGGCATCGTAAACTCGCCAGCACTACCCTTCTTGACATGTCTATGGATGAGATCTGAAAGTTCGTCAAGAACCCCCGCAACCTGTTTCTTTGAAAGCTCAGTCTTGTCAGCAAGTTCAGCGATGATGGCACTTTTAGTGTACTTGTTCTTGATTGCTGGTAGTTTCTTTGCCTTGGGAGCGGCAGGTTTGTTTGTGGCTTTCGCTTTTTTTGCGGCCATTCGTAAATCCTTATTAATAGATGAATGTGTGATAAATATTTGAAAAATGTCTAGTCAGAGTACTTTGATTTATAACCTTGTCTGTCCTTTTATCGATGCACCGGTAAACATGTTTTCAAAGGGATCGTTTCAAAGAGCGAGGTGAATTTAAGCCTAAAAAAAGGCAATTTTTGCCTCCCACATTTGGTGGGGCTCTTTATATATGATTGCCTGAAACCTGGCAAGGGATAGCCTTACTTTTTTACGCTGTTCATCATTTTCTTGCCGTGGGAATAGATTTAGCACGGTAATGACAGTATTGGTGTCACCTTCTGAATTGTTTAGGTATAATTCGCGGCCGCCGTTGGACTAGGCCATGATTGTTCTAAAAGTTGGACGAAAGGCTGTACGAATGCTTGTACGAAAACTAGTACAAAAACAATGAAAGAAGGATAAACCCTGCTATGCCCATCTATGAATACCAGTGCCAAGCATGCAGTCACAGAATCGAAAATCTACAGAAGCTCAGCGATGAACCGTTGAAGGTCTGTCCTGACTGCAATAAGCCTGAATTGAAGAAAATGATTTCCGCCGTGGCTTTCAGGTTAAAAGGTAGCGGGTGGTACGAAACAGATTTCAAAACCGGCGACAAGAAAAATGTCAGCACCAGTGATAATGCTTCAGGTGCCAGTGGTGATGCTTCAAAAAGCAGCGACAGTTCGTCCAAAAATAGCGGCGATTCTTCTAAAGGCAGTTCCGGTGGTGATTCTTCAAAAAGCACAGACAGTGGAAGTAGCAAGAAATCTTCCTCATCTTCATCGTCGAATTAAATTCAATCTTCCCAAATTAATTCAGGGGTAATAAGCAATGCGAAGCCACTATTGTGGCCAACTCAGGGATACTCATATTGGTGAGGAGGTTTCCCTGTATGGTTGGGTCCATCGGCGTCGTGATCACGGCGGAGTCATATTTCTTGATATGAGAGATCATCACGGAATTGTACAGGTCGTGTTTGATCCTGATACCGAGATAAGTTTTGCCCTCGCTGACCAGGTGAGAAATGAGTTTGTACTGAATATACGCGGCCGGGTGCGAGCCCGGGATGATGCTGCGATCAATCCGAAAATGGTAACCGGGCAGGTTGAAGTCCTGGGTAAGGAACTGACGATCCTCAATCGTTCTAAAACACCGCCATTCCAGCTGGATGAATATTCTGAAGCGGGTGAAGACATTCGACTAAAATATCGTTATATCGATTTGCGCCGCCCGGAAATGCAGGAGAAGCTACGCTTGCGCTCAGCAGCGACCCATTTCATTCGTCGATATCTCGACGAGCGTCAATTTGTCGATATCGAAACCCCGATCCTGACTAAAGCAACCCCGGAAGGAGCAAGAGATTATCTTGTCCCTTCTCGTACTCATCCAGGTAATTTCTTTGCCTTGCCCCAGTCACCTCAGATATTTAAACAACTGTTGATGGTTTCAGGGTTTGATCGTTATTACCAGATTGCCCGCTGCTTTCGGGATGAGGATTTACGAGCAGATCGGCAACCGGAGTTTACCCAGATAGATATTGAAACGTCTTTTATGGATGAAGAAGAAATCATGTTGCTGACGGAGGATATGATAAGGCAGCTTTTCATTGAGATGATTGACGTTGATCTCGGTGAACTGCCGTTAATTACCTACGCCGATGCCATGAAAAATTACGGTAGCGATCGACCTGATATGCGCTTTGGGTTACCGCTTGTTGACGTCGCTGATTTGATGAAAGACGTGGAGTTCAAGGTTTTCTCCGGCCCTGCCAATGATGATGACTCCCGGGTCGTTGCGCTGACACTTGCCGGTGGCGATCGATTGAGCCGCAAGAAGATTGATGACTACACCAAATTCATCAGCGTCTATGGTGCCAAAGGCCTGGCATACATCAAGGTCAATGACCGTGCCAAAGGTATAGAGGGCTTGCAATCACCCATCCTCAAGTTCCTTCCGGATGAGGTTGTCATCAATATTCTTGACCGGGTGAATGCTGAAGATAATGACATTATCTTTTTTGGTGCCGATAAAACGGATGTGGTCAACGATTCGATTGGCGCGCTGCGCTGCAAACTTGCAGAAGACCTTAACCTGTATGAAAAGCAATGGGCTGCCTGCTGGGTGACGGATTTTCCAATGTTCGAGAAGAATGCCAGGGGTGGGTGGACAGCTACTCACCATCCCTTTACTCATCCGTTGGGCGAGATGGCCGAAATTGAAGCCGATCCTGGTGCAACTTTAAGCCGGGCCTATGATATCGTCATTAACGGTCACGAGATTGGTGGTGGTTCAATTCGTATTCACGATGCGGCCCTGCAAAAAACGATATTCAGGGTGTTGCAATTGTCGGACAATGAAGCCCATGAGAAATTCGGTTTTCTCCTGGATGCCTTGAGCTTTGGTGCGCCTCCCCATGGAGGGATCGCAATTGGCCTTGACCGGTTGATAATGATATTGGCAGGCTCGAGTGCTATCAGGGACGTGATTGCGTTTCCGAAAACACAAACAGCCCAGTGTTTGTTGACTTCAGCACCAGGTGAAATTGATCCTGAACAACTTCATGATCTGGGCATTAGTGTAAATAAACCGGCTTAGAGGAGAAGCCCAATGGCAGGACACAGTAAATGGAGTAACATCAAACACCGCAAAGCTGGTCAAGATGCCAAGCGTGCCAAGGTCTTCACCAAAATAATTCGTGAACTAACGGTTGCTGCCCGGGATGGCGGCGGCAATATTGATGACAATCCAGGGCTCAGGACTGTGGTTGATAAAGCCAAGGCGGCGCAGATGCCGAAAGATACCATGGAACGGGCGATCGCTCGTGGAGCAGGCGGCCAGGATGGCGCACAGCTGGTGGCGCTCACTTATGAAGGATACGGACCCGGTGGTGTCGCGGTACTGGTTGAGACCATGACAGACAGTCGTAATCGTACAGTAGCTGAAGTTCGCCATGCTTTTACCCGGGCAGGTGGAAGCCTGGGTACCGATGGTTCTGTCGCTTATTTATTCGACAAGAAAGGACAGATCAACTTCGCACCCGGCTGCGATGAAGATGGCATCATGGAAATTGCCATAGAGTCTGGAGCAGAAGACGTGGAAACGGATGAACAAGGCTCAATCGAGGTCATCACCCTTCCCGAAGACTTCCTTAACGTAAAAGATGCGCTCATAGGAGGGGGTTTCGAACCCGCAGCGGCAGGAATATCAATGGTGCCGCAGAACTATAGCGACCTGGACCTGGAAACTGCAGAGAAAGTATTGCGATTACTTGACCAGCTTGAAGATCTCGATGATGTCACCAACGTTTATACCAACGCGAATTTTCCGGACAATTTATATGATGGCAGCGATGGATAGCGCGCAGTTAGTCCCTCAGGGTATGCTAAACTCTTATTGCTTTTAACAACTCCTAACGACCTATGGCATTGATTTTAGGAATCGATCCAGGTTCCCGGGTCACCGGATATGGCATTATCAAAGTCGATGGTGCACGCCAGGAATACGTCTCGAGTGGTTGCATTCGCACCACCGCTAAAGCGACCCTCCCTGAAAAACTTGACGAAATATTTTCAGGTGTGTCGCAGATTATTAATGAGTTCGTACCAGATGAACTGGCGATTGAGAAGATATTTATGTCCCGGAGTGCAGAATCAGCATTAATGCTGGGGCACGCTCGTGGTGTTGCCATCGTGGCAGGTGTCAATCAGGGGCTACCTGTTTTTGAATATGAAGCGAGAAAAGTTAAGCAAGCAGTGGTTGGAACCGGAGCCGCGACCAAGGATCAGGTACAGCATATGGTGCAAACGATTCTAAAGTTGCCGGGTAAACCCCAGGCAGATGCAGCGGACGCACTTGCCATCGCGCTATGCCATATCAATACCATACAAGGTCTCTCAAGACTTCTTGGCGGTAAAGCTGATGCCAACACTTTTAGTCGCGGGCGCTTTAAAAAGGTTGAAAAATGATTGGTAGAATCAGCGGGCAAATCCTCGAGAAAAGCATGGATTTTGTACTCATCGATGTCTCCGGTGTAGCCTATGAAATTCATATACCCCATACGACCTATTATCGGATAGAGGCAACAACCGATGCAGTCACGTTGCATACTCATATGGTGGTTCGTGAGGATGCGCAATTATTGTATGGTTTTTTTACCGAGAAAGAACGCGCGCTCTTTCGTGCCCTGATCAAGGTAAATAAGGTGGGTCCGAAGGTCGCGATCGCGATACTTTCCAGCGTTGAAACAAGTGCATTCGTGCAGTGCGTACGCAACAAGGATGTAAAAACGCTCAATGCCATCCCCGGGGTGGGTACCGTCATGGCGGAACGGTTAATTTTGGAAATGAGCAAAAAGCTCGCTGACTGGGAGATTGAAGCCCCTGCCGGTTCACCTGTCAGTCGTGAGAACAGTGTCAAGAAAGCGCTCTTTGCAGACGCAGAATCTGCATTGGTCAGCCTTGGATTTAAACCCCATGCAGCGTCCCTGGCACTTGCTAAACTGGGCGCTCCGGCTGACAACGTTGAAACATTGATTAAACAAGCATTGAAAACACTCGCATGATTGAATCGGATCGATTGGTTACAGCTGAAACAAACAAAACGGAAATATCCCAGGACTGGGCAATTCGGCCGAGGACATTTGCTGAATACAAGGGCCAACCCCAGGTCAGTGAGCAGATGTCCATATTTATTGCAGCTGCAAAAGGCAGGCAGGAACCACTGGATCATACATTGATTTTTGGACCACCGGGGCTCGGCAAAACAACCTTGGCTAATATTATTGCAAATGAGATGGGTGTACAGATCAAGGCGACCTCTGGTCCGGTCATTGAGAAAAAAGGTGATCTCGTCGCGGCATTGACCAATCTTGAGGAGGGGGATGTTTTTTTTATTGATGAAATCCATCGATTATCTCCGGCCGTTGAAGAAATACTTTATCCGGCCATGGAAGATTACCAGGTGGACATTATGATTGGTGAAGGACCGGCAGCCAGGTCCATTAAATTGGATTTGCCCCCTTTTACGCTTGTTGGTGCGACCACAAGGACAGGGCTTCTAACGTCACCCCTCCGGGACAGGTTTGGCATTGTGCAACGTTTAGAGTTTTATAGTGTCGAAGATTTAAGTGGAATCCTGGTTCGTTCAGCAAGATTACTGGGCGTACATTGTGATGAGATAGGCGCAAGGGAAATTGCGCTTCGTTCACGCGGAACACCGAGAATAGCGAATCGTCTTCTAAGGCGGGTTCGTGATTTCGCGGAGGTCAAGTCAGATGGGCGAATCACCAGTGAAATTGCAGATCAGGGATTGAATATGCTAAAAGTGGATGCCAACGGTTTTGACCATATGGATAGACGGCTGCTATTGGCAATGATTGAAAAATTTGACGGTGGGCCAGTAGGAGTGGACAGCCTGGCGGCTGCCGTGGGAGAAGAACGAGATACGATTGAAGATGTCTACGAACCCTACCTTATCCAGCAGGGATTCATGATGAGAACACCACGTGGCCGTGTTGCTACGCGGCATGCTTATTTGCATTTTGGGCTAAAGCCACCGCCATCGAATGGTGCCCGGGACTTATTTAGTGATCCTGCGATTAACGGAAAAGCAATTGATGGAGAACAGCAGTGAATGAACCCCTATCCATTTTGGACCTGGTCCTGAACGCCAGCGTTATCGTCCAGATAGTCATGGCCATTCTGCTTGCTGCCTCGTTCGCTTCCTGGATCATGATTTTCCAGAGAGGTTTTGCCTTGTCGGCAATTCGGCGTGATGCCATTGAATTTGAAGGTGAATTCTGGTCCGGCAAGGATTTAAGGAAAATTTATCTTGAAATGCAGGAAAGGGAAGAAGATCTGATCGGAGTTGAAAATATATTCGCCGCAGGGTTCAAGGAGTTCACCCGATCAAGAAAACATAAGGAATTCGACGGTGACAGGGTGATGCAAAATGTGCAACGTGCCATGCGCGTCGCAATTTCGCGTGAAGAGGAAAGGCTCGAAACACATTTGCCATTTCTTGCGACAGTTGGTTCAACAAGCCCTTATATAGGATTATTCGGTACGGTCTGGGGAATTATGAATTCGTTTCGAGGGCTCGCAACAATGAACCAGGCGAGTTTGTCAGTGGTTGCGCCGGGAATTTCTGAGGCGCTCGTGGCAACGGCCATGGGTCTGTTTGCAGCGATTCCTGCCGTAATCGCCTACAATCGATATGCGGCGCAAGTAGAGATCATCATGAATCGATTTAACGCATTTACAGACGAATTCAGTAGTATTTTATTTCGAGCCTCTCACACAAAGTAAGCCATGGCAAAATCAAAAAGACTCAAACCCATGTCGGAAATCAATGTTGTACCTTACATTGATGTCATGCTGGTGTTGTTGGTGATTTTTATGGTAACCGCTCCATTGATGACCCAGGGAATCAAAGTTGAATTGCCGGAAGCGTCAAGTGGCCCTCTGGAAGTAAAGGAAAATGAACCCTTGCTGGTGGTATCCGTGAATGCCGACGGCGCCTATTTCATGAATGTTGGCGAAGAGGAAGAGGCAATTGAATTGTCACTCATTCAGGAAAGGGTCAATAAGATTATTGCTGCCAATCCCAGTATCAAGGTGTTGGTGGAGGGGGACCGTACCTTGAGTTATGGGGTCGTGGTGAACCTGATCAATGTCCTGCAGACTGCAGGTGCCAGTAGCGTTGGCCTGGTCACTGCACCTCCAAAAAAGTGAATTCTACCGTTAGTTATATTGTCTCTGCCGTTCTGGCCCTTGGATTCCATGCAGCTGTCGTTGGGCTTCTGTTGGTGAATTGGCAAGACAAGCAAATCCCCAACACACTTCCAGAGTATAAATACTATATAAAAGCAACTGTAGTTGATGAAAACCCCTATAAGGTCAAGAAGCGCAAAGAAGAAGCGGCTGCAAAAAAGAGAAGATTGTCGAGGCAGGAAGCAGCCTTAAAGCAAGAGCGTTTGAACCTTGAAGCGATTGAAAAAGCCAGGCAAAGAGATCTGGAGAAACAGCTTGCAGCAGAAAAAGAAAATGAGGAGTTGGCAGCCCTCACCCGTGCCGAGGCAGAACGCATCAAGACAGATCGGCGAGCAGCGTTGTTGGAGGCAGAAAGGTCACAAATGGAACAGAGTCTTGCCTTGTCCATTCTCGAGGAACAAGAATACCGCCTGGCCGTAACGGATGATGAGAAGGCCATGGCCTATGTGTCACAAATTCAGCGAGAAATTGTGGAAAATTGGTCCAGACCCCCTAGTGCACGCAATGGCATGGAAGCACTGCTGCGGGTCTTCCTGGTACCCACAGGTGAGATTGTTGACGTCGTGCTGCAAGATTCCAGTGGCAATGATGCTTTTGACCGGTCTGCGATTCTCGCTGTTCGCAAGGCGGAGCGATTTCAGGTGCCAGGTGACTCCCGGCAATTTGAACGAAACTTCAGGGAATTTACCGTTCTTTTCCGGCCTGAAGACCTGCGTTTGTAGATGCCACTAATTTATGCCAGTTAACCAATTCTTATCCAGACAACCCATCATGAAATCAATCTTCAAATCCATCGTGTTTCTATCGATCCTTTTTGTATCTAACATCAACAGCGGTACTGCCTGGGCGGAATTGAGGATCGAGGTGACAAAAGGTGTCGATAACGCGGTTAGAATTGCGGTTGTGCCATTCGATTGGAAAGGCAGGTTCAGGTTGGCGGAAGATGTTACCGGCATTATTAGCTCAGACCTGAGATTGAGTGGGCGATTCGAGACCTTACCAGTGAACCAGATGTTGAGTATTCCGCACAAGGGAAGTGAGGTTTTCTTCCGGGACTGGAGACTGCTCAAAGTTGAATACCTGGTTATCGGTCACATGAAACGCGTGGGTGGTGAATTTGAGCTGCACTTTGAGCTGTATAATGTATTCAAGCAATCCGCTGACGCAAGCCTGACTATCGCCGGTAGGGAATCAGAACTAAGGGACATGGCCCATTATGCCAGTGATGTCGTATTCGAAAAGCTCACTGGCATCGAAGGTGCTTTTTCAACCCGTATTATGTATGTCACCGCATCCGGAGAGTTAGATAATCAACTATTCCGTCTGAATGTGGCGGACGCAGACGGGCATCGAGTGAAGACCATTCTCGAATCCAGTGAGCCAATATTGTCAGCAACCTGGTCACCGGACGGGGAAAGGATTGCTTATGTTTCGTTTGAGAAAGATAGCCGTCCTGCAATTTACATACAGGAACTGGCAACCGGACGGAAGCAGCAAATCACAGATTATCCAGGTTTGAATAGCGCGCCTGCATTTTCGCCCGATGGCAAGAAATTGGCGATGGTGCTGTCGAAAGACGGCAATCCTGATATCTACATCCTTAATTTGGACGACAGGCGTTTGCGACGGGTGACCCGGCACTACGGGATTGATACCGAGCCCTCATGGACAGCAGATGGGCAGGCATTAATTTTTACATCGAATCGTGGCGGAAAACCGCAAATATACCAGATACAACTACGGGACTTTAAAATAGAACGCCTGACTTTTAAGGGAGACTACAACGCCAATGCGAGTTTGCTACCCGATGGAAGTGGACTCGTGTTTGTACATCGAAGAAAAGGTATTTTTCATATCAGCCACCTGGATCTCAAACTTGGCAGGCTGAGAGTACTGACAGAAACTTCCCTGGATGAATCTCCCAGTGTCGCGCCCAATGGCAGTATGCTGATTTATGCCACCCGATCTGGCGGCCAGGGTATTCTTGCCGTCGTTTCTATCGATGGGGGCGTAAAGTTTAACCTGCCGTCCAGCGAGGGGGACGTGCGTGAACCCGCCTGGTCACCGAAAAAAAGGAAGATATTCAGGCCGATTCCACAGAAACAGGGATCAGAGTGAAATCAGTGCTTTGGTGGTGGGTAGATTAAGAACCCGGCGAGTGAATGATCATACCGCCGACATTCAGGAGACAGGTTGACCGATCATTGTTATTGCGCGTGTTTGTTGTATGAGAGACGAACAAAATTGGCTGGAATGCCGATAAATCGCACTTTATGTGACATGGACACGTGAACTTGGCGGCCTGATTGTGGTTTAATCCGCATCTGAACATTAAAGATGGTGTGCCTACCGTCAAAAAAAGAATTTTAGTGATTAAAGCAATAGGAGCTAATCATGGGAACAACAAAAATTCGTGGCCTTTTAATTATTGGTCTTACAGCCTTGTTAATGGTTGGATGTGCCAGTAGTGAGCCAGAGGAAGGCCCAGTCATGGATGCCGAAACGGATACGTCCACAGCAGAAGCGACCGATATTGAAGCGCCGCCTATGGAACCTGAAATCATTGAGCCAAGGGTCGTGATGGGCAAGATTGAAATCGCAAAGGGAGATTCGGGTGACACGGAAACCTTGCAGGGCATTTTTTACTTTGATTTTGACCAGGCGATCGTGAAAAGGGGTGGCCATACAGAATTGAACAAACACGCCAAAGTCTTATCCGGAGACGACATGCTGCAAGTCAGGCTTGAAGGTCATGCAGACGAAAGAGGGACCCGTGAATATAACCTTGCTCTTGGTGAAAGGCGCGCTGATGCGATACGCGCTTATCTCGTTGCCCAGGGTGCCTCGCGCTCGCAGATCGAAGTCATCAGCTATGGCGAAGAAAAACCGATCAATTCTGGCCATAGTGAAAGTGCCTGGGCACAAAATAGACGGGTAGAAGTCGTCTACCGTTAATCCATCTGGCGAGGTTCCTGTGGTTGAGCATCGCCCGCGCATGAGTGGTGTATCCGGTCTGCTAATGGCAGGCAGTACACCATTTTTGTTTGTAATATTCTTTTTTTTAATCCAGAACTATCCAGTCCTGGCAACCGAGAACCCGATTGAAGTTGAATCGCGTGAAGTGAGCGCGCGCGCGGTTAACGGACGTTCTGTCTATGGTCTCGATCAGATTTCAGGTGTCACTGGAATCGACCCGTTTCAGCAGCCCATAGAAGAGAACGGGGCTTTATCCGCTAACGCCATACCGCCCGAGATGGAAGTGATTGAAGGACAGTATCAACTGCAGTTAATGCAGCGTGAGGTGATGGAATTGCGTGGATTGGTCGAAGAGTTAACTTTTCAGCTCAACAGGATGCGCGCGACCCAGGAAGATCGATATCTTGAACTGGACAGAAGATTTCAGCTTCTGAGCCAGGAGAGGGCCAGTACCACAGAAGGTACAAATGCCCGGAAGGGTGCAATTGAAGCCAATAGCGGTTCAGAAAAAACGCAACCTGTTACCCAGGATGAGAAAGCCCTTTATGAAATGTCCCTGAAACTGATTCGAAACCGGCAATACGATCTTGCTATCACGCAACTTCTTGCCCTTATTGCGGCGTATCCTGACGGGATCTATGCACCAAATGCCTATTACTGGTTGGGTGAGGTTTATGCTGCCAAACCTGACCCCGACTACGAAAAAGCGAGACAGGCACTCGCCCAGGTCATTTCTTTTTTTCCCGATCATCGCAAGGTACCGGATGCCGCGTTTAAACTTGGTAAGGTTTATCATCTGATGGGTGACTGTGCGCGTGCAACAGATATACTTAGCCAGGTAGTTGAAGAACATAGAGGGAAATCTGTCGCCAGGCTTGCTGAAAGCTACCTGCGGGATAAGGTTTCTTGCGACGGGCAGTAAACCCCTTAAACCCGCTTTCGTCCCGTCCAACTGCGATTCCCGGCATGAATACGACTCTCAGGATTACTGAAATTTTTCATTCCCTTCAAGGGGAAGCCAGAACCGTTGGGTTAGCCACCACATTCGTGCGTTTAACCGGGTGCCCTTTGCGTTGTCAATACTGTGATACTGCCTATGCCTTTAGTGGTGGTGAATCGATGGAACTGGCAGAGATAGTCCGTAGGGTAAATTTATATACTGCCACCCATGTCACGGTGACAGGCGGTGAGCCCCTGGCGCAAACGGCGAGTCTTGAGCTTCTGTCATTGCTTTGTGATGAGGGATACCAGGTCTCGCTTGAAACCAGTGGAGCTATCGATACGGGTAAAGTGGATGAACGCGTATCAGTGGTGCTTGATTTAAAAACGCCTGGCTCAAATGAAGTGGGCAAAAATCTTTATGAAAATATAGGCCACCTGAAACCCGGGGATCAGGTTAAGTTTGTAATTTGCGACCGGCAGGATTATGACTGGGCGAAGTTTAAACTGTCCGAATATGACCTGCTGGGCAGGGTTTCAGATGTGCTCTTTTCTGCCAGTTACGACCAATTGAATGCGGCTGACCTGGCTGGCTGGATACTTGAAGATGGGTTGCAGGTCAGGTTACAGGTTCAGTTGCACAAGATTCTGTGGGGGAATAAACCCGGTGTCTGAAAGTCATGAGAACGAAAAACGGGCTGTTGTATTGCTCTCCGGTGGGCTCGATTCAGCCACAACGCTTGCGATAGCATGCGCCGAGGGTTTTGATTCCTATTGCCTGAGTTTTGAGTATGGCCAGCGTCATGGTACAGAGGTGAAGTTCGCGGTAAAAATAGCTGCCCACCTCGGGGCAAAGGAACATCGGGTGGCAAGGATTGACCTTGGTGCCTTCGGCGGTTCTGCACTGACCGATATGAATATCGATGTGCCTGTTCTCACCGGGGATGCCGAAAACCAGGCAGATGGGCAAGCCGGCGAAATTCCTGTGACCTATGTTCCGGCACGCAATACTGTTTTTCTCTCCTATGCCCTGGGATGGGCAGAAGTGCTGGGGGCAAAGGATATTTTTATCGGCGTGAATGCAGTAGATTATTCCGGTTATCCTGATTGCAGACCGGAATTCATTTCAGCCTTTGAAACCATGGCTAATCTCGCCACCCGGGTGGGCGTGGAAGGTCAGCGGATTTCAATCCGGACACCGCTTATTGACCTAAAGAAAGAAGATATCATCAAACTCGGAGTATCACTGGGTGTTGATTATTCTAAAACTGTATCCTGCTACCAACTTGACTCAAAGGGTATTTCCTGTGGAGTATGCGAAAGTTGCCAGATCAGGAAATCCGGATTTGACAGAGCGGGGATACCGGATCCAACCAGGTATTAGATGTTTCACTGGTTCCGACTTATTAATGAGGAGTTTATTCAATGGCAGCAATCCTGATCACAGGTGCAAACAGGGGAATTGGTCTGGAAATGACGCGGATCTATGCCGCGAAGGGAGATATGGTCATCGCTTGTTGCCGTGATCCGCAGGGGGCTGATGTGCTCAATCAACTCGCCGAAGGTGGCAATGTCCAGGTGCAGGAAGTGAGTGTAGGAGACGCCGATTCAGTTGCCGCCATGGCGGAGGATCTTAAAGATACGGTCATTGACGTGCTGATTAATAATGCTGGCATGGGTGGCCCTGCATATGAAAATCAGACTGTTTACAACATGGATTTTGAGGGTTGGGCAGAGACGTTCAATATCAATACCATGGCGCCGGTTCGGGTGATGCAAGCGTTACACGCCAACTTAAAGTTATCAGACAGCCCCAGGGTCGTTACGATTACCAGCCAGATGGGTGCATTGGATCTGGACATGACGGTCGCCTATGCCTACTGCACTTCAAAAGCGGCCTTGAACAAATTTATGCGTATGGCTGCTATTGAAATGGCGAAGGAAGATATTTCGGTTTGTGTCATTCATCCCGGGTGGGTGAGAACCGATATGGGCGGTTCAGGGGCTGATATCTCTGCTGAAGAAAGTGCCCGGGGAATGATCAATGTCATTGCCGGGCTCAATGCCGATAACACCGGTAGCTTCTGGAAATGGGACGGCGAGACGCATGCCTGGTAGTAAACGATGTATGAATCTCGCCCCGGATTCTATTTGTTGGGCCACTCTACCCGGCGTTTTTCCAGGAAGGCTTTGCTGCCTTCCTTGCGATCTTCAGAATTCATGACACGGGTTTGCACGTCATCAGTAATCTGATCGACGGCGGTGTAGTCCAGTGATGAGGCACGTATCATGGATTCCTTCATGCCCTGTACTGCCACAGGGCTGAGTTCACAGAATCGTGCAGCAATTTTTTCGGCTTCTGCCATCAGGTGATCGGCAGGAACGATCTTATTGATCATGCCAACATCATAAGCCCGTTGTGCACTAACACGGTCTGCAAGCAGCAGTAATTCGGATGCAATAGCCCAGGGCATGATCCTGGGAAACCAGGCACAGGGGATAGTCGCTATACCCCATTGTGGTTCTGGTAACCAGAAGGAGGTGTCTTCTGTTGCAATCCGGATGTCTGTATCAAGGGCAATCCACAAGCCGTAACCAACAACGTGGCTGTGTAGTGCCGAGATAATGGGTTTGTACACCTTCTGGGTCTGGGTTATGTCGGGGAAATCACCCGTGTACGTATAATTCTCCGGTGCACCAGCAGACAGGTCGGCGCCTGCACTGAAACAACGCCCGTTGCCGGACAATATTGCCACCCTTAAATCATCATCGTCACGAAAATCAGCCCATGCTTCACCCAGTTCCCTGTGCATTACATCGTTCATGGCATTGAGCTTGTCTGGCCGGTTCAGCGTCACATAGGCGACCTGGCCTTTCTTCTCGTAAATGATCGTTTCCATTAGTCTCTCCTCAAGTCTTGGATTTTTCTGAGTCTACCAATTTATTGGGGCTGCGGGGCGCCGATCCAGCGGCGCATTTTTTAGTTTATTGACCGATGCCGGTCTGGTGTTTTCTCAGGATGCCTACACTCAACATTGAGTACCGGTAAGGAATTGGGATCTGGCGATCAGCACGAGTGATGCCAATAGTGAGATTGGCTCGACTTTTATGGTTGCATCATAGTTACAAATATTGTGAATCAGCTTGAAATCCTTTGGATTAATATTTACCAGGGACAAGTTTCAGGTCACACTCTATTTGTTGCGACATTTGTTTCCGTGACCGCTTGTACAACAATCGAGATATAGCAGAAGATAAATCCAAAGACCAAACTATGGCGATATTTTAGTGGGAGTCTAAAAATTATCGTGATCCGCTTTATTGACAAAGACTTTCTCCAGTTTTCTGACTAACTCTCCACGTGTTTCCTTACCTGCCTTATCAAGATTGTGTTCTCGCCACCTAATTGCGGGAAGATTCTTTATCCCGTCCAGGCCTAGAAGTTCCCATTCTGGCTCTCTGCTATAGAAAGAGATCAAGAACTTTTTATGTGCATCTGGCATATTCTCCAACACATCCTTAACGAGAGACTCTCTCGCTTCAAGCAATACTTCAAGTGCGAGATCATCTTCTGCCATGCCGACAAAGTTTGTCTCATATTCATGAGAAATATCTTTAAGCTGAGGTGAGATAAGTGAGTGAGGTGAATGATCGTGACTGATGAGATACACGATAATTGCATTACGCAGCTCATTTTTTATGCCTTCGCCGTTTATCAGCTGATGAACATCAAATAAATCTCGTGGATGTTGCCGATCAAGGGCAGCTATAATCTTTCCGGCATAAAGATCAGCAAAAGAAAGGACGTTGATTTCGGCAAAACCAAATTCATCTTCTACTTTTTCAACGATTGCTCTGACTTCAGGTTTATAGACACAGCCCCTCATAACAGGGGTTACTTCAATTTTAATCTGCACCCGGTCTTTTGTTCTTAGAACAAGCTTGTTGATTGTGCTCTGAGTGCGCGGTGCAGATTCAGTGATATGAATTGTGCTATCAGCTTGTTTTATACCAGTGGATATTCTTCTTAAGGCTGCGTCAATCTCAGCTAAAGCATGTTTACGATCTGCGTCTGGTAAATAGGTAAGATCAATATCGACTGATAATCTTGGTAAGTTGCGTATAAACATGTTGATGGCTGTGCCGCCTTTTAAAGCAAAGCAGTCTTCTTTTGCCACATAGGGCAAAGACCACACAAGCAATTGGACCTGCCTTTTATAAATGCCCCGAAACGCCACTACAGCCCCTCCGGAACGGTGATCTGATAGTGCCGGTCTAGTTTGCCGCCTTTGACCAGCATTCGCTTTCCTTTTCCGAGGTCAATTTTGTCGCGCTTGATATGTTTCAGCCAGCTATGTTGATGCCGGTCGGCATAGAATAGAAAGAGCCGCTTTACCTTGATACTGGATGTCACTTCCAGTAATTTCTGCATTCGTCGGGGACTTAGATTGACCAGCCCCTCCATCGTGACATCTGCCAGATGAAAACTTTCATGTTTAGGCAACTCATCAAGCAATTCGAGGATGGCGCGTTCCGGCGTGGACATTAGGAGTGGCCATTCCCACTGCCCCCAAAGTGTCATACGCAATCCAGCCACCGAGAGCGCCTCATTGTCTGCATATTGTAAAGTAGAGAGCAGATGTAACGCCGGTGGTAATTTTATTTCAGGCAAAAAGCGCTGCCGGTTATGGGCGATAAATTTTTCTTCCATAGATAACTTAAACACCCAGGAAGGGAGTTTTTTGTCACTGTATAAATGGATGTATTTATGCGACTGTGGTAGGTAATGTGCGTAACCCTGCTGTTCAAGGGCTGTTCGCCCACCGACTGATACTGGAAATTTAAGTAGGGTCTGTAAGGAAATAATGACTTGTTCCCAGCCTACTGAGCCACGGTGACGACGAAATATACCGCGCGCAGGTTGTTCCAGCCACCCTGCAGCTACATACTGGCTACGCAGCGAACGATAGTAACCACGCCCTTCCATCCAGGCTGCGTCAACTAGCAACCCTTCAGGAAGAGCACGGGATAATTGGTTTATTTTAGTGCCGGTTTGCACACCCATACTGTACAAAATAGTCTATTTTCAAACCTTTTTCAAGTTCATAAAACATCTAATATGCACACTTCTACTGTACATAGCAGTAAGTATATAAACTATCGATGAGTAGTAGGCAATATCCTTAGTGACAATATCCGTCACACACAGTGCCGAAATAAATCGGCAGGAACAAGTTCAGGAAATTCGAGAAGTCGCTCTGGATTATCTCATCAAGAATGATTTTCCCACTTTAGATCTGGACAATCAGTCAAATACCAGGTTTCCCTTACTTTCTGGTTAAACCACGTAATCAATATGGTTGAGATAGAAGGTGTGTAACCTTTCTGCTCAAGGTTAACCATTCTGGGGCTTATAAATTGTTCCAGCTTACTGGTATTTGGCACGATCCGTTGCAAAGTGATCTTGAAGTCGAGTCTAATGATCGAAGTCTGGCCAGGAATTCAAATTACCATCGCTATTGGCCAGGTGTTTTAAAATTTTCGAACGCTGCGTCCAGTTGAATCCCAAAATTTGTTTGGAGCTCGTCAAGATATTCGGGCCCTTCGGGTAATTCGGTCTGGGTTGTTTCGCCGGAATCGACCCTGGTGAGTGTTTGTCCGGATAGAGATATTCGACCCTTCGGGTTAACCAGGCTCGCTATTCTAACCTGCGTGAAATGCGCGTCAGGGCTGGTGGATGTGTAGTGATTCCCGGTCTCTATATCACTCTGGCAAACGTGGCCCAGATCAAAACTATACAAATTCATCCATTCTTCCTTAACCCTGAGCTGGAGCATAGTACCCCAGGGATCCGCTTCTACCAGCCGATACTCAAGACGATCCTGTTTGTCGATCCGGTTAAGTTCGAATGGGAGTGGGGCGTGCAGACTTGTGGCGCCAAAACCCACATCGGCAATCCATTGTTTGTCGCCTAATTCAACCAGTGTGATCTGGTGGGTCCGGCCGCTTGGTACACCGCTGATATGAACCCTGGCCAATAACGCCCTGGCAGTAAACCCATAGTGGGTCAGAGCCTGTAGCAGTAATCCGTTCAGTTCGAAACAATAGCCACCACGTGGTCGTTTTACGACCTTGTTGTAAATTGTCTCAGGATCAACACGGATGCCGCGTCCAAGGTGTATATCCAGGTTTTCAAAGGGCAATGTAAAAACCTGGGCGCGATGCATGGATTCTAATGACGATTCTGATACGACGATATCTTCTTGATGTTGAATTCGTTGTCGATATTCTGCATCGTTAAAAAAATCAGTCACTGCTAACTAATCCCGGGTTGCGTTGTGCGGATCATCATAGCGCCTTCCAGGAGGATAAGACTGAAGAACTTTCCCGGGTGAATCTTAAAAAAGAAAGAGTCAATGTTGATTTTCCAGCCTGGATGATTGATGACCTGGATAAGGCTGCAGCGACGATGGGTGTAACCAGACAGGCTGTAATTAAAATCTGGCTTGCGGAAAGGTTGAAAATTGAAGCAGCTTGATGACTATTGCAGCTGTTAAGGTATTGCCTAACTCGTTCGTGTCCTGAACGAGGAATTTATAGCACAGAAATTCCCCCTTTCTGAGTTTCCGGACAGGAACTAACTAACAATCTTTCGATGCTGATTACCCAATCACAAAATCAACTTGTAGAAACGATATGGATTCCCGGTGGAAGTGACTAGACATGTTATGTGGCTTTACTATCATCTCGGCATTAGCTATCGAGACAACTAGACGAGATCACCTGTGCTCGTCACAAGACATCGATTGCTGTTTAGCGTGTCAGTTTACCGGAATTTGGATCAGGCCATTTCGATGGGCAACAGCAGTGTAGAATCTTTCGAAAGCACTTTTACGGACAGGACCCTGTCTATGTAATTGGCCGGTCCGGCATTAAGGAGAAGTGTCACCCTTATAATCGGGCACAACCCTTTGAAAATGGTGGGGCGTCCGCGACTCGAACGCGGGACCAACTAGTTAAAAGCCAGCTGCTCTACCGACTGAGCTAACGCCCCATATCAAGAAGGGCGGTATCATACCGATTCGTACTAAAAACTCAAGAACCTGCTTTAATAAATCCAATTTCGCTGATAATAGTGGAAGAGAGGTCTTGACCCGTCAGTTCCTCAATGGTGAGTAAGCCACCGGCATTGATCACGTTAAATTCAATGATCCAGGGAAAGACAAGATCCAGACCCACATAATCTGCGCCGAATTCTTTCAAAAATGAACCCAGTTTCCTGCAGTAGGCTGCCTCATCCGTCGTCAGTTCACATGGCTCACTTTTTGCCCCCTGCATCAAATTGGTGCGGTGATCTGCAACGGCGATTCTGAGGTATTGTCCAACCACTTTCCCGCCAGCGAATAGTACCCTTTTCTCGCCTTGTTCAATTTCCGGTACATAGGCTTGCAGCAGCGCAAACTGATTCCGGTCGGGACCGCAGAGATTTTCCAGGATGACGCGGGCATTGGGGTCCGTAGCGCTGAGTAGATATACGTCCCGCCCGAGGCTGCCCGCAGGCGGTTTGGTGATCCATCGGTCTCCTGTGCACAGGATTTCATATAATTCGTCCGGATTGGTAGAGGCGAAGGATTCAGGATATTTGAAGAGTTCGGGTTTGCTGGCCAGAAAATATTTGCTCTTCAAATGCATGATTGCATCCAGGGAATTAATGATCCGCACCTTGTCATCAATTGAATACAGCAGTTGCATCTTGTCCAGGAAGCTATGGCGAAAACCAAGAGACAATACCCAGAGGTGTGAGAATTCCACAAGTGAATGTCTTGTCAGTACAGGAAATCTATCTCCATCATTGAGCCGCGTACTCACTTTAAAACCGTTTGCGGTTACATCTGAATGATGCAGGGATATCGAGTCAACAAGGCAAATTGTAATATTGATATCAAGTGACAGGAGTTCATTTGCGAAACGTAAGTAATTCCCGTCTATAAAGGTATCGGTGTCGGCGATCAAAAAAGCAATGTTCAACCTGGAAGCGTTCAATAAAAAAGATACGGGTAGCCGATAGAGCAGCGAAGTATACCCGAGAGCTCTGTACAATAGAGCGCACGCGAAAGACAGTAGATAAATCGTCTAACCTTAAAAATCGGACCAGACACTAAAACTGTTTTCTCAGCAGCCTGGGGTATAATGACAGGTCCACTTTGGCAAATGAGTGAACAGATTGAGTAATATCGCCTTCGAGGTTCCCCTGCACCAGCGTCATGACATGAGTGACGTGGAAATTGGGGAGTACAAGGATCGAATCAAGATCCTGCTGAAAAAACGTAACGCCGTACTTGTTGCACACTATTACACCGATGATGCGATCCAGGCACTGGCCGAGGAAACAGGTGGCTGCGTGTCTGATTCCCTTGAGATGGCCCGGTTTGGTAACAGCCATGATGCTGAAATCCTGATTGTCGCCGGTGTGCGATTTATGGGTGAAACGGCAAAGATCCTGAACCCCGAGAAGCGTGTGCTGATGCCAACCCTTGAGGCCACCTGTTCTCTGGATCTGGGATGTCCCATAGAAGAATTTTCTGTTTTCTGTGACCAGCACGCTGATAGAACGGTGGTTGTTTATGCGAATACTTCAGCCGCGGTCAAGGCCAGGTCAGATTGGGTGGTTACCTCGAGTATCGCACTTGAAGTTGCCGAGCACTTGATGGATCAGGGGAAGAAACTGCTCTGGGCGCCTGATCGATATCTTGGATCGTATATCCAGAATGAAACAGGAGTGGACATGGTGATGTGGGATGGCTCCTGCATTGTGCACGAGGAATTCAAGGCGCAGGGGTTACGTGATTTAATGAACGTCTATCCGGACGCTGCCGTGCTGGTTCATCCAGAGTCACCGCAGGCAGTCATTGAATTAGCCGATGTGGTCGGTTCTACCACACAAATTATCAGGGCTGCCAGTGAGTTGCCGAACAAGGTGTTCATTGTTGCAACGGACAAAGGCATTTTCTACAAGATGCGGCAAATGGCGCCGGACAAGACATTTATCGAAGCGCCCACTGCTGGCAAAGGCGCAACCTGTCGCAGCTGCGCCCACTGTCCCTGGATGGGCATGAACACGCTTGAGGATCTGGAATCAACCTTGATTAACAGTGACAACGAAATATTTATTGATCCGGAATTAGGAAAACAGGCGTTGCTGCCGCTGGAAAGGATGGTGAAATTTGCCGAGAGTAACCAGCTTAGAATGAAAGGTAATGCCTGATAAACGCCGTGTTGCACAAATTAGCTAATGCCTGCGCGGAAAACCAGGACATACAGATATTAGTCTGACCTGGATCGCAGTTCCCAGATTTCATCCATTCGCTGCTTGATCTTCGCATCTTGCTGGAAATTTCCCCTGACGAGCGGCAAGGCGTAGCTGAGTTGTTTGATAGCCTGGTCAAAATTGCCGTTGAGCACAAAAAATTCAGCTCTTGCCCAGTGTACACCAGGAATATTCTTTGCAAGCCCAAAGGCTTCTGCCAGCAGGTACCAGATATGTTCATCATTCTTTCTGTTGTTTGTTAAATCCAGCAATACTGATTCAGCATCGGCTGGTCGATCAGCCTTGATTAAAGTCTCCGCATAACTCATTGACAGCGGGTAGTTTCCCGGGTTGACGGCTAATGCGAGCTCGAGTATTCCCAGAGCCTGCTCGTATCTCTGGGCTTGCGCGTGAATATCTGCTTCCGCAATTTTGAACAATATTTTATCTGGATAGTTTTCCTTCAAAGGTCTCAGGTAACGAATTGCCTCATCAATTTCAGAATTGTTGGTGAGTGACAACACCATTCCGTATTGACTTGCAGCCCGCCTCACAGGGTCATCGCTGTTCGCACCAGCCTTAAAACGTAAAAGCAGTTCTTGTGGGGATTTGGTTGTCAGGGCACTCACCCGGGCGCGCATTAATTGGTAGTCGAGACTCAGTGGCCAGGACTTCTTGGGAAAATTCCTGGTCTGGTTGTAGGCGTCTGCGATTCTACTTTTGGTCACCGGGTGAGATCTTAAGAATTCCGGAATTCTGTCACTAGAATACCGGTTTGCCCTTTCCAGCCGTTCAAACATGTATGCCATGGCGCGAGGGTCCATCTCTGCCTCGGACAATGTGTCGATACCGACACGGTCAGCTTCTGCCTCGCGGGCGCGGCTGTGGCTGAGCTGTTGGTTTTGTGCTAATCCTTGTGAGGTATTTAAGGCAGCCATGCCGACTTCAGCACCTACCGTGGTCATCAAGATGACGCTGGCCAATAGTCCGGCAAGATTGATGACGCTGTTTTTCTTGCCTGCCTCGATGCCGCGGGCAAAGTGTCTCTGGCTTAGATGGGCAAGTTCGTGGGCAAGAATCGCCGCCGTCTCGTGTTCAGTTTCCCCGTAGGTAAATAGTCCGTAATTGACGCCGACGATACCCCCAGGTGCAGCAAATGCGTTGATGAGAGGGCTTTTGATTAACACGACATCCAGTCGCTTGTCCTGTAATTGGCTGCTTGCGGCAAGACGGTAAATTAGAAGCTCCAGGTATTCCTGGAGTATTGGGTCATCGAGTGTGGCGGCATGCGCGCGCAGAGAACGCAGGAAGTTCTGGCCAATTTCATGTTCCCGTTTAAGTGAAATAATGCCAGAAGTTGGATCACCTAACCGCGGAAGATTTTGATTATTTGCCGCGAAATTGTCATTGCCAGTGAGCACAAGAACCAAAAAGACCAGCCATACCAGTGCTCTACCGGGGAAGGCGAGTTTCGGGTTCAATATTGCTGGATGCTGTATCATCAAAATCCTGATTTTATCACGGGTAACCCATTGAAATACGTTTGTGGTTCCTGCCAGATCTACTCTAGCGGTTATCCGCTCTCTCCGCGAATCATGTCGACGGGCGACTCATTAGGTATAGACCGTCGCCACCATTGTATGTTCACACTGATACCTTGATCGGTTCAAGAATGAATCGGCGGTCACTGCTATAATCTGCCAGATCTTTGGAGAAATACGTGAATCCAGACCTGAATCAGCAAACAGTACAAATTCCACGGGCAGACCAGAAACTTGATGCAAGCGGATTGAATTGCCCCCTGCCGCTACTTAAAGCGAAACAGGCGCTTAACGCGCTTGAATCAGGCCAGGTGCTGGAGCTGGTCTGTACTGACCCGGGTTCGGTGCGTGATTTCCAGGTGTTCTCTGAACAAAGTGGTCATCAATTACTTTACACCGCAGAAACCAGGGGTACCTATTCCTACTGGCTACGTAAGAAGTAGGCAGGGGAGGCAACGAAATGTTACAAGTATTGAGAGGGTGGATAGATCGACACCTGTCGGATGAAGAGGCAATTTTGTTTGCCGCTATTCTTGGCCTGTTCGTGGTCATCATCCTTACAATGGGCACGATACTTGCTCCATTGCTGACAGGAATCGTCCTCGCATACGTTATGCAGGGAATGATCAAAATTTTTGCCCGGTACAAGATTCCAAATGGTATCGCGGTCACTTTGACGTTTCTGCTGTTTCTTGGCGGATTTATTGGCTTCCTGTTTTTTATTGTTCCGAGGGTCTGGCGACAGATGCGGTCATTGTTTGCGGAAGTCCCGAACATGGTGACCAAGAGCCAGGGGGTGTTGGACAAGTTAGCAGAGAAATACCCAAACTTCTTTTCGCAAAATCAGGTGAATAGTTTGGTGGATATGCTCAACAACGAGGCAGGTGATATCGGGCAATGGCTTTTGTCGTTCTCATTGTCCCAGTTGCCAGTGCTTGTCACGGTCATTGTTTATATGCTGCTGGTACCCATTCTGGTGTTCTTCCTGTTGAAGGACAAGGATCAGTTGATTGAATGGTGTGTTTCATTTCTACCGGCCAAGCGACCCCTGATGAACCAGATTGGTGAAGAGATGAACCTGCAAATAGAAAACTATTTACGCGGCAAATTCCTGGAGTTTTTTATCGTTGGCAGCGCCAGCTACGCGTTCTTCACCCTGTTCGGTTTGAACTACGCGGCACTGCTGGCTTTTCTTGTGGGGCTTTCTGTGATTGTTCCGTATCTTGGGCTCATTGCGGTAAGCTTCCCTGTGCTGATCATTGCCTATATGCAATATGGCTGGGGTGGCTCATTTCTTTACCTGGTGCTGGGTTATTCTATTATCCAGGGTATAGATGGCATGGTCATCGTACCGCTGCTATTTTCAGAAGCGGTCAATTTGCATCCAATTGCCATTATTATTGCGGTCCTTGTATTTGGCAGTTGGTGGGGATTGTGGGGTGTATTTTTTGCCATTCCGCTGGCAACCTTGATCAAGGCCATTATGACAGCATGGCCATCCACCAGGATGCCGGAAGAGACATGAAATCAGTGATTTCTTGTTATCAACAATAACCATCGTTAAGATGTTCGACTTTTACTTGGGGGCTCCATGATTTCAGGGAGTATTGTGGCACTGGTTACACCAATGTTGGAGAATGGTTCCATCCACTGGGAGGGTCTGGATGCCCTGGTTGAATGGCATATAGAATCGGGTACAGCAGCGATCGTACCGGTTGGCACCACCGGAGAATCTGCAACTGTTGCAGTACCGGAACACTGCAAAATTGTAACGCGTGTAGTCGATATCGTGAAGGGTCGAATCCCGGTGATTGCGGGGACCGGGGCGAATGCCACCAGTGAAGCGATTGAACTCACTGCTGCGGCGAAAGATGCCGGTGCCGATGCCTGTCTGCTCGTCACCCCCTATTACAACAAACCAACACAGGAAGGGCTGTTCAGGCACTATGAGGCAATTGCCGCAGCCGTGGATATTCCCCAGGTTCTCTACAATGTCCCGGGTCGTACCGCCTGTGACATGTTGCCAGAAACTGTCAAACGGCTATCCGCGATTGAACAGGTTGTAGCGATCAAGGAGGCCACTGGAGATCTTGCCAGAACTCAGAAAATTCTTGAACTTTGTGGCCCGGATATGGTCGTTTATTCTGGAGATGATGCGACGGCATGTGAATTGATGCTAAATGGGGCAAAGGGAACGATTAGCGTGACCGCGAATGTTGCACCGTCGCAGATGGCGGCGATGTGTGACGCCGCAGTGGCAGGTAAGGCTGGCAAAGCGCATGTTTTGAATGAGTCATTGCTGGCCTTGCATAGAGACCTGTTTCTGGAATCAAATCCGATTCCGGTTAAATGGGCGCTCATGGAAATGGGAAGAATTAAAAAGGGGATCAGGTTGCCGCTCACAGAATTGTCCAGTGAATTCCATGAAACCCTTCGATTGGCCATGCGCCAGGCAGGAGTTTTAAGCTAAATGAAGTGGTTGCACAATTTTCTGATGCCTCGCTCTACAAAACATTGCTTTACAACGCACTGCATTGCAACAGAACGCCTCGTAAAAAGTAAATTGCTGCCAGTTGTGCTGGTGACATTATTAGTGGCTGTTACTGCCAGTTGTAGTTGGATCGGTGCAGGCTCTGAACGTAAAAAACTGGAAACAGGTTTCAGCAAATATGTTGAAATTCCGGAAGGGCTCGACCAGCCTGACTTTGTCGATTCCATGCCGATCCCGGAAGTCGTTGATCGAAGGGGATTGGCGAATCGGGAGTACCAGGTAGGGTTGCCTGATGCGCTCAGCACGTCATTCGGGGTTGAGCAGATTATCATTAAGAAGCTGGGTGATGAGCGCTGGGTATTTGTCGATTTACCTCCGGCGACAGTGTGGCCAAAGGTTGTGCAATTCTGGGAGGCTAATAACCTGCTAGTTGAAGGTGCGGATCCCGCGTCGGGTGTTCTCACCAGCCAGTGGCTGACTGCCCGAAATGGGACGGCCGATGAGATTCTGGAAAGTTTAAAGGCTGGAAACGTATTCGCTAACACAAGGGGTGTGACGAGCCATAAATTCCGGGTGAGTATTGAGCCTGGAATTCGTTCCGGAAGCACTGAAATCTACCTGTCACAACGGGAGATTCCGGAAGGTGCGCCTTTCCGGCTGGACCAGGTTAGCTGGGAAGGCAGTTCAGATAATCCTGAGCTTGAAGGGAAAGTCTTATCGGCGATAGCATATTATCTTGGGGAAACAGTTACCCAGGGAACCATATCCTTGATGGCAACGGGTCTCCAGGAGAGCAAGGCTGAACTCTTTCCCGACATTGACAAACCAATTTTGAAATACAAGCTTAATTTTGATCGGGCATGGGTCACTGTTGGTAGTGCCCTTGAAAATGCACGAGTTGCCGTTGAAGATATGGACAGGACTTCCGCCAATTACTATGTCTATTACAGTTCTGATCACCAGCCGGATCCGGGGTTTTTCAAGCGCCTTTTTTCAAAGGATGAGAAACCCGGACAGGGACCCGATAACCGCTATACGGTACATCTTGTCTCCGAGGGCAAAGAGGTACATGTCACCGTGCTGAAGGAAGCGGGTAGTGAGGATGAAGTTGTATTTGCCGATGCGCTGATTGCGGAAAGGTTGCTAAAGATAATTAAAGAATACTCTACTTAAGGGGTCTATCCTGGTGCGTATCGCATCCCTGGGCAGTGGTAGTCGTGGGAATGGCACACTGATTGAAAATGAGAATACCTGCATTCTCGTCGATCTCGGATTTACGCTAAAGGAATCCATAAGAAGACTCAAACGGTTGGGTCGATCTCCTGAGGATATTGATGCTATATTGGTGACCCACGAACATGCCGATCATATCAACGGCGTGGCACCGTTCGCCAGAAAATTCTCCACCCCGGTTCATATGACGCCCGGGACTTATTATCCTGATCGAATGGGAGTGATGCCGGTATTAAAAAAAATAAACTGCCATCAAAGTTTCAGCATTGGTGGCATTGGTATAGAACCGGTTCCAGTACCCCATGATGCGAAAGAACCCTGCCAGTATCTGCTGTCTTCCGGCGGTATTAAAGTTGGTGTGCTGACCGACCTTGGTCATGTTACGCCGTTTGTTGAAATGCAATATCAAAATTGTGATGCCCTGATGCTTGAATGCAATCATGACCCTGACATGCTGGCCAATGGACCCTATCCATATCTATTGAAGAAGCGGGTTGGTGGCATGCATGGTCATCTGAGCAATGCACAGGCTGCAGGTTTACTGGGTAAAATTGAACTGGGTCGCCTGCAACACCTTGTAATTTCCCATCTTAGTGAAAAGAACAATCACCCGGAACTTGCCCATAAGACGCTCGAACCCGTGTTACAAAACTGGTCCGGAAATCTGTATACAGCCGACCAGGAGCAGGGTTTTGACTGGATCGAGATCAGGTAACCTGCATCTTTGGTGGATTCTGCGAGCATGCTTGCCACGATTACTATATTAATGTACAGTACTGTATGTAAATACAGTTTAAGAATGCGAGGTACAGATGAAAATCAGGCATATCAAATCTACAGACATATGGTTATTGAGCAAAGGCAACAGGATTCTCTACCGTGGCAAGCAGAACCCCTGGCATTGTCAAAAAGTGATAGCAGCCGCGCTTAGGCGAGATGGTATTCGAGCAGTCTGAATAAAGGGCCTTAAAAAAGGGTCTAAAAAAGGGTCTGACCCCTTTTTTCCTTATACATAAACCGGTAGGCTACGCGGCTTGTTCTATTTGGTAAAAAGCCAGATCAGACAATCGATTATTTAGATAAGGCCGCGCTAAATGAATGCCGTGAGTAATGTTATTGAAGTTTCAGTTGAAAATTTCCAAACTGAAGTCGTTGAAAAATCGAAGGATATTCCAGTATTACTGGAATTTTATGCCAATGAATCTGAACCCAGCCAGCAACTCGCACCGGTGTTGCACCGGCTAGCTGAAGAATACAAGGGCAAGTTTCTTCTCGCCAGGGTGGATATCCAACAAAATCAGCAGCTAGTGCAACAGTTAGGCGTGCGTACGCTACCGACGATCAAGGTTGTCTTTCAGGGCCAGATGGCAGAAAGCCTGGAAGGACCGCAGGATGAATCGCGACTACGAGCTATTCTGGATCAACTGACGATGAGCTCTATGGAAAGGGTCCGGGAGCAGCTTAATGTATTGCTAGCCGATGGTGATCGAAGCAACGCGATTACCATGCTTCAACAGGTCATTGTTGTAGAACCAAAGAATTATGAATTACAGACAGAACTCTGCGACCTGTTGATAATGGAAGACCGGGCGGATGAGGCGAAAGAAATCCTGGCGTCGATCCCGGCAGACAGTACGGGCATTAGTAAGCCGAAAAACAGGCTCGAATTCCTTGAGGCTGCCGCTTCACTGCCTTGTGTAACTGACCTCCTGTCGCAAATTGAAGCGCAGCCTGATGCGCTACAGTTAAGGCTGGATCTCGCGACCCAACTGGTCGCGGATGATAAAATTGAATCGGCCCTCGATCAGCTACTTGAAATTCTGAAGAAAGACAGGGAATGGCAGGAACAGTTAGCCCGGAAGACCATGATCAAGGTCTTTGACCTGCTCGGGAAAGGAAATGAACTCGCTACCGCATATCGTCGCAAGATGTTCACTTATCTTCACTAGCAGGCTGCCAGGAATCGCATCAGGAATAAGTTACCACACCTGTGTAAACTTGCAGGGTCAGTAGCTGGAAGGCGCAATTATGTTTGATTCCCCGCTCCCGGTTGTATCCGGGATTGTCTTCGGTAGTTTTCTTATGGGCATCGTCGTGTACCTGTTTATGAAGGAACAGATCTCTGCCCAGGAAGGATCTTTTCGTATCAAGGCAGCTGTCGCGAACGCAAACCTCGAAAGCCAATTGCGCGATATTGAGGATCTGGGCAGCAGGCTACAGGTAGCCCAGGGGCAGCTGACACAAACAGGGTAAAACCTTCAGCAGGTGCTGGTGTCCGAAGCATCCCTGAAAACCTCCCTTCTGGAACAAAAAAAACACAATGAGGAAAAACTCGCCGTGCTGCAGGAGGCAAAGGAACGTATGGGTGCCGAATTTAAGGCACTGGCAAACCAGATATTTGAGTCCAGGCACAAGGTATTCAAGGCCGAAAGCAAGGAACAACTGAATAACATCCTTTCACCCTTAAGTGAACGAATTAAGGAATTTGAAAAACGAGTTGAAAAGTCCTACAACGACGAGAGTAAAGAGCGGTATAGCCTGATCAAGGAAATTCGAAATCTGCAGGATTTGGATGCCCGGATCAGTAAGGACGCGATAAACCTTACCAATGCCCTGAAGGGCGAAAGTAAAACACAGGGTACCTGGGGTGAAATAATTTTGGAAAGGGTACTCGAGAAATCCGGTCTTCAGAAAGGACGTGAGTACGAAATTCAGGTTTCGATGAAGAATGAAGAAGGTCGCAGGTTACAGCCTGATGTTATTGTCCATCTGCCGGAGGAGAAGGATGTCATTATTGACTCCAAGGTTTCACTGACTGCCTATGAGCGTTACTGCTCCACCGAAGACGATGATGATCGAGCGGAATCCCTCAAACAGCATCTCCAGTCTTTGCGCCTACATATCAAGCAATTGTGCGACAAGGATTATCACAATCTTGAAGGTATAAAAACGCTCGATTTCGTCTTGCTGTTCGTTCCGATTGAAGCGGCGTTTTCGCTGGCAGTCCAGCAAGACAACAGCCTGTTCACCGATGCCTTTGAGAAGAATGTTTTCATGGTGTCGCCATCAACACTCCTGGCGACCCTGCGAATGATTCAACATATCTGGCGCCACGAGCAGCAGAATAAGAATGCCCAGGAGATTGCCACCAAGGCAGGTGCCTTGTATGACAAATTCGTCAACTTTGTTGCCGATTTGGAGAACATCGGGTCAAAGATAGAATCAACGCAGGATGCTTACCGTGACGCGCATAACAAGTTGACCTCCGGAAGGGGAAACCTGGTGCGCAGGGCAGAAGGAATGCGTGAACTGGGTGCGAAGGTCAGTAAATCCCTGCCGCAACACCTCATTGAGATACCCGATTAATACATAGGGTCGGGGTAAAGTGCCGGAGTAAATCGAGGTTTCTGGGATGGCGATGATGCCAAGGCTGCTCTCCAGCACAAGAGGGTGATCCTTTCCCGGTTGTTAGAAAATAGTGAAACACACAAAAACCGATCTTACAACCGCAGGGAAATAACCCAGCGGCTTATTATTCAATCTCCTACAAGAAGATTAACAGAAAACTGAAAAATTTCTGTGGAGGAGGACGGTCAGATCGGCTGGCGCAAAAAAACTCAGAGACCCACAGGGTATCCAGGCTCACTCCTGGTTGGCTATGTATTACATCTGTGCTAGCGATATTCCCGTGGTGCATAAGCCATCGGACCACACTATTTACAGCACGGTTTCGGCGTGTGTCCTTGCTCTCCACTCACTCAACCAGACAACGACCCAATTCAGCAACGCCGTTGGCCAGAAGGTGCGGGTCACAGATCCGAACGGCAAGTCGCTTCTCTATACCTACGACACACGGGGCAACCTGGATACCGTCACCGGGGCGACCGGATCTGTTGTGAATATGGATTACGACAAGCTGGGCCGGAAGATTGCGATGCGCGACCCGGACATGGGGAACTGGCGCTATGGCCACAATCACTTTGGTGAGTTAACGAGCCAAAATGATGGTAAGAACCAGGTCACAACCATGTCATATGATGGCCTTGGCCGCATGACATCCAGGGTAAGCAATAGCGATTCATCGACCTGGGTATATGATTTGGCAGTTGCTGGCAAGGGGCTGCTGTTCCAGGAGTACAACTATATTGATGGTGCAAACCCAGCCTGACCTGGTACGCACCTATGGCTATGACAGTCACTCACGGCTCAACAACCTCAGCACAAAGAGCACGATAGTGGCCGATTTAATGACTTGTGAAGGTAGATTTTTGAATCAGGATTTAGGTTTTACCGTGATTTTTGATGACGATGGGCGTGTAGCTTACGCCTATCGTCTGGATGCTAGCGGCAGAATAGTTGGTGATGTTTGGCTTGATAATCGTTGTGTTTCTCCTGTAGAGCCTGAATGGAAAGATCCAGAAAACATGCTTTTTGCTAATCCAGAAAATTACGTTAACAGTTCTGAAAACTTTAAGCCTGTCGATGATATTTCAGAAGTTAAGGTTAGCTGGATCTTACAGGGTGGTGGGGTGAAAGCTAGAGTTTTGATTCGCAATCAATTGTTTGCCGCTTTGGTAGAAGGGGCAAAGCCAGCCTGGTCTTTTCTAGCGAGCAAAGATGGCCCTTTGGCTAAAGTTCTGGAGCAGTAATGAGTATTGTATCTGAACTAGAGAAAATGGAATCATCTTGTAGTGGTTCAAAAATAACTAAAGTTGATGCAAGGTTGCTGCTTGAAAGTTTACCCTCGGATTTAGTTCCTTCTTGGTTGATCTCGGTATTACAACGATTTTAAGTGGTAGGTGTTTGCTTCTCTTTGGATGAGGATGATGATGAATCGGAATTAGGCGCTGATCTGAAATGGTTTGGGCCTAGTGAGATGATTGAAGAAGCATTGTCCGTATATCCTGGGGAAACTGTTATTGGACTGGGTTATCTTCCTGTCGCCGCCTGTTTGGCTGGTTCTGGTGATCCTTATTTTTTTTGAAAATGAAAAACAGCAATATCGAAGACCCTCCTTTGGTTCGTATACCTCATGATTTAGCTGCGGATGATGAGGGGTACCCAGAAAATGAGATTGAAATTGTTTGTGAGTCACTGAGCCAATTTTTTAATAAAGCACAGATAGATTGATTGAGAAAAAGCGACCCAAAATACAGGGTTACTAAGGGGTGGACGTGAAGGAGTAAATTTCTTTACTGATAGTGCCTCACTTAATGCAAAGCGAGCTCAACAACGGCTCGGACTTGACGGCCCTCTTCGTGAAGCCAGAATTCGCTTCAAAATAAAGAATGATGTGGGCGTAACTGGACCTAGATCTGCTGCACCAGGTCGTACAGGTACGGCTGGAGGTGGTCGTGAGTTTTCTACGAACGGAAGAAGGGAGATTGAAATTCTTCGTGTTGATCCGCTGCGATGATGACCATGGCTATATCAAGCGACCAATTTAGCCAAGAAATATTGGATTTTATGGCGGTTATTCGTGAATGTTATTCCAATACTAATTTTGCCAATGACCGCTCGATTTATGCTCAAGATTTGGTTGCAGCGATGGGATGGATTATTGATCTTCGATCTGGCGACAGTGTCGAAGATGTTGTCAGTAAGATCAGGAGTTCTGAAACAGAAAAGCATTTTGGTGATTATTGGAGGCAGGGTGATTGGGGTGAAAAGGAAGGTGCAGCCTTGAAGAAATTAAAAAGTAGTACTTGAATTGGTTAAGAGAAACAAAGCCCCGATTTTGCGAGGTTTTGTCGTTGAGCTTGTTTAAATCCCCTCAATCTTAATCACCTCAGCAAACCGCTGAAAATCCTTGACGTTATGAGTCAACAGACGAGGAATATCATAAGCCAGCATAGTCGCCACGATATTAGCATCATGAACCTGCTTGCCGCCGATCTTGAAATCTCACATCAGTTTAACGAGTTGCTCTGAAACGGCAGCGGTATCGTCTGCTACCTGAAAGCGCTCGATAAACTGATCTACCTGGTCAAGTACTGTAGCCCTGGGCAGGTTCTCAAAAAACTGAGGCCGAGTCAGCGTTACCAGATATTCCCGGATAACTTGATGGCTGATCCAGATCGTTCGGCCTGCTTCATGTGCTGAGTTGATCGCTGCCGGTGCCTGTTCATGAAAAGGCGTTTCAATGACATTGGCATAAACGAGGATATTGGTGTCAATGAATAAGGCGTTATCGTCCATCGTCGCCATACATATCCTCTCTGCTCAGGCTTAAATCGCTTGGCCACTTGCCGACACTCATCACCGGAAAATCCAGTGATTGCTTGCCGGATGTAGTCTTCCTGTATCTCGCTCGTTGCCTCAAAAAATCCGCGAAATCTTCTACTTCCGCAATACAGTCAGTGGGAAGTGATTGAATCTTCTCAATCAATGCTTGTGCGTTTTGCATGGGTGTTGCCATAACTTATATCCTCATTTTAGCCGCTGGTCTGTTGGTCTACAGGCTTGATGGCGTTCTCAACCTGCCGTTTAGCAATGATGGCATCAATAACGCTGATGCTCGTGTTTCTGTCTTCGTCATTCAATGCTTCCAGTGTCTGAAATCGCCGGTACAGGTTGGCATTAGCCAAGGGTTCGTCCTTTATGGGGTCGCCCGTCAGCAAGTAATCCACGGTGGTATCCAGTGCCTTAGCCAGTCGAATGAGTGTATCCGCTGGGGGTATATGTTGCCCGCCTTCGTGCTTGTTCAAAAGCTGGAACCGGACATCAACCCGATTAGCCAGTTCTTTTTGTGTCCAGTGGCGTTTTTTACGCATCTCTTTGACTCGTGAGCCAAAGGCTTTGCGGAGAACAGTGTCCTGCATAAGCATCTGTAGCCTGTTATCCATAGTGTCTGTTCTCTAAAGTGCCGGAATTTTTGGGGTCGGAATTTTTGGGGTCGGGGTAAGGTGCCGGAGTAAACTCAGGTTTCTGGCATGGCGATGATGCTAAGGCTGCTCTCCTGCACAAGAGGGCGAT
>SMVB01128452.1_pt1 | contig 33061 bp, 31 predicted proteins | sample 2456461 | NCBI WGS metagenome assembly SMVB01 (sample SAMN11095934, study PRJNA526329) | marine sediment metagenome | biome: Marine sediment; feature: Surficial sediment; material: Deep marine sediment; isolation source: Hadal surficial sediment | place: Pacific Ocean | collected 2014-05 | depth... | reverse complement strand
TCATCCGAGCGCCGGGCCGAAAAGCATAGCGGGCCAATCCGCCGAATTTGACCATCTTACGCCGTTCTCTCGCCGCGCCCGGGTGTCCAGATGCGCCTGAAATCGACGTCGGCTCGTTCGATGATGGCACCCCGCCCGCATGCCTCCCGCCGAAATGGAGCCCCTCGATGGAGGTCTATCGCAAACGACCTGCCCTGTGAGTGTGTCCACTTCATGGCGCTTGATTTCGGAGGCCCCTATTGGTCGATGCAATACGAGACGCCCTCGTACAATCGATGGGCCCGCCTCACGGAAAATGTCCCCACTCTCCCGCCTTGACCTGCGCTCGGGTGCGCGAGTAGTAGTCGAGAAATACGTCTTTTCCCGCCCCTGCGTGCCGAAGGGGATACATCTTCAGAGCTGAATAGCAGCTGTCTTCCTGTGGACCAGAGAACTGGAATCATACATTTCGCATCCGGTCACCATAACGCGGTTCGGGGGCATGGCTCTACACCCTGCCGAATTCCGCCAAAAGACTGTCTAAGTCAGTACTGAACGATCGGTGCCTGTCTGAGCCATCTGTCATCCGTCAGCATCCCGATCATCGCATGCGCACAATCGGAAAAGCTGATTTTCGAGAATCCGCTATACCGATCAAATCCCAGCCGATAGATCTCCCTCCGCGGCCCCGGCCCCATCTGCAAGGGCCTGATGCCGATCCAATCGAGATCGCCAGTTTCGGCGAGCAGGCCGAGCTGATGGACCTTATCACGGTGTCGCAAGCCCATGAACACTCTTCCGAAGAACTCGACAAAGCGCGAGCCGAACGTGATCTGATCTTCAGCGACCGGCGTACTCCCCCCGCCGCACCAGACGAAGCGACGGATCCCGTTCTTGCGCATCACCGCGAAGATATTTCGTGTCACCGATGTGCAGAGATCTTCGGGAGATTTCCCGTCGATCCCTATCGCGAAGAGGATTGCATCACAGTCCCCCTCCAAGACGCGGGCAACGTCCTCTGCCAGTAGACCATCCCCCTGGTGAACGATCGCGCGATCACTCAAAGCCGACGAAAGCCTCGAAGGCGTACGCACGAGCACGCTCACCTCATGTCCCGCAGCCAGGGACTGCTCAACACATTCGAGCCCGAGCGCCCCGGTCGAACCAAAGATCACTATTTTCATCGAGGTTCCGCCTCCCTTTCAGATCGCTACCGTTTCGAGAATAGACCCGCCCTCGAGACCCGCACTTCCTCGATTCCGGAGACCCCAGCATGAACCTCGATATCCTGATCCGCAACGCTGACCTCGCCGACGGTACGGGCGATTCGCTTCGCCGTGCGGATATCGCCATTCGCGATGGCAAAATCCTGGAGGTCACTACGGCGGGCAAGATCGACCCGACGAGCGCCGCCGAGATCATCGAAGCCGAGGGCCTGCTGGTCACGCCAGGCTTCATCGACCCACACACCCACTACGACGGCCAGGCGACCTGGGACGACCGACTTGCCCCCTCCGCAGACCACGGGGTCTCGACCGTCGTGATGGGGAATTGCGGAGTAGGCTTCGCTCCCGTTCGCGCCAGTCACAAAGAAGTGCTGATCGACTTGATGGAGGGCGTAGAAGATATCCCCGGCGCTGCCCTGCATGACGGAATCCAATGGGCCTGGGAGAGCTTCCCGGAATATCTCGATGCCCTCGAATCGAAACCCCGCGCGCTCGAAGTCGCCGCGCAGCTACCCCACGGATCGCTGCGCACCTACGCGATCGGCAACGACGGAGACGTCAACGGTCCGGCGACCGATGCCCAGGTCGAGGAGATGGCGCGCCTGGCACGTGAAGCCGTCGAAGCGGGCGCGGTCGCGTTCTCGAGCAACCGCATCACCCTGCACACATCCACCTCGGGCGAAGCGGTCCCCGGAACCTTCGCCGAGTCGCGCGAAGTCAACGCGATCATGAAGGCGGCGCAAAAGAACGGCCGGGGCCTCTTTCAGGTCGTGCCCGCAGGCCTCATGGGCGAGGACCCCGATGGCTTTCGCCGCGAGCTCGCCTTCTATCGCTCCGTGAGCCTCGAGACCGGCTGCAGCGTCCTCTTCACCATCGCCCAGAATAACATCCAGCCTGATCTCTGGCGCGAACTCTTCGACCTGGCGGACGCGGCAAACGCGGAGGGCGCACATCTCGTTCCCATGACGATCAACCGTCCGGGCGGTCTTCTGCTCAGCTGGGAGACCTTTCACCCCTTCGTCGATCGGCCGAGCTTCGTCGAAGTCGCAGGCCTTCCGCTACCGGAACTCGTGACCGCCTTGCGCGACCCCTCGCGACGAGCGCGGATCCTCGTGGAGCCGGGGAAGACGCCGATGTTCGAACACGCCACATCGATCATCCTGAGCAGCCTCGGCAGCACCTACCTCCCGACCACGGAATCCCTCCACGAACCGGACCCGGCACTCAGCCTGGGAAGACACATCGAAGCATCGGGTGCGACGCCACTCGAGGGTGTCTACGACGCGCTCTGTGAAGCGGCCGAATCGCCGAATGGAGCTGGGTTCCTGAACGTCTTCATGGGAAACTACGCCGAGGGCAACCTCGATGCGGTTCGCGACATGCTCACACGACCGGGCACCCTGGTCGGCGGCGGCGACGGAGGGGCCCACGTCACAGTGATCTGTGATGCGAGCTATCCGACTTTCATGCTTCAACATTGGGTCCGCGATCGGACGCGCGGCGAGCGGCTGCCGGTCGAGGCGGCGGTCCGGATGCTCACGCGGGACCCCGCCGAGCTCTATGGCATGTCGGATCGGGGTGTCGTCGCGAAGGGACTCCGCGCCGATCTCAACGTGATCGATCTCGATCGCCTCGAGCTCGGGTCACCCCGCATCGAATACGATCTTCCGAGTGGCTCGCCGCGGCTCCTCCAGAGCGCGAGCGGCTATGTCGCGACGTTGGTCGGTGGGCAGGTCACGAACCGCAATGGAGTCGACACGGGTGCGCGGCCCGGCGGGCTTTTTCGGGCCTGAGTTCGCCCGCGAACACAGCCCGGGCCGCAGGCGCTTTCGGGCCTGAGTTCGCCCGCGAACACAGCCCGGACCGCAGGCGCTATCGCACAGCGGAATCCGAACCCACTAGCCGCCGCACCAGCACGAGATACGATGCGGCCCCGAGGCCCGCCGAACCGAAGGTCATGCACATGACCATGATCTGATAGCGGACGGCGACCAGGGGATCGATGCCAGAGAGAATCTGCCCCGTCATCATGCCGGGCAGCGAAACGATTCCCACCGCCATCAGCGCATTCACCTGGGGAATCAATGCCGCCCCGAGCGCGACCCTTCGCGCCACTTCGTAGTCGGCGCCCCTGCCCTGCTCCGCTTCGAAGCGCTCCGCCGCAAGACTCACCGTATTCATCGCATTGGCAAAGACCATCCCCGCCAGGGGGACGACGAAACGGGGCTCGAAGAAGCGCGGAAGATCGAGTACCAGCTGGGTCACGATCGCGAGCATCACGAGCCCATTTGCGCCGAGGGCCGAGAGCGTGACGAGGTAGAGCCGGATGCCGCGTCCGGCGAGTGGTCGCAAAGCAATCCACGCGGCCACCACGATCATCAAGACGACCACCCCCACGATTACGAGGGGACGATCCGTCTCGAACACGAATGTCAGTACGTAGCCAACCACGAGCAGCTGGATCAGCATTCGCGCGTTGGCGTAGAGGGCCTCTCCTGCATTCAGCGACCAGCGCCACATCAAACCGATCAAGACCAGGGTTGGCGCGAAAGCGACGACCAGACTTACCAGTTGAATCGACGGCAGTGATTCGTCCACGATCGTCCTTCTCGACTCGCCAAGGGCCGGATCCCTTCGCGGCGGAGCCGAATCGGGTCGAGGCGAATGTCCGAGCCCTGCCTACGCCTCGAATCGGTCTGCGGTCGGACCGATCCGCGCAACGATCGGCGCAAGCTTCGCTTCGTCGAAGCCGTACCACTCGAGCGCATTGCGGCCGAGGATATTCTCGAGGTCGTCTTCGGGAAGTCCCTTGAGCGCCGTATCCATCTTGTGTGCCGTCTTGGGCCAGGCGCCTTCCGGATGCGGGTAGTCACTCCCCCACATGAGATTCTTCACACCGATCCGTTCGCGATCTTCGGCTTCATCCCGCGTGACCATCGACCCGACGCGAACGTTACGGCGAAAATAATCCGACGGCTTCATCGAGAGATGGCTGAAATAATCGCCGAGCTTCTGCTCGGTCGGGCTGCGTTCGAAATGCTTATCGAGGATCGCCATGTGATGCGGCACCCAGTCCGCCATGCCCTCGGTGATCGAGACCTTCAGCTTCGGAAATTGTTCGAAGACCCCACCCCAGATCAGGAACGTCAGCGGCCGGGCCACGAACCAGAGCACCTCGGAGACATAGATTCCCATCGCTCCGCGCGTCACTTCTTCCCCGGGCTTTGGTGGCCAGACACCGAAATAGTCTTCCTGGTCCGCAGGGCCCGAGTGATAGTTGACGACCATCTCGAGGTCCTCACAGACTGCCCAGAGTGGGTCGTAGCGGGGGTCGTGATAGGCGGGAAATTCTCCCCACTGGACCGGGATCATGATCGAGCGCAGATCCTGCCGGCGCGCCCATTTCACCTCTTTGATCGCTTCGTCGATATCCCACAGCGCGGGTACGACGGCTACTCCACAGCGCCGCTCCGGTGCCATCTGGCAGAACTCGGCGATCCATCGGTTGTGCGCCCGGGCGCCCACCCATTGCAGCTCGGGGTTGGCCCCTTTCGTGGAAAGGCCGATTCCCGCTCCGAAGGGCGGCGTGTTCATTTCGGTAATGCCATCGGGGAAGAGGATCTCGCCGGCGATGCCGTCCTCGTCACAGACCTTGATCCGGGCATCGTGGTCCCACGCGCCGGTCAACTCGTACTCGTTCCCCTTGCGCCATTCCTCGTTGATCTCATCAACGAGGAACATCTTCTCCGTTTCCTTCGTCTGTTTGATCTGGATCTTCAGCGCCTCATCGAAGGTGGCCCGGTATTTCGCCTCGACGTAGGGGCGGTAGTCCCCGGGCTGAAGTCCGGCGTGTCCATCGGAGGAGATGACGAGATGTCGTCTCATGGTCTTGTTCCTCATGAAAACTATTTTGCGATTCGGGCGGTTCGACGAAGAGGCTCAGAGTTCGACCTTTTCACGCATCTCCTCGATATTCAGGATATCCCCGACGCCGTAGCCGGGCATGATCTGGTTGTAGCCCTGGTAGGGGCCGATCAACTCATACGCGGCCGCAGCGTAGTGCTGAACATAGATCGTGCGCCGCCTGTTCGGACCCGTCGGCGGTGGGCCCGCGTGGAGGCCGCAGCCGTAGTGAACGGTGGCGTCCCCGGGTTCGGACTCGATCGGAACGAGCGGATAGCGTTCGGACGTAATGTCGCTCGGCACGTTGTGATAGGCCTTGCCCCAACTCCCGGCCATCATGTGCAGCTGGGAACTCGCCGGTCCGGCCGCATCGATCTGGATCCCGACGAGCACACACGGACAGGTGGCGTGACAAGCACCAAAGCCGCAATCCGTGTGGTAGGCGAGATTCGCGAAGCCACTCGCGCCATCTTCGAGCCCCTCTTTCTTGATCACCGCGAGGATCCCCTCGATCCGATCGGGGACCGGAACGACCTCCTCCTTCGAGAGCGCAATCAATTCGCGAGTACGCGGATGATCGTAGAGACCGGCGATCGTCTCCGACTTGTCGGAGAGATAGGTCAGGCGGTAGGGGAAGCGGTCACCCTTCGTGTCGGTGGCCCACCAGGACGAGAGTTCGCCCTCCACGGCTTCCTCGGTCACGCGATCGAGTTCGCGGCCGAGCTCTTCGATATGGGAAGAGTCGTAGGCGTTCTTGACGACGAGATAACCCGTCAGCCGAAGGAAATGCGACATCTCCTCGGGGTCATCGTCGATCCGGAATTTCTGCTGCAGATCGAGCGGCTTCCCGGCACGATCCATGAACTCGATCGACGAGGGATCGTAGATCGGGCGGCCCGAGTACATACAGCGGATCGCGGGCTCCCAATCGTCCCAGCTCTCGAAGTCTCCGCGAATGAATTTCACGGCGTTGCCGTAGAGCAGTCCGTACCGCGTTCGGTACTCGTAGAGATAGTCGAGCCATGATTCGTGATCGACGATTTCGAGGACGGTACGCGCATCCTTGGCGACTCCGGCTTCGACGAGCACACGACCCTCCAAAGAGCGGTAGGTATAGAAGCGCCCGTCCGGAAGCCCGATCGAGATCGGTCGCTTTCCGACCACATCCCACGCCACCTTCGCATTGACTCCGTCCGCCAGGCGGCCGGGCAATTCGCTCCGGTGAAAGTCATCGAAGTCGACCCAGGGCAGTCCCGCCCCGCGGTACGTCCCGAATGTGGTGTCGCGTCCGATCTCGCCAGTCCGTTCCGATGCGCTCATCGCCCTCGATCCTCCTTCGCCCGTTCTCGGCCTCTTCTCGACCTTCTCTCCACCTCTTCTCAACCTTCTCTCGACCTTCTCTAATCTTCCTTTTAGCGCGCCCCGCGCACGAGTCGACCCGGACGAGCGCCCGTGTCCACACCCTTTTCGCGGGTGATCTCGCCCGACACGATCGTGTAGTCGTAGCCCTCTGCCTTCTGCAGCAGACGTCGCCCCCCGGCCGGAAGATCGTGAACGAGCTTGACCGAGTGCAGCTGGAGATTGTCGAAATCAATCACGTTGAGATCGGCCTTCTTCCCGACCTCCAAGGTGCCCCGATCCGTCAGACCATAGAGGTCGGCCGTATCCTTGGTCTGCTTCTTGACGACCCACTCGAGGTCGAGTTTTTCGCCGCGGGAACGATCTCGCGCCCAATGCGTCAGCATGAACGTCGGGATCGAGGCATCGCAGATCATTCCGCAATGTGCGCCTCCGTCGGAGAGACCCGAAACACAATAGGGATTCGTCAGCTGCTCCCGGATCACGTCGTGATTGCCGTCGACATAGTTGAAGATCGGCATCATGAGCATATTCGTCCCATCGCCGGCGGCAAAGAGGTCGTAGGCAACCTCGATCGGCTCGACGCCCTGCGCCCGGGCGATCGCCTCGACGCATCGATCGGGCGGCGGCTCGTAGTCCGGCGGGTCACCGATCGCGTAGAGCCGGTGAAGCATCACCGCGATCATGTCGGTCATGCCGTCGAAGAGATTGTCCGGGTTGGCCGGAAGATTCTCTTCGGCAAGGATCGCCTGCTTGTTCGCGGGATCCCGCATCGCCTCCGCGAGCGCTTCGATCGAGTCTGTCTCCTCCTGGAGACGGATGAAAGTGGGGCGCCGCGCAAAGGCGTGATGAGTCTGAAGGCCGATCATCAGCCCGAAGGGTCGCGCCGCGATCTGGGGATAGAGTTGCGCGCCCTGGTCGGCCGCCGCGATCGATTCGGTCATGATCTCGCGCCAGAGCCCGGGCTCCGTCTCGTTCTGGATCATGGCAAAGGTCACCGGCCTTTGGATCTCCGCCGAGAGCTTCTTCATCCACTCGACCTCGCGCTTCGCATTGACCAGGTCCTGGCCGTCCGCGCCCGCCGGGGCCAACTCGAAGATGCCTCGACCCGCATCCTTGAGCGCGTAGCCGAGACCGAAGAGTTCATCCTCCGCGGCAAAAGTGCCGGGCACCGGTTCGCCGTCCATCGCACGGTGACCGAGCACGCGACTCGTACTGACGCCGAGCGCACCCGCCTCGATCGCCTGGCGGGTGAGTTCACGCATCTCGGCGATGTCTTCGGGCGTCGCCGGCTCGTTCTTCGCGCCCCGTTCGCCCATCACGTAGACCCGAAGCGCGCCGTGGGCCAACTGGGTCCCGAAGTCGACCGAGGTCTTTCGCTTCTCGAGCGCATCGAGATATTCGGGGAAGGTCTCCCACTCCCAGGTGATGCCCTCTGAGAGCGCCGTGCCCGGGATGTCCTCGACACCTTCCATGAGTTGGATCAGCCAATCTTCGTCGCCCGGCCTGACCGGTGCGAAGCCAACGCCGCAATTGCCCATCACGACGGTCGTCACGCCGTGGCCACCGGAGGGATCGAGGTTGTCGTCCCAGGTCACTTGTCCGTCGTAATGCGTGTGGATGTCGACGAAGCCGGGCGTCACGATGCGACCCGTGGCATCGAGGGTCTTCAGCGCCTCGCCCGGAACGGAAGCCCCGATCTCGACGATCTTGCCGTCGCGAATCGCGACGTCTCCGACATAGGCGGGCGCGCCGGTCCCATCGACGATGCGACCCCCGCTGATTTTCAAGTCGAACATGATTCGCTCCTGACACACGGGTGGGCCCCGCGATGGATCGCGGCCGCTCGGTCCCGGGAAGACTGGGTATGGCTCACGCCGCTCGAGTGTACACCGGCGCGGACCCGTGGCCGAGGTCTGGGAGGCCCGATTTCGACCACCGTCTCGGGGTGATACGATCGAGGGCCGCGAGCAAATGGCAGCGCAAGCGCAGCCGGGAGGCAGGCAATGCAGGATCTGAGGGGCAAAGTGGCCGTCGTGACGGGGGCCGCGAGTGGAATCGGTCGCGCCATGGCCGAAGCCTTCGCCGCCGAAGGGGCACGCGTCGTTCTCGCGGACATCGAGGTCGAACCGCTCGCCACCGCCGCAAAAGAACTCGAGAAGTCGGGCGCCGAGATCCTCGCCGTTCCGACGGATGTGACGAAGGCCGAGGCCCTGGTCGCACTCGCGGACGCCACCGAGTCCCGCTTCGGTGCGGCCCACATCCTCTGCAACAACGCGGGTGTCGCGCCGATCGCACCCCTACTCGAGACGACCCTCGAGGATTGGCGCTGGGTCTTCGAGGTGAACCTCTTCGGCGTCGTCCACGGCATCCATGCCTTCGCCCCCAGACTGGTCGCCCAGGGCGAGGGCCATATCGTGAACACCGCGTCCTCGGGTGGGCTGCTCACCGTCCCCGGCTTCGGAGCCTATTGTGCGACGAAACACGCGGTCGTCGGCCTCTCGGAGACACTCTACCAGGAGCTTTCCGGGAGCGGCGTCGGCGTGTCCGTTCTCTGTCCCGGCCTGATCGATACGAAGATCTTCGAAAGCGAACGCAATCGCCCCACCGACGGTGGGCCGACCGACTACGGCCCCATCGGCGCGGGCGCTCGCAAGTCGATCACCGAGACGGGCCACTCGCCCATGGACGTCGCGCTGAAGGTCATCGAGGCGATCCGGGAAGATCGCATGCATATCCTCCCGAACGAGGAGATCATCCCCGCCATCGAAGAACGCTTCCGGCGAATACTGGCCGGTGAGAACCCACTCGTCATGCCGAGTCTCGAGTGATCACCGCCTGACTCGTCCGCTCGACCTCGACCCGACCACAACCCAAGCACAACCCGACCCCAACCCGAACGATGCCCGGATACTCGATCCGAGCAAGGAGATCCCCCCGATGAAACTCGTCGTGACTGGACATGATTCCGAGGGCACTTCCCTCTTCTCTCACGCGGGCGATCCGCCGCGTTCTCCGTCGCCCGGCACCTATGACCTGTGGTCGACGAAGGGACCGATCTCGATGCCGGATCCGACGGACCCGAACCAGCCCGCGGAGATCGGATATTTTCCGGTCGAGGGGGAGACCTGCTTCAAGATCGTGCGGGTTCCGGGCAAGGCCGATCAGCAGGCGGACGGGATTCTCGGGCAGATGCCCGAGGACCTCGCGAAGCATTTCGATCCCGACGATCCCGGAATGCATACCACCGACACGATCGACTACGTCGTAATCCTCGGCGGAAGCGCGGAACTCGAGCTCGACGACGGCCGCAAGGAACTCGTCCAGACCGGGGACTGCGTCGTGCAGCGCGGCACGCGGCATGCGTGGCGCGTCACCAGCGACGAACCCCTGATCCTGGCCGCAACGCTGATCGGCGCCAGGCGCACATAGCCGACTTTCTATCACCGAGGTCTGTAGCCGCCTTTTTCGGCCAAGGTTTGTGGCCGAGATCCACGCGATTCCCCGTCCGCGCGATCGGATCGCGACGGGCGCCGAGCCATCCAGACGGCTTCCGGCTACGTTCCTGCCCGACTCGTGAAAGGAGTGGTGGGCATGGCAACGTTCGGATTGGTCGTGGGCGGCGGTCCCGCACCCGGCATCAATGGCGTGATCAGCGCCGCCACGATCGCGGCCCGGCGCAGCGGCGCACGCGTGATCGGCTGCGTCCAGGGCTTCGAATGGCTCATGCAGGGCGACATCGACCACATCGTCGACCTCGACGAAGCCGCGGTGACGCGCATCCACGAACAGGGCGGCTCGATTCTGCGCACCTCCCGGGCCAACCCCACCCAGGATCCGGCCAACCTCGAGCGCGTTGTCGACAGTCTCTCCCGGCTCGGAATCGACCATTTGATCTCGATCGGTGGCGATGACACTTGCTTCTCGGCGCGCAGCGTCGCCGACGCCGCGGGCGATCGATTGAAGGTCGTGCACGTTCCGAAGACGATCGACAACGACCTGCCGCTCCCGCCCGGCGTCCCGACCTTCGGCTTCGAGACCGCCCGCGCGACGGCGAGTGGTATCCTCTGCACGCTGCTCGAGGACGCGCGCACCTCGGGCCGTTGGTTCTTCATTACCATGATGGGCCGGAATGCCGGCCATCTCGCGTTAGGCGCCGCGCATTCGGCCGGCGCCACCCTCGCAATCGTCGCCGAGGAATATGGCGGCCAGAAGATCCGCCTCGAGACCCTCGCCCGACGCGTCGAAGGCACGATCCTCAAAAACACGGCCGAAGGCCGCCCCTACGGCGTCATCGTTCTCGCGGAAGGCCTCGGCGAATCGATCGATCCCACCGACCTGGCGGAGCTTTCGGACCTTCCCCGAGATGAGCACGGACATCTCCGCCTGGCCGAATTCCCGCTCGGCGCGCTCGTCCGAGAACGGGTCCAGCACGCCCTCGGCGAGCACGGAATCAAGGCAACGATCGTCGTGAAGGACGTTGGGTACGAATGCCGCTGCGTCTCACCGTGTGCCTACGATCAGGAATATACCCGCGTGCTGGGTGCCGGTGCGGTCGAGACGCTGCTGGCCGGATTGGGTCACGTCATGATCACGAGGCAGAATGGCAGAATCGTGCCGATCCCTTTCGACGAGCTGATCGACCCCGAGACCGGCAAGACGGCGGTACGCATGCTCGACACGACGACCGAGTCCTTCGCGACCGCGCTGCGACTCCAGACACGGCTCGAGGCGGGCGATCTCGCCGACCCCGACAAAGCCAAAGCGATCGCGAGCGTGAGCGCACTCGATCTCGCCGCCCTGCGCGCGCGCTTCAGCTGAGCCACGCGTTCGTGGGCTTGGCTTGGCCGGGCTCGAACGCGTGTGGCCGGGCTCGACTTGGCTTGGTCGCACTTGACCCGGCCCCGCCCGCCCGAATGAGGGAAAATCGATCGGCGAGTTTCCCTCTCAGGTCGCGGCCACCACCTCGTTCGAGGAACGCCTCGCCAGGCCGGTTGGCAGGAGCGCAAGCAGCCCCGCCCCGAGCACGAGTGCCCCGATCAACCCCAAGAGCCCCGACGAATACGAGCCGGTCACGTCGAATGCGTATCCGAAACCCAGTGGACCGATGAAGAGCATCGGAAGCCCGACGAGCGCGCCCAGGCCGATGACCTGTCCGAATGACTCAGCGCCAAAGAGCCGACCGATCAGAGCGCCGTAGACCGGCATCATCGACCCGGCGACCAGGCCCATCACGCTGAAGACTACGAGAGCGATCGCATAACCCGGTTCGAAGGTCAGCACGCCCAGCGCGAGCGCGAGGGTCGCGATCAGGCCGAGATAGATCCGTCGGGGGTGGATCTTGTCCGCCAGCGATCCAAACACCAGCGGCCCAGCGACCGCTCCGATCGACTGGAGAACCACCACCCAGGAGGCGGACTCCGTCGAGGCCCCGAGAAACATCATGTAGGGGATCGCGTTGGCACCCATGACGAGGCCTGCAGCGGCAAAGGGAGCGACTCCCAGCGCGACGAACCAGAAATCCGGTGAGCGAACGATGCCGGCTGGTTCCCAGGGGTCGGCCTCCAGCGCATCGACGGCGGATTCTCCCGCAACTTCGGCCGGCTTCTCGCCATCGGGATATTGCCCGACGTCCGATGGACGATCGATCATCCCGATCCAGATCGTGGGCAACGCCACGAGCAACGTCACGGCCGCGAAGCCCAACATCGTCGTTCGCCAGCCGAACTCGCCGATCGTATAGGCAGCAACCGGCACGATCAGCGCCGGCCCGAGCGGCCCACCGGCGTTCGCGATCCCGAGCGCACGGCCCCGAAGCCGGCCGAACCAATTCGCCATCGCGGTCGACGACGCCATCGGACCGAGCATCGCCATACCGAGCGCGCAGCCGCCTCCGAAGAGCAGCCCGACCTGCCAGAGCTCCGTAGCCCGCGACAGCATCGCCAGGCTGACCGACAGCACGAACGCGCCCGCCAGCATGACGGCGCGAATCGAGCCGCGGTCGAGCAGCGCCCCGATGATCGGCATCGACCCGTTCATGACGAGCATGAAGAGACTGATGCCCAGGTTGAATTGAGTCGCCGTCGCCCCGAGTTCTTCCGCGAGCGGAGCGGCAAAGAGCCCGACGGCGCCGAGCGTAAATCCGATCGCGATCGCCTGAGTCGCCACGCCTGCTGAACAGACGCGCCAGCCGGCGAAAGCGGGATGGGCAGACACAGAGGGGGCAAGGGTCACGCGAATCTCTTTCGGCGCTAGCCCTGCAGCAGCGTGATCATGTTGTAGATGACGGCCGGGCGGTCGCTTCCGACGACGTGGATCGCGGTCTCTTGTTCGAGACGCACGCCCTTCTTGCCGGCTTCGACCGAAACCAGGCGGGTCCGTGCGTGGAGCTTCGAACCGACCGGGACGGGGCTGAGAAAGCGCAACTTGTCCGATCCGTAGTTCACCGCGTTCTTCACGCCCATCGTCTTGTACGCGGGCTTCGCTTTTGCGCTCAGCAGGGGCAGAAGGGAGAGCGTGAAGAAGCCATGGACGATCGGGCCGCCGAAGGGAGATTCCTTCTCACATCGCTCGACATCGACATGGATCCACTGGTGATCGCCGGTCACCTCCGCGAACTGATTGACCATGTCCTGGGTAATCTCGACGGGTTCGCAGAACTCTCCGAAATCCTCACTGACGTGCTTCTGGAGGGCGGCGATATCGTCGAATTGAATCTCTTCCATCGGGTCTCCTGGTCGGGATCCGCGACCCTGTTCTCGGAGGGCTCCAAAGAGGGGGCGTCGGTGGCAGTCGGGTTCGGCGCAGCGTCTGCGCGCAACCCCATTGAATCACAGCCACCCACGGGATACGATCAACGTGCGATTGCCGCGAGATCCGCTCAGCTCTGTGGACCACCCCACGCGTCGAAATCCGCCGGCGTGTCGAGATCGATCAGAATCGCCTCGTTCTCGATCTCGATTCTCCGCACGTGCTCGGCATTCCCATCGAGGATTGCCCGACCGCCTCGATCGCCCTCGAGTTCGCAGAGCGCCGCGAAATGGGAGGCACCGAATAGCACAGGATGCCCCATGCGATCCCGGAAGGTCGGCACGCACAGACAGTCGAGCGAATCCGCCTCCTCGAAGGCCTCGAGCAGCGAGACGATCCACTCCGGGCGCAGATCCGGAAGGTCCCCGACGCTGACCAGGATGCCCGCCGGCTCGATCGAGTCGAGGATCCAGCGTACGCCCGTCGCCAGGGACGAACCCATCCCCGCTTTCCAGCCCTCGTGGTCGATGAACTGGCATTCCCGATCGTGAAGCGACGCACGAATGGCCTCGGCTTCATGACCGATCACGACGAATACCGGATCGATTCCCGCCGCATGCATCGCATCCACCGGCCCGGCAACGAGCGGCCTGCCTGCGACGGCTTCCGTCAGCTTGTTGCGTTCAGGGCCCATGCGCGACGATGCACCCGCCGCGAGAACCAGGCCCACGACCGCCCCATGCTTCATCAGCGCGCCCGAAGCGTCGCGGTCATCTCCGCCGCGATCGATAGCGCGATCTCCGAAGGACTCTTCGCTCCGAGATCGAGTCCGACCGGGCCGTGGATCCGCGCGAGTTCGTCCTCGCTGAGTCCCGCTTCCCGCAATCGATCCCGTCGCCGCTGTTGAGTCCGTCGACTCCCGAGCGCGCCCACATAAAAACACGGCGCACGCAGCGCGACTTCGAGCGCCGGTTCGTCGATCTTCGGGTCATGGCTCAGCGTGACCACCGCCGACCGCGCATCCGGCGCGAAGGCCTCGAGCGCCACGTCGGGCCAGTCGTGATTCAGCGCGACACCCGGGAAGCGCGCTTCGGTCAGGAACCCGCGACGCGGATCGATGAGCGTGACTTCGTACCCGAGGTCGCGCGCGAGAACCGCCAGGCGCTGGGCGATGTGCACCGCACCGACGATCGCGAGTCGGATCTGCGGGTTGAAGGGATGAACGAAGACGAGACCCTCGGCGCCGTCCACGAGCGAGCCACGATCGCTGCGAATCGCCTCGGCTGCGGCTTCCGCTAGATCAGCTCCCAGGCGCGCGCGCGCCTCCCCGAGAGCGGATGCCGAGATCAGTTCTTCCCGTCCGTCGTCGAGCCAACGAACGCGCACGACGGGACGTCGTACCGCACGCGCTTCGAGCAGCGCTTCGAGCAGCGCCGCCCTCAATCGACGCGCTCGACGAAGATGCGTACGCGTCCGCCGCAAGCGAGTCCGACGGCCCAGGCATCCTCGTCTGCCACACCGAATTCGAGCAACTCGGGCGCGCCCGATTCGATGACGTTGCTGGCGGTTTCGATGACCGCGCCCTCGACGCAGCCTCCGGACACGGAGCCCTCGAAATGGCCGTCCGCATCCACGGCGAGCTGACTGCCCGCCGGACACGGCGAAGAGCCCCACGTCTCGACGACCGTGGCGATCGCAACGCCGCGCCCCTCGCGCTTCCAGCGCTGTGCATGCGCAAGGGGATCCCCCGCAAACGGGTCTGCAGACTCGACAACCGAATCCCCCGAACCGCCGCCGACCGCACCCACGAAGTGGATCTCGGCATCCGGCGGGAGGGGGACATACAGGGCATCGTTGTGAATCACGCCGTCGATCGAAACCGCCGCGTGTTCGAGCTTCCCATCGAGTGCTTCGTAGCGCGAGTAGAGCGCCCGGATCAGCTCATCGACGCGGGTCGCGTCGACCTCGAGGCGCGCCTCACCGTTTGTGAAACGACGCTGCGCGCTCGAGAAGATCACCGTCGCCACGAATGGGACCCCGCTCGCTCAGTTCTCGGCGCGATCGAGCGCCTCGAGCACCCGGGGCGGCGACATCGGCAGCCGATAGAAGCGCACCCCCGTCGCATCGCACATCGCGTTCGCAACCGTTGCGAGCGGAGGCACGATCGGTGTCTCACCGACGCCCCGCACACCGTAGGGATGGAGCGGGTTCGGCACTTCGACGATCACGGTGTCGATCATCGGAAGGTCCGAAGCGACCGGCATGCGATAGTCGAGGAAGCCCGCGTTCTCGACCTTGCCGTCGGCATCCCACAGATATTCTTCGTTGAGTGCCCAACCGATTCCCTGGGCCGCGCCGCCCTGGAACTGGCCCTCGACATAGGTCGGGTGGATCGCCTTACCCGCATCCTGTACAACCGTGTATCGAAGCACGCGCGTGACGCCCGTTTCCGGATCGACTTCGAGATCGCACAAGTGCACTCCGAAGGCCGGGCCCGCCGCCGGGGGATTGACCGAAGCGCTGGCGACGATCGGCCCACCCGTCATGCGCATCTGCTGGGCGATCTCGGCCAGACTGAGCGAACCCTTGTCGGCCGCACCATTGGTCGCAACCGCGTTGCCATCCTGCCATTCGACCGAATCGAGTTCGACGTTCCAGATCGTGGCGGCCCGTGCGCGCAGGTGATCGACCACCTGACGCGAAGCTTCGATGACCGCCATCCCCGTCGCATACGTGACGCGGCTGCCGCCGGTCACGTCGCAATAACCAACGGCATCGGTGTCGCCCACCATCGGACGCACGCGCATCACGTCGATCCCGAGCTCCTCGGCCGTCATCAGCGCCATGCTCACTCGGGAGCCGCCGATATCGGGATTCCCCGTGCGAACCACCGCCGAGCCGTCGTCGTTCACACTGACGGTCGCGCTCGACTGCATGCCCGCATTGAACCAGAAGCCCGCGGCGATTCCACGACCCTGATTCGGTCCGAGCGGAGCCTTGTAGTGCGGATGGTCCCTCGCGGCTTCGAGCGTCTGCTTGAATCCGATCGCACCGAAAGCCGGACCGTATTTCGCATGGCCGCCCTCTTCGATCGCGTTCTGCAGACGCAGCTCGATCGGATCCCGATCGAGCTTGCGTGCGAGCTCGTCGATCAGACTCTCCGCCGCGTAGGCACCGATCGGCGCTCCGGGCGCACGATAGGCGGCAACCCGCGGCTTGTTGAGTACGACGTCGAGGCCTACGATCTTGAAGTTCGGGATCGTGTACGGCGTAAAGATCGTCATGCAGGCGGCGCCGACCGGGGAGCCCCGGAATGCACCCGCCTCGAACTCCAATCGGGTTTCCGCAGCGACGATCGTGCCGTCCGCCCTGGCCCCGATCCGCGCCCAGGTCCGCGACCCCGAGGTCGGCCCGGTCGCGCGGAACACCTCTTCCCGAGTCATGGTCATCTTGACGGGGCGACCCGACTTTCGAGAGAGCGCCACGGCCGCCGGTTCGAGATAGACCGGAATCTTGCCGCCGAAGCCACCGCCGATTTCGGTGGGCGTCACCCGGATCAGGTTCGGATCGATTCCCGTGATCATGGCGACTTCACTCTTCACGTTGAACGGGCCCTGGGTCGAGGCCCAGACCTCGCATGTTCCATCTTCTCGCACGTTGGCGAGGCAGGCATGGGGCTCGATGTAGCCCTGATGAACCATCGGTGTCTCGAAGACTCCCTCGACGATCACGTCCGCCTCGGCGAAACCAGCCTCGAGATCACCGCCTTCGAAGATGACCTGGCTCGTGATATTCGTATCGCCTTCGGGCTTCTCGCCGTCGCCCATCGTCCCCTGCCCCTCGTGCAGGATCGGCGCACCGGGTGCGAGCGCTTGTTCGAGAGAGAGTACGGGCTCGAGAACTTCCCATTCGACCTCGACCAGTTCCGCGGCTTCGCGAGCGATCTCGACGCTCGTCGCGGCGATGGCGGCGTAGGCGTGCCCGTGAAAGAGGGCCTTCTCGCGAGCCAGGATCGTTCGGGAATTCGCCCCGAAGTCGATGCCCGTCGGACCCGCCGGAATCCAGTCCATCGGAATGTCGGGCAGGTCGGCGGCCGTGATCACCGCGCGAACACCCGGGATGCTCTCCGCTTTGCTCGTATCGATCGAAAGAATATTCGCATGGGCATGGGGGCTGCGAACGAAGATGCCCTGAAGCATGCCCGGCAGGTCGTAGTCGGCTCCAAATCGCGCACGGCCCGTGACCTTGTCGAGGCCATCGTGACGGATCGGTCGACTGCCGATCTGCTTGTATTTCGTTGCGGGTGCGCTCTGGCTTCCCGGTCGATCGTCGGGTGTTCCCTTGCTCATGCCCTCTCCTCTCGCATCACGGCAGCGGCTTCGAGCACCGCCCTGATGATCTTGTCGTAGCCCGTGCAGCGGCAGAGATTGCCCGCCAGGTAGTAGCGCGCTTCCTCTTCGGTCGGATCCGGGTTCTTTTCGAGCAGCTGCTCCGCCGCGACAATGAACCCGGGCGTGCAGATGCCGCATTGCAGCGCACCCTGCTCGAGAAATTGTTGCTGGACGGGCGTGAGTCGGGAGCCCTCGGCCACGCCTTCGATGGTCTGAACCACCCGGCCCTCGGTCTCTGCAGCCAGCACGAGACAAGCGGGAACCAGTCGCCCATCGAGCACCACGGAGCAGGCCCCGCAGTCCCCGGTCGTGCAGCCCTCCTTCGTCCCCGTCATGCCCAGATCGTCCCGCAGTACCTCGAGCAGGCTATCCGCGCCTGCACACAGGAACTCCATCGCTTCACCGTTGATCGTCGTCTCGACTCGAATTTTTGCCACTGTTTCCACTCATCTCTTCGTTTTCAGGAATCTTCAATTTCCCGATTGGGAGCCTTCAGCCACCAAAAGAGCCTTCAGCCAGAAAGAGCCTTCAGCCACCAAGAGCCTTCAGCCAGAAAAAGTCTTCAGCGGTTGCGCGCTCGTTCGTACGCGATCCCGGCCGCGCGCCGGGTCAGCACGCCCGATATCCTCTTGCGGTACACAGCGGTCCCCCGCTTGTCGTCGATCGGATCGGCCGCCGCACTCGCGGCGACCCCCGCCGCATCGAGCGCGGCATCTTCGAGACGTGAACCCACGAGAGCCGCCTCGGCGGCCTCGGCTCGAATCACTTTGGGCGCGACGGCGGCGAGCGCGACTCTCGCGGCAGTCACCACGCCGTCGCCATCGAGTTCGAGCGCAACGCCCGCACCCACCACGGCGATATCCATTTCCGTTCGCGGAATCAATCGCAGATAGGCGTCCGAAGCATGCGCGGCCGGCACCGGGATCTTGAACTCGACCACGAATTCCCCGCGCTCGAGCACGGTCTGTCCCGGTCCAGTCGTGAAGTCTTCCACCGCCACCTCGCGTTCGCCGTTCGGACCCGCGATCACCGCCGTCGCCCGACAGACGATCAGGGCCGGAACCGAGTCGGCTCCCGGCGACGCATTGCAAAGGTTGCCCGACAACGTGGCGCGCCCCTGCACCTGGGTCGAGCCGATCAGATCGGTCGCTTCCGCCAGACCCGGCCACAGGCTCTTGATCGATTCGTTCTCGAAGATCTCGGCAGCGGGTACCGCCGCACCCAGCGTCAGGCTCGAGGAGTCGAGCGTCGTCGCCATGAGGCGGGGGATCCGCTTGACGTCGACGAAGAGGGGTGGCGCACCTGCACCCATCCGCATCTGGACGAGCAGGTCCGTGCCACCGGCCAGGACGCGCGCGCCCTCTTCCGCCTGCAACAGCGCGACGGCCTGGTCGACATCGGTGGGGGCTTCGAATCGGGACGGTTCCAAGGGCGTGCTCCTGACAGGGTGGGGACGGATCGCCAAAGTGCGATTACCGGGGACAAGTCCGATTATGGCGCGAAATTCCCGGGAGCCACAGTGTCCAATCGAGCCTTCCAGCACGGCGCCGATCGATCCTCGGACCGGCCTCCCCTGCGAGACTTGGACGAAGCCGACGATCGCGGTCGAAATCGGCCCTTCCGTCCGGATGGGACCGATCGAACCCGGTGGAATCGACCGGCTCGACGTCCAAGGACGGACATCCGCACCTGCCGTATCGTGAAGACGGATCACGAAACCCGGGTAGGACAGGAAATGCGATGACACGAAAACGAACACTCCGCGGGCAGGTCGCCATCGCCGGGATCGGCGAGACGACCTACTACAAGCATGGAAAATCGCCCGATGCCCAATTCAAGCTCACCCTGCAAGCGATCCTGAATGCCGCCGAGGATGCGGGAATCGATCCCCGCGAGATCGACGGAATCGCTTCCTATGCCGACGACGGCAATCCACCCGACCGGGTCGCCGCCGCCCTCGGGATGAAGCAGTTGCGATTCTCGAACCTGGTCTGGGGCGGAGGCGGAGGCGGCGGTTCCGGCGCCGTCGGCAACGCGGCCGCAGCAATCCATGCGGGTTTCGCGAATTGCGTCGTCGTCTATCGAGGACTCGCCCAGGGACAGGGCGCTCGATTCGGATCCGCTGCACATTATCCGGCGGCGATCGCCGGCGAGGCCGCGACCTGGATCCCCTACGGCGTGATGGCACCGGCCCAGATCTTCGCCATGCGCACGACTCGGCTCATGCACGAACACGGCATCGAGCGAAGCACCATGCGTTCGGTCGCGATGGCCGCCTACCATCACGCGCAGAACAATCCCCGAGCCATCATGTACGGCCGCCCCCTCGACGAAGAAAAATACGACTCTTCGCGATGGATCACCGAACCGTTCCGGCTATTCGATTGTTGCCTCGAGAACGACGGCGCCGCAGCACTGATCCTGGTCCCCGCAGACCGCGCGAAGGACCTGAAACAGAAGCCGACCTACCTGCTCGGTGCGGCGCAGGGGGCGGAGTACCGATCCGGCGCCGGCGGCCATAACAACCCGGACTACGCCACCTCGAGCTTCAAGACGGTCGGACCGAACCTCTTCGAGATGGCCGAGCTCGGTCCGAAAGACGTCGATGTCGTCCAAAGCTACGAGAACTTCACCGGCGCGGTCGTGATGAGCCTGATCGAGCACGGCTTCTGCAGCTATGAAGAGGCCAACGAGTTCATCACCTTCGAAAACCTGATCGCCCCGACCGGAAAACTGCCCCTCAACACGAGCGGTGGAAATCTGGCCGAATGCTACATGCACGGCCTCGAACTCAACATTGAAGCCGTGCGCCAGATTCGGGGCACCTCACCCAACCCGGTCGCGAACGCAGAGGTCGCGTTCGTCAACTCTGGCCCGATGGTGACACCCGCAACCAACATGATCATCGGATCGGAGGCCACATTATGAGCGAGCCGAGCAACGCCTCGAACGACAGCCTGCCCGTTCTTCCCGACGGGCTGCCGACCCCGATGCCGCTCCCGGACGGCCTCGACGGGCCCTACTGGGAAGCGACCCGGCGCCATGAACTCTTCGCCCAGCGCTGTTTGCAATGTCACGGTTGGCAATGGGCCGCGGAGTGGATCTGCCACCGCTGCCACTCCTTCGAACTGGGTTTCGAGCGCATTCCCGGACCGGCGAAGATCTTCAGCTGGCAGCGCCCCTGGCATCCGGTTCATCCCGCACTGGCCGACGCGTGTCCCTACGTCGTCGTCCTGATCGAATTCCCTGATGCGGATGGAATCCGCATGGTCGGCAATCTCGTGGATCCGCCGGACGGCGACGTACCGATCGGAGCTTCCGTCCTCCCCGTCTACGAGGATCACGACGGCGGGGAGCCCGCGTTCACCCTGGTACAGTGGCGAATCGTCGAGGACGCCTAGCAGCGTCGGATGACCGCTATCTCCGTGCTCGAATCATCCCGCAGATCTCCCCATCCTCGGGAAAACGACCCACCTGGTCCTTGGAGAAGATCTTCACGCCATCCACCACGACATCGTAGATGCCGCTCCCGCCCGGAATGAGTTCCGACGCGAAGTCGAATTCCGCTTCTATCTCGGCCTCCAGACTGGAGGCCTGGGGAAGGTAATTTCAACTCGTGCAATAGGTAATCGAGATCTTCATGATTTCATCTCCTCGTACGTGAACCCGCGCCGCGGGCGGGCCCGGGTCGCTAATCGGGCGCGACGGCCGAAGGATAGGTCAGTCGGTACGGATGCCCGCGAGATCGCCCGGGAAGCCGCAACGCACATTGCACGCGGCCTCCCGGGCATCGACGAATGATCCGGCTAACTCCCGGCCCGGATATCCGCAAGAACGGCTTCCGCATTACCCGCGAGATCGAGTTTGTCGTTCTCGACGTCGTAGGCCTGGGCGATCTTGCCGTCCGGACTGATCAGGTAACTGATCCGCCTCGGAATTCCCGCTTCGAAATACTTCTCGCCTTCCTGGCGACAGGCATCGTACGCGGCACCCATGGTCTTGTCGGGGTCGGACAAGAGCGGATACGGGAAGCCCTCCCCCTCGGCGAACTTCTTCTGGTCTGCCACCGAATCGAAGGAAACGCCAAGTACGACGGCGTTGGCGCCTTCGAACGCCTCTTTTTGCTCACGGAACCCGTGGCCCTGCACCGTTCAACCCGGGGTCGAAGCCTTGGGGTACCACCACATCGCGATCCATCGACCCTTCAACCCGGAAAGGCTGACTTCGTTGTCATCCTGATCCCGGGCGGAAAAGTCGGGCGCGTCACTACCGACTGAAAGCATGATCTACTCCTTGAGTTACCAGCCAGACCCGGCACACGATCGCCCCGGGCCAACTCGAAAAGCCTAGCAACTTACTCCAATTGCTCTTCCCCGAAGAATGAAAAGAGCTCTTCGAGCAGCGCCTGGGGTTGTTCCTCGGCGATCCAATGGGCGCAGCCTGCCAACACGCCCCCACGCACGTCGTTGGCGACCTGCTCGAGGGATTTCCGCACGCCGCCCGCAAAGCTGATCTCTCCCCCCAGCGCCAGCACCGGCATGTCGAGCTTGGTTTTCGCGTTCTCCTGGTTGTGTTCGAGATCGGTCGGAAGCGCTCCGTAATGGGCCATGCTCGCGCGCATCGCGCCCGGCGCCGAAAATGCGGCCACATACTCGTCTATGTCTTCCAGGCTGAACGCCCCGGGGTTGTAACAGTCACGGTAGAAGTGGGTCAGGAATATCCGCTCGCGTCCGGTCACGAGGGCGAGGGCGATATCGGGCTGGGAATTGAACGAGAGATGAAAGAGCCGCCGGTAGTATTCGGCCTGCTCCTGAGGATCGATCGTGATCGCAACATCGAGGATCACGAGGCGCCGCACATCCTCTGGATGAGCGCTGGCGTAGGCGTAGGCGGTGGGTCCCCCGAAATCGTGACCGACCAGGAAGATCTTTTCGAAACCAAGCGAACATACGAGTTCATAGATATCGGTCGCGACCGTGCGCTTGTCGTAGCCATCGAGGGGTTTCGAGGACTGCCCGAATCCCCGGAGATCGGGAGCGATGACGGTGTAGCGCTCGGAGAGGGCGGGAATCACCTTACGCCACATATACCAGGTCTGCGGCCAACCGTGCAGAAGCACGACGGGGGGCCCCTCCCCAGCGCGGACATAATGAATCCGTTGACCGTTGACGAAGGCCGCGTGATGTTCGAAATCGTGAAACATGCTCCGAAGCGTAGCCCGACGCCGGGTTGTGCCGCGCCGGCTTCTGGGATTTCTTCTTCCCTGCCGGGTCAAAAACTGATCACAGCCGAACCCCGCGACCGGAGACCTGCCCCGTGAATCTCGCCCACCTTCTGCAGATGAACGGCCCCGCCCGACAGACAAGAGCCATCGTCGAAGCCCCGATCGAGATCGGCCTCATGCCGATCGGCACACCGCGCATCTTCAACGCGACGGGCGAGAGCCGCTAATGTTCTATTTTGATTTCGCGTGCTGGGGAAGAATGCTCCGCTACGCCTGGAACGAGAGCGACCGACGACGCAAGCAGAAGCTCTTTTCCCTTCTCCTTCTGCGTGTTCCGTTCATCGCGGGCCTCAACGCGATCTGTTTCCCGCTCGACCCGATCTTCTTCCCCGGCCTGCGAAGGACCGAAATCCGCGAACCGGTATTCGTGATCGGCCACGGACGAAGCGGCACGACCCTTCTCCACGACCTTCTCTACCAGGACCAAGAACGCTTCTCCTGCTTCATGATGTACGAGCTCTTCTGGCCTGCCCTGATTCCGAAGAAGCTGATCCGCCTCTTCGCGCGGATCGACAAGGAGTCTTTCGGTGGCTTCTTCGAACGGCGCGCGCAGGCGAAGAGCGATGCCCGTTACTCCGAGACCAAAGATGCTCACCACCAGGCGGCAAACTACCCGGAAGAGGACGATGGCATCCTCACCTACTCGTGTTCATCGGGTTCCTGGTCCCTTCGAGTGCCCGACCTCTCGGTCGTCGGCTTTCACTATGTCGACGAATGGCCTGACCGCAAGCGACGGCGGATGATGCATTTCTATCGGGAGTGCATTCGCCGCCAGCTCTACCTGAACGGGCCCAAAAAAATCCACCTCAGCAAGAACCCGACATTCACCGGCCGCATCGCGTCCCTGATCGAGTTCTTCCCGGACGCGAAATTCATCATCCCCTATCGAAACCCGCTGGAAACGATGCCGAGCCTGCTGAAGCTGATGCGTGGATTCTGGAAGATTCGCGGTGTGACCGAGGAGCGAATGGAGAACGGGTTCAAGCTGATCGCCGAGCAATCGCTCCACAGCTATTGGTATCCCGACGAAGTCCTCGATCACCATCCCGAGCTCACGCTGACCGAGATCGACTACCGTGACCTGATCGCCCATCCAAAACAGGTCGTCCGAAGCGTCTACGCGGATCTCGGCTTCGAAATGTCGCCCGAATACGAGGCGATCCTCGACGCAGCCCAGGCCAAGACCGGTCTGCACGAGACGCAACACCGTTACTCGCTCGAAGAATTCGGCCTCGACGAAGGCGAGATCCGCGAGCGACTCGCTCCACTCTTCGAGCGCTTTGATTGGCCCTCGGTGGAATCGCCAGGGGTACCTTCCGAGGATCCCTCGATGGGCGACGCCTCCGCAGTCGCCGAAAAAGGAAACGCGACCCCATGATTCGACACTCATTTCTCATCATCGGCGCCGGCCCCGGCGGCCTTTGCTCTGGAATCAAGCTCAAGGAATCGGGGCGCGAGGATTTCGTGATCCTCGAGAAGGCCAGCGGGCTCGGCGGAACCTGGTATCACAATCGATATCCCGGAGCCGCATGCGATGTCCCGTCCCATCTCTACTCGTTTTCCTTCGACTGTCGACCTGACTGGCCGCGTCCCTTCTCCCCACAACCCGAGATCCTGAGCTACCTCGAGCAATGCGCGAAGAAGCACGGCCTCCTGCCCCACATCCGATTCGACACGAAGGTCGAGCGCGCGGAATGGATCGACTCGGAATCCATCTGGCGAGTGACGACCGACGGAGGAGACCGCTACGAGGCGCGTGTCCTCCTGTGTGCGCTCGGCATGTTCAACGAACTCAACCATCCCGACATCCCGGGTCTCGAGTCCTTCGAAGGAACCTCGTTTCACTCGGCGCGCTGGCGCCAGGATCACGACCTGACAGGCGAACGAGTCGCCGTCATCGGCAGCGCCGCAAGCGCCGTCCAGTTCGTACCCGAGATCGCGCAGCAGGCGGGCCATCTCGATCTCTTCCAGAGAACCGCCAACTGGGTTCTACCCAAGGACGACACGCCTTTTACTCGCGAACAGCTCGAGAGCTTCCGGAATCAGCCCGACCTCGCCCAGGAGATGCGCCGGGAGATCTACGAGGGAATCGAACCCATACTGACTTTCGACAACGAGAAGATCCTGGCTGCTTCGGAGAAGGCGGGACGCGAAGCGCTCCTGCAGGTCGAGGATCCCGAACTTCGCGAAAAGCTCATGCCACAGCACCCCTACGGGTGCAAACGCCCGCTCCTGTCGAACAACTACTATCCGGCCTTCAATCGCCCGAATGTCGAACTCATCACCGAGGGAATCGAGCGGATCGATCCGAAGGGAGTCGTCACCGTCGACGGCACGCTCCGTACTGCGGACACCCTCATCCTGGCCACGGGCTTCGACACGACACGATTCCTATCGACGATCGATGTCATCGGGCGTGAAGGGATACGGCTCGAAGAGGTCTGGAGCGAGGGGGCCTATGCGTTCCTGGGGACGATGGTGCCGCGCTTTCCGAACCTCTTCATGATGTACGGCCCCAACACGAACAACGGCTCGATCCTCGAGATGATCGAAAATCAGGTGGCCTTCGCGATCCGACAGATCGAGCGGATCGAAAGTGAAGACCTCGCCTGGCTCGAGGCGAAGGCGGACGTGACGGAGGCCTACAATGACGCCATTCAGAAGGACATCCACGGCGTCGGCGCCTGGCAAGCGGATTGTTTCGGGTATTACCGAAGCGCCTCGGGCCGGATCGTGACCCAGTGGCCGCATAATATGTCGGAATACGCGAAGCGGACGAGCAACGTCGACCCGAGCGCATTCGAATCGGCCAAGCGATAAAGAACAGAACGGTGGGGGGCTACGGGTTCAAATCGCACTCGCCGCTCGATCGCCGACGACCTCGAGGACCTCGCGAATCCGCTCCTCGAGTGCGTCGCGGGAATTCGCGACGACCGTCACGTGTCCGAGCTTCCGGCCCGGCGCGGAGGACTTCCCGTAGACGTAGAGATGGACGTCGGGCTTTCCTTCGAGCGGCGCCAGCGAGGGGATCTCACCCACCAGGTTGATCATCGCCGCAAAACCCTCGATCTCCGCCGACCCGAGCGGCAGCCCGGCAATCGCGCGTATGTGATTCTCGAACTGGCTCGTGGGTGCGCCCTCGATCGTCCAATGGCCCGAGTTGTGCACCCGGCAGGCCATTTCGTTCGCGATCAATCGATCACCGAGCTGGAAGAACTCGACGACTAACACTCCGACATAATCGAGTCGTTCCATCAGGGCCGTGAGTCCCGCATCCGCAGACGCGAGCAGCTGCTCCGAGACCCCCTGCGCGGGCGCACGAGAGATATGCAGGATGCCGTCGATGTGGACATTCTCGGTTGCCGGCCAATAGCGCATCTCGCCATCCCGACCGCGAGCCGCCAAAATCGAAACTTCACGATCGAAGGGAACGAACCCCTCCAGGATCAGCGCCTGCTCCCCGAGCCGTTCCCAGGCTGCCTCCACGTCCGCGGCACTTCGCAGGACCGCCTGTCCCTTTCCGTCGTATCCAAATCGTCGCGTCTTGAGAACCGCGGGAAGCCCGACCTGCTCGACCGCACGATCGAGGTCCGCGCGGGAGTCGACCTGGGCGAAGGGCGCGGTCTCGATCCCCAACTCGCGAAAGAGCTTCTTCTCGACGATCCGGTCGCCCGAGAATACGAGTGCATCGGGCGAGGGATGAACGGGGACGTCGCGACTCAATCGTTGGACGACGGCGGCCGGGACGTTCTCGAACTCGTACGTCACGACGTCGCACGCCGCGAGTTCATCGAGCGCCGTCGGGTCCTCCCAATCCGCAACCAGATGCCGTGTGATCTGGGCGGCGACCGCCTCGGGCTTCGGATCGAGAACGAGGGTCTCGATCGACAGGTCGCGTGCGGCCGCGGCCAGCATCTGTCCGAGCTGTCCGCCCCCGAGAATCCCGACCTTCATCGAACTCGAACTCCCTTCACGCACGTCTCATGGACGAGTGGACACGAGACCCATTCATCTCTGCCTAACCCACGGCCTTTGAGGGATCCGGATTCGCCAGCACGTCGGCCGTCTGCTGAGCGCGCCACTTCTCGAGCCGCTTCCGAACCCCGGCATCCGTCGTCGCGATCATCGCCGCCGCGAGCAGGCCTGCATTCTTCGCTCCGGACTTTCCAATCGCAAGGGTCCCGACCGGCACGCCACCCGGCATCTGCACGATCGAGAGAAGCGAATCCATTCCGCTGAGGGCCTTGCTCTCCACCGGCACCCCGAGCACCGGCAGCCAGGTCTTCGCGGCGAGCATGCCCGGAAGATGAGCGGCTCCGCCGGCTCCCGCGACGATCACACGCAGACCTCGACCGGCGGCGGCCTCGGCGTACGCGAAGAGCAGATCGGGGGTTCGATGGGCAGAAACGACTCGCGTCTCGTGCGGAATCTCGAGCGCTTCCAGAACCGCCGCCGCATTCTCCATCGTCGGCCAGTCGGAGGTCGAGCCCATCACGATGCCCACCAGGGCTGCGTCGTCTTTCGCCATCCGCGCTTCCTCCGCTCGCTCTCGCTCGTTCCCATTCTCCGGGCCTGTCCGAGGCATCAGACGCGCTAGCCAGGCCGGTTTGGTCGGGGTTATAGCGCGACCTCGATCGATGGGACAATCCATCGTGTTCATGGCGGAAGAGCCGCCGGTTCACTTCCGGGTCGGGAGGCCGATCTCGAGAACCAAAATGGACGGCATCGGCCCGCGCGCGCCACCGCGGCGCCCTGATCCCTCCTGACACCGCCCCCCTTGAGGTCGCTTGCGCGCTACCCGCCATCGCGTAGGGTCTTCCCAATCCCGAGCTCCCAAGAACCCTAGAAAAAAGGAACACCTCCCATGGCTCTCACAACCGATGACACCCTCGCGATCCTCCAGCTCTACGCGCGCTACAACACCGCCATCGACACCGGCGACGGCAAGACCTTCGGCGACTGTTTCGTTCCGGAGGGAGTTTTCGATCCGGGCAACGGGCGCATCGAGGGCCCCGAGGCGATCGGCGAGTTCGGCATCCAGACTCACAAGGCCATGCCGCTCATGCGACACAACGCGACGAATATCCTGATCGACGGGGACGGCTCCGCGGCCACGGGCTCGGCCTTCCTGATCGGCTATCTCGCCGGCGCAGAGTTCAAGGTCTTCGTCACGGGACGTTATGTCGACACCCTCGCGAAGACCGAGGGCGGCTGGCGCTTCGTCGAACGCCTCTTCACAGCGGACCAGTAATCCGGCCGATCGGGCGATGAATCTGCTCGCCCCGTATCGAGTCCTCGACTTCACGGACGTCCGCGGCCAGATCGCCGGCATGATGCTTGGCGATCTCGGCGCGGACGTCGTCCGCGTCGAGCCGAAGGGCGGGAGCGATGCGAGGCGGATCGGCCCGCAGCTCAGCCAAGGGTCGGACACCGAGCGGAGCCTGAGCTTCGCGGCCTACAATCGCAACAAACGATCCATCGAGCTCGACTTCGAGAGCGACGAAGGCCGCACGACGATCCTGCAATTGGTCGAAGGCGCGGACTTCGTGATCGACTCGGGCCCGCCGAGCGTGCTCGAAGCGGCGGGCCTCGACTTCGAAGCGCTCCTCGAGACCAATCCCGAACTCGTCCATGTCCGCGTGACACCCTTTGGTGTCGATGGACCCTACGCGAATCTGCCGGCCGCAGACCTCACGATCGCAGCGCTCGGGGGTCCAATGTCGCTTCAGGGCGAAGCCGACCGCGCACCGCTTCGACTCAGCGTGCCCCAGGTCTGGCGACATGCGGGGGCAGAGGCAGCGATCGCGGCGTTGATCGGCCACGCCCGGGTTCGTACGACCGGACGTGGGGTCTTCGTCGATGTCTCGGCGCAGAGTGCGATGACCTGGACCATGTTGAACGGGATGACCGCGCATCCGGTCCAGGGCTTCGACTATCAACGCGACGGCTCCGTCCTTCAGATCGGTCCACGCGGGCTCCCCCTCGTGCATTCGACCAAGGACGGTCACGTCATCGCGCTCGGCCTCGGCGCCCTCACCCAGAAGCTGCTGCCCTGGCTGCGAGAAGAGGGCACGGTCGACGACGCCTGGATCCAGCGTGAGACCTGGAAATCCTACGACTATCGGATCTTCCGAGGCGGCGAGTTCGCGGTTTCGCTCGAGGAGCTGACGGAGGTCCTCGGCCGTTTTTTTGCGACGCGAACCAAACGCGAACTCTTTCTGCCCGGCCTCGCGATCGGCGCCACGATCGCGCCGGTCATGCGCCTCGACGATCTCTTCGAGTTCGAGCAGCTCGCGGACCGCGACTATTTTCGCGAGATCGAGTTGCCCACCGGACAGACGGTCCGCGCACCCGGCCCCTTTGCGCGTCTGTCGAATGCTGAACTCGAGATTCGCTACCGCGCTCCACGTCTCGGCGAACACTCGCGCGAGATCCTCACCGAACTCGAAACATCTCCCAGAAAACGGATCCCGCTTCGGACGCAGGCCGAAACCGAATCCGCAAACAAAGCCTTTCCCCTCGAAGGCCTCAAGGTGGCCGATTTCAGCTGGGTCGGGGTCGGTCCCATCTCCGGCAAGTATCTGGCGGATCACGGCGCGAACGTGATCCGGATCGAGTCCTCGACCAAGGCCGACAACCTGCGTACCGCGGGGCCCTACAAGGACGACGAGGCCGGCTGGAACCGTTCGCAGTTCTACGGCGAATTCAACACCTCGAAGCGAAGCCTCGCCCTCGACATGAAACACGAACGTGCGGACGCGATCTCCCGGCGTCTGCTCGGATGGGCCGACGTCGTTCTCGAGAGCTTCACGCCGGGCGCAGCCGAGCGTCTCGGAATCGGCTACGAAGCCGCCCGCGCAGCCAACCCGGGCGTCATCATGGTGAGCACCTGCCTGATGGGCCAGTCCGGCCGGTGTGCCTCGATGGCGGGCTACGGCTACCACGCCGCCGGCGTCGCCGGGTTCTTCGACTTGACGGGTTGGCCGGACCGCGATCCGGTCGGCCCCTGGAATGCCTACACCGATACGGTCGCGCCGCGCTTTCTCACGACCACGCTGCTCGCCGCACTCGACCACAAACGGCGCACGGGCGAGGGTCAGCACATCGACCTCGGCCAGATGGAGGCGGCCCTTCATTTCCTGGCACCCGAAATGATCGCCCACCAGACGACCGATCTCGATTTCAGGCGGAACGGAAATCGCTCCCTCGATGCAGCTCCCCAGGGCGTCTATCCCTGCGCCGGGGACGACGAGTGGTGTGCAATCGCCGTGGAGAACGATGCGCAATGGGCAGCACTTCGCCAGGTATTAGGCGATCCCGAGTGGGCCCGATCCCCTTCGCTCGACGGTGTTGCTGGCCGAATCGCCGCCCACGATCGGATCGACGAAGCGCTCGCAGCGTGGACCCGGGACCGCAAGCCGCGCGAGGCGATGGACACACTCACGCGTGCCGGAGTTCCGGCCGGCCATGTTCAGCGCAGCAGCGATCTCATGCACGACCCCCAATACCGCCAGCGCGGCTTCCACCGCGAGATCGAACACGCCGAGATGGGGCGCGTCCCGTATAGCGGCCACCAGTTCCGCATCAGCGGCTACGACAACGGCCCGCGCTTCGCCGCCCCGCTGATCGGTGGCGAGAGCTTCGAGATCCTCTCGGAGGAACTCGGCTTCGCTCCGGAAGAGGTCGCTGACCTGATGGCGAGCGGCACCATCACCTGAACCGGTTGGATCTTGCGATCTCTCGAAAAGCCTCCAGACTGGATCTACTGTCCAATACGCTCGAGGGAGGCCGCGTGATCTTCTTTTCGGAGGGCGCGAGTTCGCGCGGCCGCGAGGTTCTCCCCTTCAAGAGCTCGCTCCTCCCGTTCGAGCGTTCGAAGGGAGGATTCGTTTTTCCAGCCCAGTCGACGGCCGCGACATTGCGCGCCACCCGACTCATGAATCGGGCCGAATGGGCCGATCATCAAGGACACGCAAGCGGTTCTGTCGCGTCGCTCACGAAGCCGTCGAGAAAACCTTCACCCCGACATCGCCTCCCGCGACACCGCACGCGATGCCGCCCCGCCAATCCACGGAATCAATCCCCGTGGAGGAGAATCGATGAATAGGACCGTCGACGAATGCACCGAAGCCCTGAGTCAGGGACTCGATCTGATCGACGCCCTTTCACCCGAAGACTACGCCCACCCGAAAGAGCACTCCGCCTGGAGTAGCCCGGGCGCCCACACGCGACATATGCTCGATTTCCTCGACTGCCTCCTCACGGGTCTCGATGCCCAGCACGTCGACTACACCGCACGCAAACGTCGGATCGAAGTCGAACGCTCCCAGACCGTCGGCCTTCGAGAGATCCAGCGATGCATCGAGAGTCTCGACCATTTACGGACACTCGACGGTCGCCGGAGCCTCGACGTGCGCTGCGATGCGAATCAGGAGTGGAGTTCTTCGACGCTCGCTCGGGAGCTGCAATTCGTGACGGCGCACGTGATCCACCACTACGCCCTGATCCGAATGACCCTCGCCCATCGCGGAATCGAAGCGCCCTACGAATACGGCGTAGCCCCCTCGACCCTCGCCTACCGCGCGGCGGCTGAATTCGCTGGAGAGACCGGCGAGGAGTCCCAGGACAACGACCCTTCCTGACCGGCCCGGCTTTACAGCCAGCCAGGGATCCCCGACGCTCGGGACGTGCCCGACGACTCCCCGGCCGAAGCGGCCCTCTCCTCCAGCGGCATGGGTTTCGCGTTGGCCTGCTATTTGAGCTGGGGCCTCGTCCCGATCTATTGGAAGGCGATCCACGGAATCCCCGCGGAACAAGTTCTCATTCCGCGCATCCTCTGGACTCTCGTGCTGCTCTGGATCGCGTCTCACTTGACCGGCCAGATGGCGGACACCTGGGCCGAGCGGGGCCGCGCATGGGGCTGGAATCTGGCTGCCGCGGGGCTGCTCGCCGGAAACTGGGGTCTCTTCATCTACGCGCTCCAGATCGATCGCGTCATCGCGACGAGCCTCGGCTACTACATCAATCCATTGATGAGCATCGTGCTCGGACTCGTCCTCCTCGGCGAACGCCTGAATCGCATCCAGGCCATCGCGATCGGAATCGCCGCACTCGGCGTCGCGAGCCTCACGATTCGCGAGGGTGAGGTCCCGTGGATCTCACTCGTACTCGCGACGACCTTTGCCCTGTATGGACTGATCCACAAAATACGTCCCCAACCCCCACTTGCGGGTCTCACCCGTGAGATGCTCGTGCTCTCGCCGATCGCGCTCATCGGTATCGGAGTACTCTTCACGCGTCCGAATGCAGCAATCCTCGATGCTTCCCTTGCCGATCATGCCTTCCTATCGCTGACCAGCATCGTCACGGCCGGGCCGCTGCTGCTTTTCCATGCCGCAACCCGGCGACTCCCGCTCGTCGCCGTCGGCATGTTCCAGTACATCGCCCCGACGATTACGCTGATTCTCGCAGTCAGCGTCTACGGCGAAACGTTCACGCCTGCACATGCCACGGGATTTGGTCTCGTCTGGGCCGGACTCCTCCTGTTCACATTCGATTCGTTTCGACGCTCGGTCGGCCTGCGGTTTCCCATCATTCGAAACTCGAGTCGCCCCTGACGGAAGCAACGCGTTTCGTCCTGATTTCGCGCCGCCGCCTCAAGAAATACGGGTCCGCCGACCTCAACCCGCTTGTCCATTAAGCCGGACCGGCAACTCCGATCGTGCGCGCCCGTTCGCGAAGGGGAATCGATTTTCGTCGATGCAGAATTCCGCCGGCAGGCCATATGTGGTTCCACGCCCAGATCGCTCCTATCCCTTGAATTCGGATATCTTGCGAGTTCACGATGCTTGACAGTCAGAGGGCGTGATGGGAAGATCGCTGGCGACTGGCAAGTTTTCCTCGACGAAATCTTGCCGAGCGGTACGAACTGCTGAAGTTGCCGAGACGTGTGTGGCCTCGGATCGAATGGGCCACACCCAACGCTCGCCGGAGACGGAAATGACGCACGACGAGATCGCCAGCGAATTCGCGGAGATCTTCGATGACCTACCGGCCGACCAGGTCAATGAGATGCTCGCCAAGAACATCCCCTTCGAGACGATTGAATTCTTCTCGCAATACGCCGAGGCTTTTGCCGACGGCGCCGGGATCAAGGGCGAGTCTCGCGG
>SMVB01047676.1_pt1 | contig 33085 bp, 33 predicted proteins | sample 2456461 | NCBI WGS metagenome assembly SMVB01 (sample SAMN11095934, study PRJNA526329) | marine sediment metagenome | biome: Marine sediment; feature: Surficial sediment; material: Deep marine sediment; isolation source: Hadal surficial sediment | place: Pacific Ocean | collected 2014-05 | depth... | reverse complement strand
CGTAGCGAGAAAGTGGCACAGCCGGGCCAGTTTTTCGATCTTTTGAGGCACTTAGTGGTTCTATGTAACGAAAAAGATCGGAAAAATGGATCGCTGTGGTGCTTTCGCAGTAGGATTATTTCTACCGCGCAGACTCCTAGGTGAGAATGATGGCCGATTTGCGAGACAACGCGGCACAACGCCGGGTTTGTTGATTTGCACGCTGGATTGACCCACCTTTTGCAACTTGGAAATGACCCAACTCAAGCAAAGCGAATAGTCGTAATTCAGCCGTAATTCAGGACACGCATTAATTCGGCCAGCTAGTTATTGCAGGAATCCTCTGATAACTGCACGGAGAAATTAATGGGTGTCCTGAACTACGATGGGTGTCCTGAACTACGCCACGGCCTTAATTGGATCCGACCCCTTTACTCCCTTCTAATCCTCAATGCGCCGCAAAACGTCAGCACAAGTCGAGATAAGGAGGTAGGTGTCTAACGCCCGTTCCAATGACTCGCGCCGGCTACATCGTTTGTGCCACTATTCGTGCTGGCACACGCTGTTACGTCCTTTTTTCAAATCAACATTGGGATCTGCATGTCGCTCTTTGAGGAACTCAAGCGTCGTAATGTCATCAGGGTCGTGGCGGCCTACATGGTGCTGTCCTGGCTGCTCTTGCAGGTGGGCGACACTGTATTAGGGGCGCTGGAGGTGCCGGACTGGGGTCTCAAGCTGCTGTTGGCTTTGCTGGTGCTGGGCTTTATTCCGGCCCTGGTGTTTTCCTGGGCCTACGAGCTTACGCCGGAGGGCTTTAAAAATGATTCCGGCGTCGATCCCTCCGGGTCCGTGGCGCACCAGACCGGGCGCAAGCTAAACGTCATCACCATCGGCATGATCGTGCTGGCGATCGGGGGAAGAGCACTCTTGGGACATCCATTAATTCGGCCATTTAGTTGTTGCAGGAAACCTCTAGAAACAGGACGGAGAGATTAATGGGTGTCCTGGACTACGGCCGCACAACTCACGAAACACAGCGACGGTCCCGTACTCCTCAGTCGAGGGTTCGCGTACAAACACAACGCCTTTGCCTTTGAACGCGTGGTAGTCCCACAGTCAACCCACTCGAGTGTCGCAAACTTAACAAGCTCAGGATGTTTTCAAGGTCCCCGTCCAATACTCAACAGTTCAGATTGCAGAACAAACTATTTCGACGGTTCCATGCCAAGTTTTTCACGCACCACTTTTCCCAGTCGGGTCATACCCGCTGCTTCGCCTGCAGCCAGTGCCTCTTCATTGCTCGCACCATTTGCTTTCGCGCGCAATGCGATCAGGGCACCGACGCGATTGCCGCTGCCACAGTGCAGTAACACGGGTTGCTCCAGGCCTGACATCAGCTCATCGAGTTTCGCCGCATTTTCGAAACTCAGGTCTTCAGCGCTCCCTATCGGGAATGTTATGTAGGTCATGCCAAGACCATCGATGACGGCGGCCTCGTCCATGCCGCGGTCTTCATCCGGCATGCGCATATCGACGATCGTTCCATATCCAGCGTCTGCGAAAATCTTGAGCACCTCGGCGCTTGGCTGTCCGCTGGATACGAAGCCGTCGTGCGGCAGAATTCCCGGATTCGCGGCTATCTGTTCAGCGCTGATAATCACCGTGTCTACAGCGGTTTCAGCAGAACAAGCGGTTCCTGAAACAAAAATCAGGCACCAAAACATCATGACCATTGTTTTCATCTTACGCTCACCACGCTAAATTGGCTGACTACGGGGCCAATGTGACAGTTGTCGGGAATTCGATACCCCGTTCTGTAAAATTAATATCAACCGCAATTCTATCAATTATCTTGCCGAGTTCCTGCAGGACATCACCAATGGCCTTTTCGGCATCCGGCGACATTTCCGGCGCCTCACTGTTTTCATCTGCTTCGGTGCTGCCGGCCATCATGGTATTGCCTATGAGCTCGTAATATTTGGCAGAATCCATGCTCATACTGACAAACGGTGGCGGGTCACCCGCCTTTGCACTCAACATCTCACTGACCCGGGATTCGGCGTTGTCACCGACTGCAATGACCAGGCCGCTCTCGTTCATGCCAATAAATACCGAATCGAATTGGACACCTACCGGCGGAACCTCAACCTTTACCGGTTGGCCATCAGGCTGGAGATTCAGCGCAGCCAACTCGGGACTGAACATGGAACCCATTGCGATCAAACCCTCGGCATTTTTTGTCGCGATGAGTAAACCCATGTCGATAGCCGAAGGTGGTTTCTGACTCGCAAAATCGAAGCCTTCGATATTGTCGATCACTGCCAGAAATCCATTGAAATCGTAAGCAATCGGCGGTATCGGCTGGTCAAGTGCCTGGCGGCCTGCCGCGACGCCATTTTGCATATCGGCGAACAACTCGCATTGATACGGATCCGCTTCCAGCGCATCAAGCCTGGCCTCATAGAATTCCCGCGCCCCGAGCAAATCAATGCTCAAGCCAAAGGAGATCAGACCACCGTGGTCAATACCAAGACCTGGCACAGACGCAACCAGTCCGGCGAACCCTGCAGCGATGTCCGAACGCAGCTCAATGATGGTATTCGAGCTAAACCGTTCCACACTGATTTCGGTATAGCCTGATACCAGGCGTGGCATGATTCCGGACATCTCCCTTATTTCAGCACGGCAAACATCTGTCAGTTCGTTTTCATAATCCATCAACGCCAGCAACTCTGCATTCACGCCGTCCTGGTTGTCCAAAAAGGTCGAAATCAATCTTTCAAAGTCGATATAGCCCAAGGCATAGGGTGCGTATCCGTAGTCGTTCGCAATATTCTCCAGACCGCCAGATTCCCCTATGTTCTGTGCTGGTAATTCGATTCCCAGCACCGCCGCCAACCGCTCCTCAGACAAAGCCGCCGGCACCAAGGTGACAACGATATGGTCGTCCAAGATTCCAAGAATGATTCGCAACTCATCGTCGCCCGCGTATCGATAGCTATGCCCATCTATGCTGGCTGTTGACATCGATGCACCCGCTGTCTCTTCGAAGCGGGTGATCGTTTTTTCAAATGCTGCGGCATCATCTAATTTCACGCGCAACACCGGAAGCATGCCGACGCCGTAGAACGCGGCCCTGGCATTCCGTGGAAGACCCGCCGCACGAAGCTCCGAATAGCTCATTAGTCCCATGAACTCTTCCGCGACCGACACGAAATTCTGAATATTCTCCGCATCCTCCGCATCGTCAGCAGTCTCGGCAGCGACGCTGTCAATCGCCATGCTGACGATTTCCCTGTAAGAAGAAAGAATCGCATCGATATGCGGCTCGAGCTTGTCGAGAACATCTTCAGGCATTGCAGCTGGCATCGCGAAAACGTACGGCGTTTCAGCCGGTATGTATTTAAGAATACCGTCGCCGGATCGAAGCGCCGACGCGGGCGTGTCATCCGCAGGCTTGCTGCACCCGACCCCAATCAGGGCAATGCTGCAAACCATGAGCACAATATTGAGAAACCTGGTATTCGGCATCGAATTTTCCCGTTTTGATTCCGGCCGCCACAGTACCGCCTTGTACCTTAGCTGTCACTCTCCGCCTCGAAATTCTCGCATCACAGCCAAACCAGGGCCCATTGCGTTGCCGAATTCAACCAGTAAATGCGCCTGCCAGAGGGATTGCCGGACAATCATGTTGTGTACTTTTGTTTGGCAGTCTACTCTCCGCGAATGAGCGAAGAATCCCCTGAAATTCATCGACAGTTTGACATTGTTGTATTCGGTGCCAGTGGCTTCACGGGTCAATTGGTCGTGGAATACCTGTATCAGCAATATCCCCCGGAATCCGGGCTGAGGTGGGCCATTGCGGGCCGAAATCGGGCCAAGCTCGATGCTGTTCTGTCCGCTCTGGGCGTTACCCAGGATACCGTCCAGGTACTTGTTGCAGACAGCGATGATCGGGAGTCCCTCGATGCCATTACCGTCGATACGCGAGTCGTACTGACGACTGTCGGACCCTACGCAAAATATGGCTCGGCCCTGGTCGCATCCTGCGTCGCGAATGGCACGAGTTATTGCGATCTTGCCGGCGAAGTGCAGTGGATGCGGAAAATGATTGATGAGCACCAAAATGCAGCGCAGAAAAGCGGCGCACGAATCGTGCATTCCTGCGGTTTCGATTCGATTCCGTCCGATATTGGTGTCCACTTCCTGCAAAAATGCTCAACCGAACTCTACGACACTCCCTGCAGCAAAGTCTCATTGCTGGTGAAGGCAATCCGCGGTGGTGCAAGCGGCGGAACAATCGCGAGCGTCCTCAACGCCATTGAAGAGGCTAGACGGGATCGGAGTGTTGCCAGAATTATGGCCGACCCTTACAGCCTGAATCCTGAAGGCCAACGCAAAGGTCCCGATGGCCGGGATCAGACCAGCGTCAAATACAACGATGCATTGGGGGGCTGGACTGCTCCTTTTGTAATGGGTGTCGTCAATATGCGCATAGTGCGCCGGACTAATGCCTTGCTCGGGTACAAATACGGTGAAAATTTCTCGTATAACGAGGCAACCTTTGTTGGCTCAGGCGTCACAGGCTGGATCAAATCCGCTATTGGCACAGCGGGTCTGGGCGGATTCATGCTGGCCAGTTCATTCAATCTCACACGAGAACACCTGGTCAGGAAATTTCTGCCCAAGCCGGGTTCTGGACCGACAAAAGAACAGCGTGAAAACGGCTTCTACAAATTGATCCTCGTGGGCACCACAGATGACGCAGAGCGTGTGGAGGTAAGTGTGAAAGGAGACCGCGACCCTGGCTACGGATCAACGAGCAAAATGCTGAGTGAAAGCGCCGTGTGCCTGGCTCGTGACCATCTGCAGATCGGCGGTGGCTTCTGGACGCCCGCCTCGGCTATGGGTGACAAACTTCTTGATCGCCTCCAGGCGAACGCCGGTTTGAGTTTTGAACTAAGGAACCTCTGAGACAATAGCAACTGGAAGGGGCGCCCTACTTCACGCTTTTCAAAAGTGCCGGCTCGTGGGATACCTGCCCAAGTGTCTCCAGGAATTGCAATCGGACGTCTTTTACATGTTTCTCAACGCTTTGCGCCGTCCATGAATCTGTGTCGATCGGTGGCAACACATCGACATGCACGGTGGACGGACGTACAAAGAAACCACCTTTGGGCAATACATCAGTTGCATTGTGAATCACAATAGGAACGACCGGCACGCCCGCCTGCATTGCAATATGAAAAGGTCCTTTCTTGAACGGCCCGAGATTGTCGCCGGCACTCCTCGTTCCCTCTGGTGCGATCGCAACCGACAAGCCCTCCTGCAAGGTTTTGACGACCGGCTTGAGTGCCTCAATAGCCTTCTCTGGATTGCGGCGATCAACAAACACAGTATCCGCGACCCGAAATACCGGCCCAACAAGCGGATTGTTTGCGATTTCTTGTTTTGCGATTGCGGTGAAGTCTCGCCGTAATAGCTTGGCAATAATTAAGACGTCGATTGCGCTCTGGTGGTTGAACAAAAAGACAGCAGGCCTGGTCTCCCACAAATGATGTTCGCCATTAATCTTGATTTTGATACCCGCCAGTGCGCTACCAAATTCACCCCATGTAGTGACCGCCAGATTAACTGCATCGCGCCGTGACCGATTGAGTAGCCAGGTTGGAATAATCTGCAATGCGGCTGAAAAGAAAGCTCCGTATACAAGACCTGTACGCACAAACTCCCGGACCCCTGGTATCCCGCGACTCGAAAATCGACGGATGGGCCAATTCCGTCGGCGCGCTACTACTTCAAGGCTTTCGTCAGGGTTTAGCGGCCTGGGAAATCCAACTTCTTGCAGAAGAGACACGTCCTCCATGCCATCGCTGTAGAAATAACACTGCTCAAGACTCGAATTGTGTTCCTCGCAAAATTTGGTTGCTGCGGTTAATTTGCCCTCGGCGTAGTAAACTGGATGTCGTATCTCGCCCGTGAACACACCGTCCTCGACCTCAAACTCGTTGCACAACACATGCGGTATCCCCAGTTCCCTGGCAACAGGATTCACCTGGTAGACAGTCGCAGACGACAGGATCACCACGATATGCCCGCGTTTGAGGTGTGCTCGCACCAATGCGCGAGATTCCGGGTAAATCGATCCACCGACATACTTGTCAAAAACTGTTTCACCGAGAGAGATAAAGTCCTGCTCCGATGCACCTGCCAGCGTTGCGGCGGCATCCGCCAGAAGGCGTGGATACTCGGTTCCGTTCACGCCATGGCTGATCAACGTGAAAAACTGCTTTAGCGCATCGTGCGGCGCAAGCTCCCCGCTCATGACCCTCTCGCGGAAAAACGACAATATCGAAAAACCGAAAATCAGCGTGCCATCCAGATCAAAGAAAGCAATGGTCTCCGCTCCTCCGGGACTAGCGTCGATTTCCTGGGTGATGTGCTCGTAGATATTCATGGAATTTGGCGGCTGCTCGGTCGGTGGGCCGGAAGTGTACACTGACTGGGTCCTGCACACCGTTAATGACCTACAGAAAATAAGCAGTTACAAGCTTGCACAGGGCGTATCATTCGCGGCAAACCATCTCTATAATCCGCCTCCCCAACAAGCCCAGCCAGTGCAATGTCAAACTTAGAATATCTCCGCAACATCGCTATTATCGCCCACGTTGATCATGGCAAGACCACTCTTGTCGATAAGCTTCTGCAGCAATCAGGCACATTGGGCCCGCGGGCAGCCGTACCTGACCGGGTAATGGACTCCAACGAACTCGAGCGTGAGCGCGGCATCACTATTCTGGCGAAAAATACCTGCATCAATTGGCAGGGGTACCGCATAAATATCGTGGACACGCCCGGACACGCCGACTTCGGTGGTGAAGTGGAACGAGTAATGTCAATGGTCGACAGCGTTCTGTTACTGGTCGATGCGGTAGATGGACCCATGCCACAAACCCGCTTCGTCACGCAAAAGGCATTCGCGCGGGGCCTGCGACCCGTTGTCGTGATCAACAAAATCGACCGGGATGGCGCCCGTCCGGACTGGGTGCTCGACCAGACATTCGAATTGTTCGACCGTTTGGGAGCAACCGACGAGCAACTGGATTTTCCGGTGGTGTACGCCTCCGCGCTCAATGGCTATGCCTCTACCGATGCTCAGTGCCGCAGCGGTGACATGACACCTCTGTTTGAAGCAATCATTTCGCAAGTCCCGGCGCCCGATGTCGATGTGTCCGGGCCGTTGCAATTGCAGGTATCCAGTCTCGCCCATGACCCGTATATTGGCGTGCTCGGAATTGGCCGCATCCAGCGCGGTCAGGTCGAAACGAACTCCCCTGTTGTAGTTGTCCGTGCCGATGGGTCGGTACGAAACGCAAGGATCCTTGACCTGTTCGGATTTTCGGGCCTCGAACGCAAGAAAATCGAGGGTGCAAGCGCTGGCGATATCATCGTTTTCAGCGGCATTGATGACCTGGCGATATCCGATACCGTCTGCCCGCGCAATCATCCGGAGGGATTACCCGCTCTCGCGATTGACGAACCAACCATCAGTATGACCTTTCAGGTCAACAAATCACCCTTCGCGGGGCAAGATGGCAAGTTCCTGACCAGTCGCCAGATTCGTGAACGCCTGGCACAGGAAGTAAAGCACAACGTTGCATTGCGCGTATCAGCAACGGACGACCCGGACAAATTTCGCGTCTCGGGTCGCGGGGAATTACATTTGTCAGTGCTCATAGAGACAATGCGGCGAGAAGGTTACGAACTCGCCGTATCAAGACCTGAAGTCATTATCCACGAGGAAAATGGCGTTCAGCAGGAACCCTGGGAGCAACTCACCGTCGATTTTGAAGAAAGCTATCAGGGCGGTGTAATGACTCGACTGGCTGAGCGCAAAGGCGAACTGCTCGCCATGTTGCCGGACGGCAAAGGCCGGGTCAGGCTGGACTATCGAATTCCCACTCGTGGATTGATCGGTTTTCGCACAGAATTCCTCACGACAACTGCCGGAACAGGGCTGATGTACCATGTGTTCGATAAATACGATCGGTTGGTGCCGGATTCGCTCGGTCAACGCAACAACGGGGTCATGATCTCTACCACCAAGGGCAAAGCACTGGCTTATGCATTGTTTAATCTGCAAGAACGTGGTCGTCTGATGATAGGTCACGGAGAACCTGTTTACGAAGGCATGATCGTCGGCATTAACAGCCGCCGCGACGATATGATCGTTAATCCAACCAAGGCGAAGCAGCTGAACAATATCCGCGCTGCCGGCAATGATGAGAATATCGTGCTCACACCACGCATACGATTTTCCCTCGAACAGGCGCTTGAATTCGTAGATGACGATGAATTGCTGGAGGTGACGCCACACAATCTTCGGCTTCGCAAGAAGATGCTGACCGAAGTGGATCGTAGACGCGACTCGCGTTTGCGAGCCTGATCGAGCGGCGCGACCCGGTGGGTAGCGACAAAACTGCTGGCAGTGGGGATATCGGGGACACCCATGCGTATGCAGCGCTGCAGCCGGACGACATCCTCTCAGCGCTCGAAGAAATTGGCTTCAAGTGCAACGGTCGATTTCTCGCACTCAACAGTTATGAAAATCGCGTCTACCAAATAGGCATTGAGGAAAACCCAGCCGTAGTTGCCAAATTCTACCGGCCGGGTCGCTGGGACGATGACGCCATTGCCGAAGAACATGCGTTTACTTTGGAATTGGCGGACAACGAAATCCCTGTCGTCGCACCGATGCTGATTAATGATGCAACCGTGCACAAATACGGCCCGTTTCGTTTTTCGGTCTCGCCCTGTCATGGCGGACGTGCTCCCGATCTGGACAACCCGGAACTCCTGAAACAGCTTGGTCGTTTGGTCGGTCGAATTCATTTGCATGGCGAAACAGCGGAATTTGCACACCGACCCACAATCGACCTGGAGGGGTTTGGCTACGCATCCCAGGAATTCCTGCTCGAAAACGAATTTATCCCGGCGGAACTCGAAGACGTTTACAGCGGGATTACGGAGCACCTGTTCGAGGGAATTGAGGCCAGCTACGCCCGAGCCGGGGCAAGCCGGCAAATCCGCTTACACGGTGATTTTCATCCCGGGAATGTACTTGTCACCGAATCGCAACTGCATATCGTCGATTTTGACGATACTCGAACAGGACCCGCGGTCCAGGATTTGTGGATGTTCCTGTCGGGTGACAAACAGGAGCAGACCCCGCAATTGGACAATTTGCTAACGGGTTACCAGGAATTCAGGCGCTTCGATGCACGTGAACTGCATCTGATTGAGGCGTTACGAACCTTGCGAATAATGCATTATGCCGCCTGGATTGGCCGACGCTGGGAAGACCCGGCTTTCAAAACGGCGTTCCCGTGGTTTGATACACCACGCTACTGGGATGAGCACATCCTGACACTGCGGGAGCAAGCGGCGCTCTTGGAGGAAGAACCGCTTAGGTGGCAGGGATGATCCTTGAGCGATTACAAGGACCTCAGACACAACAATTAATGGCAAAGGATTATGGCAACTTACCCTTGCCGGGCAAAAAGGGCCTGTCAATCAAAGCGATAGTTCACACCCAAGCCAACAGTTCGCGTCCGGAGTCCCCCTTTCCCATGGTTGCACTGGATGTACTCCCGGTCTACAGTCACATACAAGTGAAAGATGTCCGATCCACGGAACTCTGGTGGACTAAACGGCTCTCACATAACCATGTTTTGAGGTTATCTAACCTCTGCGGGGATTGTACGACCTAAATGTCACATTGGCGAAAATACGTTTCTGTGCCACTGCTAATAACAGTGCTGTCGGGCTGCACTACGCATGTAGTAGTGAATAACCCACGCATCCCCGACCCCCTGATTACACCGATGCCCTTGTCGGTGGGCGCCCGCTATCCAGAATCGTTTGACCACTTCGTGCACGAAGAGCAGGTCATTGGCAAGGAAAAGTGGCAAATCGACCTGGGCGCATCGAACAGAATGTTGTTCGACAAATTGTTCAGCGCGATGTTTACTGAATTTCAGGTCCTCGACGATTCGACCGACCCGGCATCGTTGGGCATTGATGCGGTGATCGAACCTTCTATCGATGCCTTCGAGTTCTCAGTGCCGGAACAAAGCCAGACGGACTCGTTTGCTGTGTGGATTCGCTACCGCATCAAGATTTTTGACCGTCATGGCACGCAAATCGCGAACTGGCCGATCAGTGCCTACGGCAAGAGCCAAACAACCCTGTTCGGCGATGATGAGGCGTTACGTCGTGCCGCGGTTCTGGCAATGCGCGATGCAGCAGCCTTGATCATTATGCAAATGGACAAATCGACGGGGATTAGCAGTCTCATGAACGCGGGTGACGCAGTGCCTGGCGCAGATGATGCAGCGATCCAGACGACAGCTGTGGAGGAAAGTGGTGATGATTTCGAATAGGTCAACAATTCCCCAAGGCAAACTGCTGCTGCGAGGATCCTTTTTGGTGCTCGTATCGGTGACACTAAGTGCCTGTATAACCTCTAGAATTGAAGATAATCGCCAGGGCGATACCGGCCTCAACGAAGGCGAAGGCGTGGTAATCATGGCCAAGAGCTATCACCTTGGTAACGAGACGGAAAGTAAATTTATTGCCTGTGTGGGTGCGTCTATCGGGCGCGGCCGAACCGGACTGCGGGTCATACCAAACACAGAATTTGTAGATTCGCTCTTTCCCTGGTTTGAGCCACGCACGGCGCCCGCCGATACCAAAGGACTGCCTGACCTCATGAGCCGACCCGGCGTCGCGGAAATGATCAAAAGCAAAGGCGTGCGATACGTGATCTGGCTCGACGGTGACACTGAGCGGGTCGCCGGAGGAGGTAGCATGTCCTGTGCGGCAGGACCGGGCGGTGGCGGTTGTTTCGGATTCGCGTGGTGGCAAAACGATGCCAAGTATGAAGCCTCTGTGTGGGACCTGGTTGGCCTTGAGGATGCGGGCACTGTCAGTGCCGATTATAGCGGAACCTCATTTCTCCCGGCTATCGTCATACCGATTCCATTGATCGCGAGGACACAATCCAAAGCGTGCAAAGGTCTTTCGGATCAACTCAAATTATTTATTGTCGCAGATCCGGTCTAGTCCGGGCTAGGAGTCTGCGCGGACGACCAACCCTTGCAGCTTCGTGGCGACTTCGCCCAATGACGTGCATCAATGGCTTTGCAGACAATAACTGATCGTTCGCATGTGGTTCATCGGGCGGCAGCCATATTCCACAGCGCACAATGATTCCAATGAAGTGATTTCCGGCCCACTGGGATAACATGGGCCGCACTCCAATCCTGATGGAATTCCACACGACTCCGTTGAAGAGACTTTGCCTGCCATGAAGCGCACCCCAAGGTTGGGACATTTCTGCCACCCGGTTTCCCGGCGTGCACGCAGAATACTCGGCACCATGCTGCTGATCTCGGCATCAATCACTCTAATTGCCTGTGAAGCGCCAGCGTCCGGATTGGACGGCGGACGTGCCGAGCATCCACTGGCGTACCAGGTTGAGTATCTCGTAACGCCGCAGCCAGCCCGTGGTGGCGCGTCGGTCGTGCTGACAGTCAGCCAGCCACGGCGCTTGCTACGTGAAATTGACATGCAAATCGGTGCTATCGATACAAGCAGCGTTATTGCCGATGGCGGCTACAGTCTCAACGGGAGGCGACTCGTATGGAATCCGCCCGACAACGGCGGGGTTTTGAGATGGTTTGTACCGATCGCGAATTTCCGATCGGAAGACACCTATGATGCGTATATCGATTACGCATGGGCTCTGTTTCGTGCCGAAGACATAATTCCGCGAGCACGAAGCCGAACATTGAAGGGCGCTACCAGCATTACCCGGATCAAATTCGATCTTCCAGATGGCTGGTCCTCAAACACAGAATATTTTGGACGAAATAACGATTATTCAGTGGCTAACCCGACCCGCCGATTCGACCAACCGACGGGCTGGATTTTGTTGGGCAATCTCGGCGTACGTATCGACGATATTGCAGGGACTCGCGTCATTGTCGCCGCACCTGTTGCCCACGGGGCGCGCCGATTGGATATATTGGCATTGTTGCAATGGACATTGCCCGAACTGAAACGCGTTCTCCCCGATTTTCCGGCAAGGCTCACCGTGATGAGTGCAGCCGGGCCGATGTGGCGAGGTGGACTGTCGGCGCCCGCTTCTCTGTTCATACATGCGGATTTGCCACTGATCAGCGAAAATGGGACAAGCACCCTGCTTCATGAGGTGCTGCACATAGGACTCGATCTCCGTGCTGCCGAAGGCGCTGACTGGATCATAGAAGGGCTCGCCGAATTTTATGGCCTGGAGCTATTGAAGCGTACCAATACAATCAGTGTGACTCGACATTCAGCAGCGATCGAAAAATTGCGCGCCTGGGGCAGCGATGCGAAGAACCTGTGCCGCAAGCAATCTACCGGACCCGTGACCGCCCAGGCAACCGCTATTTTTCACGCACTTGACTTAGAGCTCAGAAGCAACAATGAAAAAAACGTAACCTACAGTCTTGATGACTTGCTACCAATCTTGCAGGCGAATGAAAGCAAAGTAACCGTCGAAGACTTGCAAAATGCCGCGAGACAACTGGTTGGATTCCTGCCAACTGCAATTGAATCAAAAAACTTACCCGGATGCGCTGAATAACGGATTGTTACTTTATGGCCAGCCAACGCGATCTTGAACTTATTCTACGATCACGAGTACCTATCGTTGTTATCGAAACCCGCGACGAAGCTCGGGTGCTCGATATGATTACGTCAATCACGATTGCCCGTGCCAAACGAGAATACCTGCCGTTATTCCGTTGGACTGTAACTGATGGTTTGCAGAGACTCGATATTTCACTTGAGCCACAGCTACACAATTCCGACCCGGATGACGTCCTACGCCACATACGCGCCGTGACCAAGCCGGGCGTGTACATACTGCTTGATTTTCACCCATACCTCGATGACCCGGTGAATATTCGCCTTATGAAGGATATTTGTATTCGCTTCGGCGAAACCACACGGCATCTGATCCTCGTCAGTCACCGCATCAATCTGCCGGCCGAACTGGAGAGCTTCAGCGCAAGATTCGAAATGGAACTGCCATCGGAAAAGGAGCGTGGCGTCATCATTGATCGAATAGCCGCTGCATATTCCGCCGATGATCCGACTGCGAGCATTCAAGTGGATCCGGTCGCCTACAAATTACTTGTGCAAAATCTCGCTGGTCTGACGCACGGTGACACCGAGCAACTTGCACGCAACGCGATATACAACGATGGGGCTATTTCCAAAAACGATCTCCCGCGAGTAATGCAGGCGAAGTATGAGTTGCTGAACAAAGCAGGGATTTTGCACTTCGAATATGAGACCACCCGATTCAGCGATATCGGTGGGCTGAAAAAACTCAAACTGTGGTTATCCCAGCGCAAAAATGCGTTCAGAAAATCCAACGGCGACACCCCTCTGGACATACCCAAAGGGGTACTACTGATCGGCGTACAGGGCTGTGGCAAGAGCCTTGCTGCGAAGGCAACGGCCGGCATTCTCGGGGTGCCAATCCTGCGCCTGGATTTTAGTGCCATTTACAACAAGTATCATGGTGAAAGCGAACGCAATTTGCGGGAATCGCTGAATACGGCGGACGTGATGGCGCCGTGCGTCCTGTGGATCGACGAGATTGAAAAAGGGCTGGCTGGCCAGGGTGGAGAATCGGGTACGACACAACGTGTTCTGGGCACTTTTCTTACCTGGATGTCTGAAAAGAATAATCAGGTGTTTGTCGTTGCCACTGCCAACGATATCAACATGCTGCCGCCCGAATTGATCCGCAAAGGTCGATTTGATGAAATCTTTTTTGTTGATCTTCCTAAATCAAGTGTTCGCAAAAGTATTCTTGCCATCCATTTGGCGAAACGCAGCCAGAAGCACCAGGATTTCGATTTGGACAAACTGGCCCGGGCGACCAGAGGATTTTCCGGAGCCGAAATAGAACAAGCTGTTGTATCTGCCCTGTATGCTGCACAAGCCCAGCGAACGCCCCTGGCGACCGGCCATATCATCGATGAAACAATACGAACCCGACCGCTATCGGTGGTAATGAAGGAACGCATCAGTGCGTTACGGCATTGGGCTTCCGAACGCACAGTGGCATGCGATTAGACATGCATTAGCAGCCTGTTAGTATTTAACGTAATACGCGGTTGCGCAAATTACGATTCGCTGCAGCAACGAATATCACAAGCGTATTTGGGCCGGCAGCGCGGCGTGATAGGATGAGCCAATGGCTACCGACAACAAAAGCAAAAACGATCGGGAACTCAATTCAGACGAAGATACAACTTCAGAATTGGAAATCGTGCTGGCTCCATCAACATACGTTGACGAAGAGGCGGAATCTGATGCCAGCACCTATCCATTTAGTGGTGACCATCCGGACGACCGATCAATAGATTCACTCCGGTCTGACTTACAATCACGCGACGACCGCATTGGCCAACTTCAATTCGACACGGAGCAGCTACGTGCCCGATGGTCGGGCCTGGAGAAGGAAATTACTGCGCGTGAAGAACTGACTGACGTTCTTCAGAAGGACATACGCATCGCTGATGAGGATCGCTCCAGGCAACACAAGCTGATCATCGCACAGAATCACGAAATTGAGTCGCTGACATCAGATCTTGATGCGGCGCGGGAACAAGCGACAAAATTACGAAAGCTGGAACTCGAATTGTCGGGCGCGAAGGAAGAATTGCCCGTTGAGTTACAGGAAACCGTTGTATTGCAAGACGATGCTCTCAGCAAAAAAACAGAATCTCAAGGCGAGACACTCTTTGTCTTGCAACGGCAATTGGAACAGTCCCGAATCAAGGTATCCGAGCTAAAGGCCTATATCGATGGACGCAAGAATGACTGGGCCCGACTGGGAAAGGATCTGGAGTCCTACAAAATATCAATAACGGCAAGCAATGAGGCGATCGAAGGACTTGAACAGGACGCTACAGAAAAACAAAGAACGCTTCTCTCTGCACAGCGCAAAGTGGAAAAACTCGAAGGTCGATTGACCAAAGAGCTCGCAGGCGCAAGAAAATTGCGAAAAACGATTCGTGCGCTATCGAGGGACATTGACAATTATCAGATCAACACACAATTCAATGTCGAACAGCGTATTGCCGAACAATCCGGGCAATTGGTTAGTAACAGAGATGAAATCAGCGAACTCAAGGGCCAGATAAGTCGATCGGAGCGGTACGCTGACGAACTCCGGGAAAACCTGCGGACACTGGACATAGTGTCTACAAAAAACACGAACAAGCGCGAACAACTCGATGCTTCTCTTGAACAGGCGACTGCGCAAGTTCGAGATTTGAAAGAGCAACTGGATGCTGAACGAATAATCAATGCCGATCTGTCAACTTCGAATAATAACTTGCGGGAAGAATTCGAACAGGAGGTACTCAAGATTCGCTTCGAGCTAGGGAGCGCCCAGGAAACTATTGGTGACTACGAGTCTGTCAACGAACAATTGGCCTCAAACCTTATCGATAACACCCACTTCAGACAGGCATTGGAAGACCAGCTCAGAACATCTGAAGAAGAATATGTTCTTGAGATAAGCAAACTGAAAAACCGACTCAGGAAAATAGAGCAACAAATTGAAGACGCGCAGCGAAAAATCAACAACAAGGACAATGCGATCACAGCGTTACTTAGCGAACTCGCCAGCAAGAGCCAAACTATTGATTCCATCGGGGAGATTGGAACTGTCATTAGCGAGATTGAAACCCGAATGTCCGAACGAATTGAAGATTCGAGTGGTCCGGACCGGGAACGCCCTACTCGTCTCCTGATAGGAATGATCGACGGACAGGAGGTGCAATTTCCACTGTTCAAGGAACGACTGACCATTGGCCGTACCTCGCAGAACGACATTCAACTCAAGGCTCAGTGCATTAGTCGCCGCCATGCACTCATTCTTTGCGACGAGGATGGACCGCGGATCATCGATTGGGGCAGCAAGAACGGTGTTTCTGTTAACGGCGAAAAAGTGTCGGAACAGAAATTGCACAATGGCGACAAGGTCACGATAGGCACAGCCGAGTTCATCTTCGAAGAGCGCCAGAAGCGCTAGCGAGCACACCAGCCGCTCAGTTCCACGGACTCGCAGTTTCCGACACCGGCGGTCACAGCGACTCTGGACGACACCTGCCTCTTACTCCGCGTTATGTGAGAGTTATCACGGAATCATTTCGCAAACCTGAGTAGACTTTGTACAAGTCACAGGGAACAGACGAAATACAAGACCATGTTATCGAAGGCAGCACCCGAACGATTGGACTTGAGCGCGACACAAGATGTAGCTCGTAGCGCCGGGACACTGTTAACACAGAAAATCTGGCTCCCGAAACTTGCTTACGATGTCCTCCCCTATTTTTATCTGACCGCTGGCTTCGCTGCCTTGTTTGCTACGCTGTATATCAGTGACTGGTTTTGGGTCTTGCCACATTATCTCTTGTTTTCGGCAGCCATCTGCCACCTGGCGTTCGCAGTAATTGGTAAACGCAGGCGCCACAGGGAGGCGGACTCCGCCGATTCCGAGACGACGAAATTGAGCATCACTGGCGACTAGCGCCGCGGCGGCTGTTAACCAGCGAGCCGCAATTCAGTCTTGACGTAGCTGCCAGCATGGTCAACGATTGCATACTCCTTTTCTGCCCGCCCAATTTCCTATGACTGCACCAAATCCACAAATATCCAGCGTTGCACGGGGTGAAGCGATCTTTCTGCTCGCCTGCGTTTTCTTCGGCTTGTTTTTGTTACCTGCCGGAATCTACACAGTCGGTCAAATGATCTTTGGTGATTACGGCGGCACCGGGATCGCCGAATTCTACGGGCGAATATATTCCGGGATCGGCAACGGCGATGGCATTATCTGGTTTCTGGTTTTGTCACCCTATATTGGATTGCAAACACTACGACTGACAATACGGTTATTTCGCCGCAGCCGAAAAAGAGCATTAGCACGATCAGTCTAGCAGTCTGTTGAAAAAACCGTCCCTGGCTTCTTGAACCGATGGCCAGCATGCGGCTCTCCATTATATCGTTGACCATATTTGTGACCCAGGTCACAGTTTTTTAGTGCCAAATGGCAATCCAACAGACTTTAATAGAAAAAATTGCAACCGTCCGGCATGCTCCAGTGTCGTACAGTTTTCATTTTTTCATTCTTGGTCAGTCTTCGCCTGATCGAATGCCGGACACAACTAATGCAGCGCTTTCTTAAATGGTTGGGATCGAAGTTATTTCCTGAGAAGCCCGACCCACAACTGCGTCGATTCGGCATTCGCCCTAAACCCAAGCCGTCGATCAAAGCCGTCAAATCCCGACGTTCCGAAAATGTGGCGAAAAAGCCCGCAGAAGCCGCTAATTTTAGTTCCGAGCTGCAGGGTCGAGTTGAAGATGGCGGCCCCGGGAAAAACGTATTGATTCGTAACAAGTATCTACGTGAAGATACCGGCACCCACGATACGTTGAAAATTATCGTCGATTCAATCATTGATACCGGCGAAGAGGCTGGTTTTGACCCGTACAACACCGGCCGCTTCGATCGCGCCAAGAACTGGAACTCACGGACAGGAAAATAACGCGGGTTGAATTTAGATTACCTCGCCCGGCGCGTGACCTGCCCACGATGACAAAACAACCACTGGCCTGAATTGACGCGTCGGAATAGCACCGGTACGCTGAATCAATCCCGCAATACTCGGAGCGAATGGTTTGGGCCTTAGAATTTCTTTCAACCTGGATGAAGATGATTTACAGCATTTTCGCTTGATCATGCAGCAATCCAGCAAGACAAGGGGTAACGTCTGGCCGGAAGATATCGTCGCCGCCGCAGAGAAGCTCCTGGCCGAGATTGAAACCACACGAATCCCCGGTTTTGTTCGCGAAAGACTCAAGAGTCTCGAATTAATGATTCGTATGCTCAAGGATCACGAATGGCGGCTCCCTGAAAAAGAGTCGTCTCGCGTGCTTAACGCACTGGCCTATTTCGGGGAGCCTGAGGATCTTATACCTGACCATATTCCAGGCCTTGGGTTTCTTGACGATGCAATCATGATTGAGCTCGTCGTCAGGGAATTGCGGCACGAAATAGAAGCCTACAGGGATTTCTGCGATTACAGAGATCGCATGCAACCACGTAGTAGCGTCAAGATGAAGACAAGCGATATCACCAGGGATGACTGGCTGGCCGGGAGGCGCAAAGAGCTTCAAGCCAGAATCAAGCGGCGGCGTAAACATTCCACGGACAAGAAATCCGGGAAATCACGCCTGAGTTTGTTCTAAAGAAAAATAATTGCTTGACATAAAGTCTCGTCCGCCGGCTGTGGAATGCTAATTCATCCCCTGCGATAGGGCGCAAATCAATGCTCGACCCGTCGGTTGTCCGCAATGCTGTGCGCAGCAGCAAAGCACACACAACTTTTTCGCCAGAGAGTAGAAACTCAGTGGAGAATTTGCTGTCATAAGCAAGAAGCAGCACTGAATCGTCTGTTTACGGCGGGCAAAGCCTAAGGGCCGGGCTCGCATCATGGATGCGCGTGAGGCGAATAAGGTCCGACAGCAGGCCTGGCCGAAGACGACATTCAGGCTGGCAATCCAGCAAGATACTTGCAAATATGTCCCAAAAGCGCGTATCTGATGCGGAAGGCCGTCGAGATTACCGGTCGCTTTTGGCTAATGGACCCTTGATTGACGGGCCCATGCCGAATAGCCTAACCGGGTTGATTTTTATCCGCATGATTGCGGTTACGAGTGGAGAACGAGTTTGAACAAACGTGTAAAGGGCATTCCAACGACAATTGCCGCATTCTTGCTGGCTATTGGCGCGCTTTCAGCACTGGCGGCGACAGAATCCGCACTTGATTCCGCGGTCCTTTCGCCACAACCTCGCCACGAAAAAATTGGCCAGTTAGTGAAGGAATTCGTTCAAAAATCCCATTATCGCCATGCGGATGTTAACGATGAATTGTCTTCGTTGGTACTCGATAATTACATCAAATCACTCGATAGTAATCGCATGTATTTTCTCGCGAGTGACGTTCAATCCTTTAATAAATATAGATACAAACTTGACGATATGGTGGGTTCCGAACCTCTGGATCCGGTGTTCGAGATGTTTGAGGTTTATCGCACGCGAGCTCGCGAACGCTTGAATTTCGCTTTGCTGCAGTTGGAGACGCTGCCCGATTTCACGCTAGAGGAAGATTACAAATTTGATCGCACCGATATGGCCTGGGCTGAGACGTTCGCCGACCTCGACGAGATTTGGCGTAAACGCGTCAAGAATGACGCACTTAATCTGACCCTCGCCGAAAAAGACTGGGAAGGAGTTCAGGAGGTATTGACCAAGCGCTATTCCCGTTTCCTCAAACGTATGGACCAGCTAAAAAATGACGATGTGTTCGAGACCTTCATGAATTCGTTTGCACATACGCTGGACCCGCATTCAAGTTACCTGTCACCACGCAACTCCGAAGAATATAGAATTCAGATGAGTCTTTCGTATTTCGGCATCGGTGCATCGCTGCAAATTGATGATGACTATGTAATGGTGGTTAACATCATCCCCGGCGGCCCGGCTTCCATCGATGGGAAATTACAGCCAAAAGATCGCATCACTGCTGTCGCACAAGGTGACGGCGAACTGGTCGACGTCATTGGATGGCGACTGGACGACGTTGTACAACTAATTCGGGGGCCGGCCAATTCGGTGGTGCGGCTGCAAATCATTCCGGACGGGGCCCTGCCCGGCACGCCCGAAAAAGTGCTCAACCTTACTCGCAACCAGGTAAAACTTGAGGAACAGGCCGCCAAGAGCGAGATAGTGACAGTTCCACGAGACGGTCGGGACTGGTCGATTGGCGTCATCAACGTGCCCAGTTTCTATCGCGACTACCGCGCATACAGCAAAGGCGACGACGATTACACCAGCACGACAAACGATGTAAGGCGTCTTATCGGCGAACTTGAAGAGCAGGGTATAGACGGTTTGATCCTCGATCTGCGCAATAATGGTGGCGGACACTTAACCGAGGCAACCGCATTATCGGGATTGTTTATTGATAATGGCCCGGTTGTGCAACTCCGTAATTCCAACGGGCGAATCACGCGGCTCGATGATCCGGATCCTCGTGTTCACGTTGCCTATAATGGTCCACTGGCTGTCCTTGTAAATCGCTACAGCGCATCCGCTTCCGAAATTTTTGCCGCGGCTATCCAGGACTATGCACGCGGCGTCATCATCGGCCAGCAAACATTTGGCAAGGGAACGGTTCAAAACCTTTATTCTCTCGATCAATACGTGCGCCGCGCAGAAGATGAGGGCCTCGGTCAACTGACGCTGACAATCGGCAAATATTATCGAGTAACCGGGGAAAGCACCCAGCACCGGGGAGTCAAGCCCGACATCATTTTACCGTCGCATATCGATACCGAGACGGTTGGCGAGAGCGTGCGCGAATCCGCGTTGCCGTGGGATACCATCCGAACGACCAAATTCCAGCCAGGTGAACCACTGGATCACACGATTGCGGAGCTAACCAGCAATTATGTCGCCCGGACCAAAACGGACCCTGACTTCAAGTATCTCGTGGACGGTATCGAGGACATTGCAGAATCCAGATCGCGGAAAACCGTATCGCTGAATATCGATATACGTAAGGCGGAGCGCGAAACAAACATCCAACGGCGTCTGGAACGGGAAAATGAACGGCGTATCGCTTTGAATCTCGAGCCAGTGGAATCGATTGAGGATCTGGACCATTCTGACCTGCCTGATGTACACCTGGACCAGGCAGCCGCAATCGTCACTGACATGGCTGCTGCTGAGCAGAGCAAGAAAGGCGTACGGCCAACACAGTCTGCCCAAGTGAAGCCCTGACCAACGGACAGACAGGCAAACTTGCCTGCGATGTTACCGGTGTTATACTCGACTACAACACCGGAATGCACGACTGAACCAGATATGGGACGCGATGAAAATAGACAAAGCTAGCGAATACCGCGGTTTTGCAACGACAATAAGTCGTGCTGCCAGCCTCACCGGTATTTTCGTGCTTGGCTTTGCCTGGTCTGTTGCCGCTAATGGCGCCGCAAATTCTGTCACCGATTGTGACAATGAATTTGTGACTCTGGAAAATTTCGGCACCCCTGCCGTGGAACTGCTGATAAACCTGGTAGATCTCCCGGATGACGACACTGATCTGGGCAGACCCAAACCGACGGAAGCCTCAGAGCCAACTGACCGTTCAACCATACCGTATCTGTACCTGACGCCGCGCGTGGAATCCATTCTCAGCGACGTCTTCGATAATGATGCCGGCAATTCCAAATTGATAATTTTGGATTCACAAGAGCACGGTGACGTGGATACCGCTGGGAATTATTCATTCCCTCCAATCGTCGAGGGCAATGGCGATCATTCAATCCTGCCGGATCTCGAAGAGGCAGACTTGCCAAATGACAGTGCCAGGATGATGCCGCGTTTTCAGCGGCATATGTACCGCACCGACATTTGAGGCGAGCAAGTTCCTGTCAGGCTCCTAGCCCGGACTAGCGGCTGAGTATCTTGGCGATGCGCCAATAATTCTCACCGAGCAAATTCGCATCTGACTCCCGGATAAGCCCGTTCTTGTCAATCTTGAACAGGGTCCGGACCGTACCCGCCACCGGGACCGCGTCATCATCTCTGTTGAAAAGCGCCTTGTCAGCAATCAGTATGGCCCGTTTCTGCATGACATCCGCAAAATCGGTGTCGCTATCCATAGCCTTGATACTCTGGCGAATACGCTCCAGTATCGCCTCGCACTCCGCTTCGATGCCGTAAGTTACAGAACCCACGCTCTTTTCGCTCGCTTCCTTGATAAGGCCAACCAGTTCATCATCGCCAAATTGAATGTAGAGCTGTTGTGCGTAGGCCATAATCATGCAGTTAATGGATCGCTTGGCCTGCGTGTCCAGACCCTCAGCATCGGGCGGTGTCCGAGTCTCGATTTCTGCCAACTGTGTCCTGATTCGATTTTCTTCAGCTTCTTCGGAACGAATCTGTTCTGCCAGGTTTTCCAGAATCGTAGCGACCGGTCGACGTTTGAACAGGGAGAAAAAACCAGTCAATGAGTCAAGCTTGAGCTGCTCGGCCTGAGCCTGATCCTGAAACTGCTGGACATTGTTGCGTAAATCCAGCATGTTTTCCTTGAGAGGTCGGGCTTCGTCCGCGCGCAATTCATTCCATCCGTCAAGACGTAGCCTGTTCTGCTTTTGTTCACGTTGCTGCTTCAATTGTTCTGCAAACTTCGCCAATTTTTTCTCGCAACGTAATGCAACGCTGCGAAGCTGGAAGAACACCAGAACGCTTCGAGCCCACTCCGGATCGATCAATAGTCCTTCGAGGTGATCGATCTTTTGCTGCAATCTCGCACTGACGCCTTCCTGCTGCCGCATCTTGTCCTGCAACCTGAACTGTTCTTTGCGCATGCCGGCGAACTCTTTCTTGAGCTCGTTGCGGTTCCAGTAAAGGTGCAACAATTTTTCGTTGTCAGGAGAATCCTCTTCAGAATTCCCGAAAATGGCGGTCAAACTGGACAAATCCAACTCCTTAACATAATCACTGTTTGCGTCCACAATCAGTGGCAGGCTTGGAATTATGACAATTTCCGCAATTCCAGACTTTGATTGAATCGACAGTTTGCTACATATGCGCCATTCCGGCAGATGAATACCCAGCCTGGCGGCCGGTCCAAAATCACTTTTAGGGGGGGCAGATTCCGAGCGGCACAAGGAAATGCCGCTGTTGCTGATATCAGGAGTCGTTAGAACGAGAATTATTGGCAACCGGCGTTAGTCGACAAACAGTTTGGAAATACAGGTCCGGTATTCTCGTCAGGCTGCTGCAAGAAATCCTGGCCCGGACTATTCATGAATCGTCCGGGCTAGCGTTCCAGGATCAGGTGTCCCTGGTCCACCAGATACTCGAGCCATTTGTTCAGCACGATATTTCTATGCCAACGCTCGCTTAATTCTCGCCGATGTTCACGCCAAAGACGCCGCAGGCCCACGTGCCGTGGATTTCCAATCATGCTCATTGCTTCTGCCAGATGGCCGTCAAGATATACACGCACCTTCAGGTCCGGATCGGCAATACGTTTGCCGTCCTCGAAGAAAAAATATGACAAAGAAAGTGTGACCGTATATCGAGAGCGCTCTAGAATTTCGAGATGCAGGCCTAAATCACCCGCCACTTTCGATTGGAAATAGCCGTCGAGTCGTTCCAACTCCGGAATGACTCGTAGCAGTCGCAGGTAATTGCTCTCATACACAGCCATGAGACCGATAAAGCTCCCGGGCATCACGATCGCTTGTGGCACAAGTTCATGATCGGATAACATGCCGTCAATATAGCACAGCAAAACGTCCATTCGATGCATGCAAATTAGAGGCCAGCATGGCTGCTTTTGGAGAATTATTTATGGTCGAACTCTACGTTCCACACCGGTGCTGTCGAGTATTCGGCTCGCTATTTCTTCAATCGAAAATGCCGTCGTGTCTATCTGAGGAACTCCATAGCGCTTGAATATTTTTTTGGCTTCTCGCAACTCATAGCTCACTTGTTGCATTGAAGAATACTGCCCGAGTGCCCTCCTCTCTTTGCGAATTTTCTGCAATCGGTCCGGTGCGATACTGAGCCCGAAAAGTTTGCTCTTGTACTTAAGCAATACATCCGGCAACGTACCACTATCGATTTCTTCCTCTGTCAACGGATAGTTCGCTGCATAGACACCGTACTGTAATGCCAGATAAAGACAGGACGGCGTCTTTCCTGACCTTGATACACCGATCAGGATTACGTCCGCCTTGTCGTAATTTTGAGTCATCCCACCATCGTCATTGGCAAGCGCGAAGTTGGTTGCTTCAATCCGTTTCATATAGCTGTCGATATCGCTCATGCCATGTGCGCGACCGGGCATATGCGTTGATTTTTGCTTCAACTCGGACTCCAGCGGTTCCAGAAATACGTCGAAAATATCCAGATGCAAACCCTTCGCTTCACTAACAATCGAGCGCAGGTCATCCTGCACCAACGTTGAAAAAACGATAGGCATGGCGGTCGCATCGTCGGCCGTTTGATTGATTTTTCTCACCGCCTCATGCGCCTTGTCAACTGAATCTATAAATGGCAAAGTCACTTGACGAAAATTCCGGCTGTCGAACTGCGTAAGAAGGCTGTGACCCAGCGTTTCTGCAGTAACACCGGTCTGATCAGAAAGAAAGAATACTGTTCGCTCGCTCATTGGGGTCCTTGAATATCCATCGCAGCATGTAATCGTTACGATCATGTTGCGCCGTAGTTCAATTGTCCATTTCCACAGAATTAACTCAAGGAGTAAGTCTTGGAATCGTACGTTATCAAGCTTGACCAGCTTGGAATACAAGATATCGAAACTGTCGGCGGAAAGAATGCATCGCTGGGCGAAATGATCAATAACCTGCATGGACTGGGTGTAACGGTTCCCGGCGGATTTGCGACCACGTCAACGGCATATCGCGATTTCCTCAAACACGATGGGCTGGACCAGCGAATTCGTAAGGTACTTGATGACCTTGATGTCGATGATATTGCTGCCCTGGCCTCTGCGGGAAAAACCATTCGAGAGTGGATACTGGAGACTGAGTTATCCGAGAAATTAAGGCAGGACATTGAAACTAGCTGGCAGGAAATGTCCGCTGGTAAAGAAATTTCTGTCGCTGTCCGCTCGTCCGCAACCGCCGAGGATTTACCGGATGCATCCTTCGCTGGACAGCAGGAGACATTTCTGAATGTTCGGGGTATTGATAATCTTATCATTGCGTTACACCAGGTTTATGCATCTCTCTTTACCGATCGTGCTATCGCATATCGCGTACACCAGGGTTTCGATCATTCGCTTGTTGCGCTCTCGGTGGGTGTGCAATACATGGTCAGGAGCGATATCGGGTCAGCAGGCGTCATCTTCACATTAGACACAGAATCCGGATTTCGCGACGTCGTATTCATCACTTCGTCGTATGGCCTGGGCGAAACAGTGGTCCAGGGCGCCGTCAATCCGGATGAATTCTATGTCTATAAACCAGCCCTCGAACAAGGCGATTTTCCGATTTTGAGAAAAACTCTCGGCAGCAAAGCGATCAAGATGATTTTCAGTGAAGATCGATCATCTGGTGAAACGGTGGACACTGTCGATGTTGACGAAAAAGAAAGCCGGTGTTTCTCTTTGACGAACGACGATATCGTTTCACTGGCAAAGATGGCAGTTACCATCGAGCAACATTACCAGCGACCCATGGATATCGAATGGGGCAAAGACGGTTCGGATGGTCGCCTGTACATCCTGCAGGCTCGCCCTGAAACCGTACAGAGCCGCAAAAGTGGTCGTAGCATTCACCGATTTACACTAAAGGATCATTCCCGGGTCTTGTCAAGAGGCCGCAGCATTGGCAGCAAAATCGGATCCGGCACAACGAAAATCATCCGTGACGTTACAGAGATAGGTCGTATTCAGGTCGGCGACGTCCTGGTCTCCGACATGACTGACCCGGATTGGGAACCGGTCATGAAAAAGGCTTCGGCGATAGTGACCAATCGTGGTGGACGGACCTGCCACGCAGCCATCATAGCCAGGGAGTTGGGAATTCCGGCTGTCGTCGGCTGCGGCGATGCGACGAAAACGATCAATGACGGAATAGCGGTTACGGTCAGTTGTGCCGAGGGTGACGAGGGCAAGGTGTACGAAGGCGAACTCGAATTCGAGGAGACGCAAATCGAACTGGATTCGCTGCCGGATATTCCCGTCAAAATCATGATGAACGTTGGCAATCCGGACCGAGCCTTCGACTTTGCCAACATACCCAATAGCGGCGTCGGCCTCGCGCGACTTGAATTCATCATTAACCGCATGATTGGAGTCCATCCAAGCGCGCTACTTGATTACGACAAAATCTCTGCCGAAACCCGTGCGGATATCGATCTGCAGATGTCGGGATATGACGGACCTGTCAGCTTTTTCGTGGACAAGCTCGCCGAGGGAATCAGCACAATTGCAGCGGCTTTCGCACCACAGCCTGTCATCGTTCGAATGTCAGATTTTAAATCGAATGAATACGCAAACTTGATTGGCGGCGAAGAATACGAACCAAAAGAAGAAAATCCGATGCTCGGGTTTCGGGGAGCGGCCCGATATGTGTCCGATGCTTTTCGGCCCTGTTTCGATCTTGAGTGTCAGGCATTGAAAAAAGTTCGTAATGACATGGGACTGAAGAATGTAGAAATCATGATCCCATTCGTGCGTACCGTCGCCCAGGGCAAACAGGTTGTCGAATTGCTCGCCGAGAACGGCCTGGAACGGGGCAAGGATGGCCTCAAGATAATCATGATGTCCGAACTGCCATCAAACGCATTGCTTGCGGAGCAATTTCTGGAATACTTTGACGGAATGTCTATCGGCTCGAATGACATGACGCAGCTTACGCTGGGTCTCGATCGCGATTCTGCGCTGATTGCCGATCTATTCGATGAGCGTGATGAGGCCGTCAAAGCGATGTTGTCGATGACGATCGATGCATGCAAGAAAATGGGTAAATACGTTGGTATTTGCGGACAGGGTCCCTCAGACCACCCGGATTTTGCCATGTGGCTGATGGAACAAGGTATCGACAGCATATCGCTAAATCCGGATACGGTGGTCGAAACATGGATGTTTCTGGCTGGTCAAAAGGTCTAGCCCGGGCTAGGAGCCTGTCGCCTAGAAACTGTCGTATCTCGATCGCTTTTGCCACTTCATGCGTGGCAAAACCAGTCCGAGAAACACGCCGACGACGAGAACAAGTGCACCCGTAATGAACCAGTTGCGCGTCCTCTGGCTAGCCAGTTCCCCATTTTCTTTTTCCAGCGCACCAACCTGAATTTCGAACGCAGTCAGTTGCTGCTGCAGGTTCTGATTCTGACTATCGATGGCCAAAACATTGGCCGCCGTACGTTTGACTTCATCAAGCTCGGTCTGGAGATTCTTTTTTTCGCTCTCAAGTGTTCGGATCTGGCTCGCAGAATTCTGCTGTTCGCGCCGAATTGCGTTAAGTTGCGCCCCCATCGATGATCCCTGCTCGCTGGCGCTGGTCAATTGATTGGTCAGGGTTTGCAACTGCTCACGCGCACTCGGTTCCGGCATCAAGTAGCGGCTAAGGACCCAGCCCTCGGTACCAGCCAGAGTTCTTACCCTTGAATAGCCAGTTTCCGGATCGCGCTCGAGAATATCGAGTTCAGTGCCACTGGCAAGCATCCGCTCGATCGCATTTGATGTGTCGGGTCCTGTGCGTAACATGACTTCAAACTGGTCGCTGACCCAAACAGGCTCGGCCAATGCCCGAATTGACAATACGATGCCAATTCCCAGCAAACCAAGAATCCGCAAAGAATATTTCATAATCATTAATTCAAATCGCCCAAACCTGAATCTCGCAACTATAAATCAAGCCTGTCGCCCTTGCCAGTCCTCCGACATGGATAGACTGTCACACCGCCTCGCTACGATCCCCTAAGTCCGACAGGCTAGCGAATGCCAGCATGGCGCCAGACCACCAGAAAATTATTCGCGGGCATCGCATAAAGGCCGGTCCGGTGCATCCCACCGCTGTCAGCCAGCGCCTCCAGGTCTTCGAGATTCCGTATTCCCATCGACGCATTCTGTTGGCGCAGTGATGCATCGAACTGCTCATTGCTCGCGCTCGTGAAGGCTCCGTGACGGTTAAACGGACCATAAAGGCAGAATTTTCCGTTTTCCGGCAACAATTTTCCAACCAGTCCGAACATGCACGCAACGGCATGCTCACTCATTATGTGGGCAGTGTTTGCTGAGTACACCGCATCGAAGTGCCCCTCGATCTGTGTTGTTTGCTCAACATCAAGCTCCAGCGGTGGCATTGCATTGGACAGGTTTTCTGACTCGATCCAGGACTGAATTCCGGCATGATTTTCCGCGACATCACTGGTCTGCCAGGTCAGGTGTGGCAACTTGCCAGCGAAAAAAACCGCGTGTTGCCCGGTTCCAGAGCCGATCTCCAGAACTTCATGGCGATCGCCAAACTCCTCCGTCAAGACCTCAAGAATTGCGTCTCGATTGCGCTCAGTCGCCGGAGCATTCGGCCGCTCGTTCATTGACTGCCCCCGATCGCGTTTTGATCGAACAAATGCTCACGATAGTGTTGCAACTCGGCAATGGAATCGCGAATATCGTCCAGGGCACGATGACTCGATGTCTTGGTAAATGTTTTCGACACTTCCGGTGCCCAGTTTTGAGCGAGAATTTTCAACGTGCTCACATCAAGATTTCGATAATGAAAAAATGCCTCAAGGCGTTGCATCTGCCTCGACAGGAATCGCCGATCCTGGCAAATGCTGTTGCCGCACATCGGCGATGCCCCCTGTTCCACGAAATTTGCAAGAAAATCAAGGGTTTCTTGTTCTGCATCCGCGGTCGTCAGCTGGCTGGCCAGCACTTTGTGCGTTAGGCCCGACTTGCCGTGCTGTCGAGTATTCCATTCATCCATCGCCCCCATGACAGACTCATCCTGATGAATGACAAGTGCCGGGCCGACTGCAACTTCCTGTAGCTGCTGATCGGTGACGATTGTAGCAATTTCGATAATCCGGTCGCTCGTCGTATCGAGACCGGTCATTTCAAGATCAATCCAAATCAAGTTATGGTTCTTCTTCAACGTCTCGCGCTCCGTCATTTTTCCAATCCAGAGGGTGCCGGCCACTCGACACCTGCATATGCCGTTGTAGTGTACCAGCGAGTTATAGTGCACGAATTCATCGAGACCGGCATACTGGCAGATATGCGAATTCTCCCTGGCAATCTGCTGAAGAAGCCATCCATGGTTATTCTTAAAACGCTATCCGGAAAACGCCGTTTTCAGACAGCTCGCTTTTTTAATGGCTTCCAACAATCCGGCAGGGCTGAACTTTCTCGTGTCATACCTGCCCTGTCGAGAAACTCCGTATTTCAAAATTCTGTGGGGCAGGAATAATTCCAATGACGGCCAGTCTCGAAAATGTGGGACTGGTTGTAGCGACCTTCCGACGCCGCATGAATATCCGCCTGGCCGGTGACGAACGCGTGAGTGCCCGGGTCAAGGGTCGACTACTACGTCCTGTCTGCGGGGACAGGGTGAACGTCGAGCCAATAGGTGGAGACAACGACTGGTTGATAACCGGCATTCTTGAGCGACGAAACGAGTTGACGCGTCCGAACTCACGCGGTGACGTCGAAATTCTCGCAGCCAACGTAACGTTCCTGGTCGCGGTCGTCGCCGATCCTCCCAAACCCGATTGGTTTATCGTCGATCGCTACCTCTGCGCAGCCGAGCTCATGGGGGTCGGCGCTGCTGTCGTTTACAACAAATCGGATCTGTCAGGCGGCTCAGAAGCGGTAGAGACGATTCTCGATGACTATCGGCGGATTGGCTATGCAGCCATCCAAACCAGCGCAATAACCGGCCACAACATTGCCGCACTCGAGATGTTGCTTAGCGGCGAAATCGCCATTATTGTCGGCCAATCCGGTGTTGGAAAATCCAGCATTATCAATTATTTAACAGATGGCACTCGCCAGCGAGTTGCTGCGGTGTCGACAGGCAGCGGAGAAGGACGGCACACTACCGTGAATTCCGTCATGCTGGATTTGCCCGGCAGTGGGTCCGTGATCGATTCGCCAGGCGTCAGGGATTACGCTCCCGCCATCGATACCAGCGATCAAGTTGCGTCCGGATTTCGGGAAATTGTACGCTTGCAGCAAGATTGCAAATTTGCCAATTGCCGGCACCTGCGTGAACCGCATTGTGCGGTCAAAAGCGCCGTTGAATCGGGGCTGGTCAGCGCACGTCGCTATGAATGTTACAAACGGCTGGTGCGATCAACGGAGAAGATAGCCAAAAAATATTCGTAATCTGCGCACTCCTTGACCTCACAAGACCTTGCTCCTAACCCGGTGGCCAGTTCATCTTCCGGCCACCCAGAAGATGCAGGTGTAAATGAAATACTGTCTGACCGGCCGCCTCATTACAATTCATCGTAACGCGATAGCCAGCTTCCGCAATGCCTTCATTTTGCGCAATTTCCCGTGCTGCAAGAAATAATTTTCCTACCTCAACAGCATCGTCATCTGCCAGGTCGTTAATAGTGGCTATGTGTTTGCGCGGAATAATAAGAACGTGTGTCGGCGCCTGGGGATTAATATCCCGAAAACCAATGACATCCTCGTTTTCGTACACGATGTCGATCGGTATGTCGCCCGCTGACATTTTGCAGAACAAGCAATCGTTATCAATCATTTTCTACCTCGGATGCGCTCTTGATTATCACATGCTTACTCGACGACACGACGGCCGAAGAAAGCATGGGACAGAGTGCCGCCATCAACGTATTCCAACTCACCGCCCAAAGGTACGCCGTATGCGATTCGGCTGACGAGCACCTTATGCCGCACCGCCAGGTCGACGAGGCAGTGAGCCGTGGCATCGCCCTCCACCGTTGGATTTGTCGCAATAATGAGTTCCTCGACATTTTCCGTCCTCAGCCTGCTTTCCAGCAATTCGAGTCCGAGTTCTTTTGGGCCAATGCCATCGAGCGGCGACAAATGCCCCATCAAAACGAAATACCGGCCACGAAAACCGGTTGCATCCTCCACCGCCATGACATCCGCAGGTGATTCCACAACACAGATTTGCGAAGCGTCCCTGCTGCTTGCAGAGCAAATATTGCAGAGGTCATTTTCGCTGAACATCCGACAATGCTCACAATGGCCTATGCCGGATGCGGCCTGTGCCAACGCGTCGGCTAACTGCTCTGCGCCGGCTCTGTCGCGCTCCAGGAGATGAAAGGCGATTCGCTGGGCCGATTTCTTACCGATACCCGGCATACAGCACAATGCATCGATCAGACGAACCAATAAGGGAGAGTACGACACAGTCGCTGTTAATGTACTGGCGCTAGAACGGCAATTTCATGCCGGGCGGGAGACTGAAACCGGAGGTCATGCCGGAAAACTTTTCCTGAACCGTCTTCTCAACACGCCGAACCGCGTCGTTAAATGCGGCGATGATCAGGTCTTCGAGCATGTCCTTGTCGTCGTCAAGTAGCGAGTCATCGATCTCCAGCCCTTTGACTTCATGTTTGCAGCTCATGGCCAACTTGACCATCCCGGCACCCGACTCGCCAGTCACCGTGATGCTGGACATTTCTTCCTGCGCTTTTTGCATATCGGCCTGCATTTGCTGAGCCTGCTTCATTAGCTGGCCAATACCACCTTTCATCATTTACTCCTGGTTGGGTGACGATTGATCATTGAGGATCTGGACTGAGTCCGAATTGAGTGTTGCACCGAACATTTCTTTCAGGACCTGCACGTTTGGATCCGATTCGAGCGATACGCGTGCTGCCTGGAGCGCTTCATCCTCCACGCGCGCTACTTCCTGGACCGGTGTTTCTGCTTGCGCATGACCCAGCGAAATGTCTACTCGCAGTGCCTCGCCAAAATACGCTGTCAATGCCTTTGCCAGCGACTGCTGTCGCTCTTTGGTGAGCAAGGATTCCGACCGGTTGTCGAGGCCGAGATAGATGATATTGCTTTCTCGCCGCAGCATCGCGCAATTGCTGGCCAGTAATTTTGTCGCACCCGTCATGCCGAGCTTATCGATCAGATTCGACCAATCCTCCAGCGGGACACTCTCTGCCTGCGCACTTTTCGAGGTGGGTACCTTTGGCGATGCTTTAACACCGGACGCGGGTTCCGTACGTTTTTCAGTGGGGGGCAATAGAGATTTTGCGGCCGCATTACCCGATTGGGCAACACCGGAAACCTGGCCTGCCGGCTGAAATGCCAACATGCGCAAGAACGTCATTTCAGCTCCGCTGCGAGGGTCCGGCGCCAGATTGAGGTCGCGACGGCCAATGATTGCCGTCTGGTAGAAAAGCTGAACATCCTCCACTGCAATGCTTGCGGCGAAATGGGCAAGATCTTCCGCGCCCAGATCATCCTCTGCATCCGTTCTGCCGACCGCCTGAAAAATGGCAATCCTTTGCAGGATTCTCGCTATATCGTCGAGCAGTTGTGCATAGTCCGGAAACTGCTGGTCGATTTCCGCTATGGCATCCATCAAGCCTGCGGCATCGCCGTTTGCCAGAAATTTCAGCAAACCCCTCACGTGCTGCCGGTCTATCGTGCCCAGCATCATCGCAACTGCATCTTTATCGACATCGCCACCGCAATAGGCAATTGCCTGATCGAGCAGGCTCAATGCATCACGCAAGCTCCCATCGGCAGCGCGTGCAATCATGGCCAGCGCGCCAGCTTCGGCGCCAATCTTCTCTGCATCACAAATGAACTTCAGTCGATCGCGGATCAGCTTCGGTGTCAGGCGCTTCAGGTTGAATTGCAGGCATCGTGACAAGACAGTCACGGGCAATTTTTTCGGATCTGTGGTGGCAAGCAAAAACTTGACGTGCGGTGGTGGTTCCTCGAGAGTTTTGAGCAAGGCATTGAAAGAGTGCTTTGTCAGCATGTGAACCTCATCGATGAGGTAGACCTTGTATCTGCCTACTGCAGGCGCGAACTGAACGTTGTCCAGCAACTCCCGGGTGTCATCGACTTTCGTTTTTGAAGCGGCATCGACCTCAATCAGGTCGACAAATCTGCCCTCACTGATCTCCCGACAAGCACCGCACTCCCCGCACGGGCTGGCGGTAACCCCCGTTTCGCAATTCAACGATTTAGCCAGAATGCGCGCAATTGTAGTCTTGCCGACGCCGCGGGTACCCGCAAAAAGATACGCGTGATGGAGTCGTCCCGACTCAAGAGCATTCGTCAACGCCTTAAGGACGTGTTCCTGCCCGACGGTCTCCGCGAAATTTTGGGGTCGCCATTTGCGGGCGAGAACGAGGTAACTCATAGATTTGCTCGTGGCGTGCCAGCGCCGGCAGGTT
>SMVB01078869.1_pt1 | contig 33106 bp, 26 predicted proteins | sample 2456461 | NCBI WGS metagenome assembly SMVB01 (sample SAMN11095934, study PRJNA526329) | marine sediment metagenome | biome: Marine sediment; feature: Surficial sediment; material: Deep marine sediment; isolation source: Hadal surficial sediment | place: Pacific Ocean | collected 2014-05 | depth... | reverse complement strand
TCGTATCGATACCGCGAGTTCAAAGCCGCCCCGGCCGGGCGCGTTGAGCTTGGGGAGGTCTTGATCGCCGCCCCGGTGGATGTGGCGGATGCCACCGAACGCGCCCACAAGATCGCCGACGCCACCAACTGGGCGCGCGATCTCGTCAACACGCCGAGCAACGAGAAGCGCCCCGATGCGCTCGCCGCACGCGCCGCCGACATGGCCGCGGCCGCCGGGTTGAACTGTGAAGTGATCGATCATGCCGCGGCCCGCGAGATCGGGCTCAACGCTTTGGTCGCCGTTGGCGCCGGCTCCGCCGTCGGACCACGGCTGGTGCTTCTCGAGCACCGCCCGTCGGGCGCCGAAGGCCCACCCACGGTGATCGTCGGCAAGGGAATCACCTTCGATACGGGCGGCATCTCCTTGAAGCCCCCAGCGAAAATGGCGGCCATGAAGAGCGACATGGCCGGCGCTGCAGCGGTCTACGGCACCATGCGGGTCCTCGCCGAGGTGGACGCCCCGAGGTGGGTGGTGGGCGTCACCCCACTGGCTGAGAACATGCCGAGTTCGGCGGCCTACCGCCCGAGTGACATCATCCGGGCGTACGACGGTACGACGATCGAGGTGATCAACACCGACGCCGAAGGCCGCGTCGTTCTTGCCGACGCCTTGGCCTACGCCCGCAAGCACTACGAGCCCCGCTGCATGGTGGATCTCGCCACCCTGACCGGCGCCTGTGTGGTCGCCCTCGGGTCGCTCGCGGCCGGGCTCATGGGGACGGACGACGAGCTGTGCGAGGCGCTTATCGCCGCCGGCGAGGCCACCGGTGAGCGGCTCTGGCGGCTTCCCGCCTGGCGCGAGTACGACAAGATTATCGACAGCGACGTAGCCAACGTGCGCAACTCGGCGGGCCGTGATGCCGGAGCGGTAACCGCGGGGATGTTCCTCAAGCGCTTCGTCGGCAACACCCCGTGGGCCCACCTGGACATCGCCGGAACCGCGTTCCTCAGCAAGTCGACGCCCTACCAACCCAAAGGCGGGACGGGCTTCGGCGTTCGTCTGCTGACCCGCTGGCTGACCGCTTGAGTGATCCCGTGCCCATCGACGCCAAGGAGCGCGTCGAGAAGCTGTGCGCCGCCTTCGAGGACCGGCGGCGAGCCCTCGTCCTGACGCACGACAACCCCGATCCGGACGGGCTCGCCAGCGCCTTCACGCTGGCCGCCGTTCTCACCCATCTGACGGACGTCGAATGCGAGGTCGGGTACGCGGGCATCATCGGACGCGCCGAGAACCGTGCCATGCTCCGCACGCTCGAGCTGGCGCCGACGCGCATCCACGGCGATACCCTGGAGCGCTTTGACGCGTTCGCTTTGGTCGATACCCAGCCCGGCTTCGGCAACAATTCCCTCCCGGAAGATCGCCAGGCGACCGCTGTCGTCGACCACCACCCGGGGGCTGGCGACCTCGACGATGTCGCCTTCGTCGACATTCGCGAAGGCTACGGAGCCTGCGCGACGATCGTCCACGAATACGCCCAGGTGGGTGGCGTTCCGCTGCCGGAAAACCTCCTCACGGCGCTGTTCTACGCCATCAAGTCCGAAACCCAGGAACTCGGCCGCGGCGCCGGCTACGCCGACCGCGAGGCGTACCTGAGTCTCCTGCCTCGGGCCGACAAACTGGCCATCGCTCGAATCCAACGGGCTCCCGTGCCCCGCAACTACTTCCGTGCCTTCCAGGTTGCGATCGAAAACGCACGCCTCTACGGGCGCACCGTTGTCACCGACCTGCAGCGGGTCGACACACCCGATCTGGTGGCCGAGATCGCCGACTTTCTGCTCCGCCTCGATGGTGCCGACTGGGCGGTATGCATGGGGCGCTACCAGGACAGCGTGGTGATGTCATTGCGCACTGCCGAGGAGGAGGCGCACGCCGGGAAGGTCATCCGCCGCGTCGTCACCGGGCTGGGACGTGCCGGCGGCCACGGCTCGATGGCCGGCGGGCGTGTTCCACTTGAAGGTCGCGACTACGACGACGTGGCGGCGCAGATCCGCGAACGTTTGATCAACGAGCTCGCCGGCGACGCCGCCAAGGGTGAATCGTTGGTGCCGAACTAACCGGGTCGTCCCCTACTCGGCAGGCCCTTCGACCCGCTTCGGCGATACGATCCCGCCGCTGACCACGAAGCGCAGCGCCGCTTCGACGCTCATGTCCAGAAAGATCAGTTCGTCCCGCCGTGCCAGCACCAAGATACCCGAGGTCGGGTTGGGCGTCGTCGGCACGAAGACGTTGACGGTCGGATGCGGGGTGCTGTCCTGGAGCTCGCCCTCGGTCGGCGCGGTGACCAACGCGACGGTATAGATCCCGTGACGCGGGTACTCGATGAGAACGACCGACTCGAAGGTCCGACCGGAACTGCTGTAGAAGGTCTCGACGAGCTGTCGCGCCGAGCCGTAGATGCTCTTCACGAGCGGGATGCTGAGCGCCAGGTCGTCCATCTTGCGGACCAGAGCCCGGCCCAGGAAGTTGCTCCCGGCCAGCCCCACCAGGTAGATCACCACGACGGTCAGGACGAGACCGATGAAGCCGGCCGCCACTCCGGCGCCGGGCAAGTCCAGAAGCGACGCCAGGCCGACGGCATCGATGAGCCCCATGACGGGCGGGGTCACGAAGCGCTGCACCGGACGAAGAATGAGGGCGAACAGCCACAGGGTGACGACGAGCGGCAGAATCATCAGCAACCCGGCTAACACCGACCGGCGAAAGTGTGCCACCACACCCATCAGATCGAGCCGCCATCCAGTCGCAGCCGACCCCAGAAACCGAGGCCATACTGCGCCGCCGACAGCAATGACAGGATGACAACCAGCCACAAGCCGTACTCGCCGAGGAAGAAATACTCGCCGAGATACGGGGGACCGAGGATCAGCAAGATGAGCGTGAACATCTGCACCGTGGTCTTGTACTTGCCGAGAGATGACGCCGGGATGTTGACTCCCTGGTCGGCGGCGATCGAACGGAGGCCGCTGATCGCCAGTTCACGGCCGATGATGATCACCACCATCCACGCCGGCGCGAGACCGAGCTCGACCAGTGATATGAAGGCCGCCGAGATCAACAGCTTGTCAGCAACCGGGTCGAGCAGTTGCCCGAGTGTCGTGACCTGATGGCGGGTCCGCGCCAGATATCCGTCGAACCAATCCGTCAACGACGCGACGATGAACACCGATAGCCCGATGAGCCGGTACTCCGTGAGCAGGAAGACAACCAGAATCGGGACGAGAAAGATCCGCAGCACCGTCAGTGCGTTGGGTAGTGTCCAATTTCCGCCAGACGCGGAGGCCAAATCGGTGCTCGCCTGTCCAGTTTGTAGCCTATTCGCCATCACTCGCCCGGTTCCGTTCGGGATATTCTAGCAGGGTGCAAAAGAAGCTCCTGCGGTACGATCAGGTGCTCCGTCCCGCCGACCGCCACCTAAACCGAATGCGCTTCTCCGTTCGTTCTTCATTTCCAGCGACGCATCGAATTCGCATCGATGCTCGCGGCACGCTCGAGCCCGTGCACTCCCACAACTGGCGGATCGAGGCATTCCTCGCGGCCGACGATGACGTAGCCACTGCTGCTGCCGCGGCGAAGACGTTTCTCGCCCGCTGGGTGGCCCGCTACGAGGGCAACTGCTTCAACGACGTGGCGCCGTTCGATGAGATCAATCCGACCGCCGAGGAAGTCGCACGCGCGCTGGCCGAAGAGTTGGCTGCTGCCGTGCCGAACGTAGCGATCATAGGTGTCGAGGTCGGGGAGGCCGCCGGTTTCAGCGCCACCTACTGGACCGATACCGGCCACTGAATCAGCGACTGCTGAACGCTGTCACCCGGCGCCTGTCAACGTAGCTCTGCAAGCCGATCTCGATGGCCTCCGCGAGCGCGGATCGATAAGCGGCGCTCTTGAGCCACGCCTCCTCCTCCTCGTTGCTCACGAACGAGGCCTCCACGAGAATGGCGGGCATACGGGCGCCGACGAGCACGAAGAAGGGAGCCGTCTTGACACCCAGATCATGGACGTTCTGATAGCTCTTGGCGACGTGCATCACGAGGCTGTCTTGGATCGAGGCAGCGAGCTCTCCGGATGCGGCCTGGAAGTCATTCTTCACGATCATTTCGAGCATCTCTTCGAGATCGCCCATGCTACCGGCCTCGCCCGACGCGTTTTCGCGCGCCGCCGTCTCGGCGGCGCCCGGGTCGAGCGCCAGGTCGAGGTAGTAGGTCTCGAAGCCACGCAGTCTGCGGTTGCGGGCCGAGTTGATGTGGATCGAGATGAACAGGTCAGCGTCGACGCCGTTGGCGAAGTCGGTGCGCTCCTTGAGGCTCACCGTGCTGTCATCTTCACGAGTCAGCAGAACTTCGTAGCCCGCGGTCCGCAGCCGTTCCGCCAGCGCCAGCGACAACTGCAGGGAGAGCTGCTTTTCGGTGGCCCCGGTGCGACCGATGGCGCCCGGGTCGGTACCGCCGTGACCGGGATCGATCACCACCCGGTGAACGCCCAAGCCGAGTTGCTCCGAGATCGACTCCCCTTCGCGCGCCGGCGGTCGGCGCTCGGAATTCACCCGCGCCGCGACGCGAGCGGTGGGAACGTCAATCACGATCCGAAACGGGTGCCCCTCGTTGTCGAGGGTGAACAACGTGTAGCGAGAGGAATCGTCGAGATCCATGACCACGCGGACGATTCCCGGCTGGTTGAGCGCAACCCGGACACGAGCAACCGCTTCGCCAGCGACCGAGATCACCTGCTCACGACCCCGTACCTCTGCTCCGGCCAGACTTGCCGGCTTGCCAACGCCCTGCAGATCGATAAACAACCGCTGCGGACTCCGGGCCTCGCCGGTCTGGAATCGAACCGGGCGATCAAGGTCGAGAACGATCCGGGTGTGGGTGCGGTCGCTGTAGTGCCGCACCCCGATCAACCGCGCCAGATCACCCGTCGTCACCATTAACGACGTTTCGTCGGGCTCATCCCCGACGACCGGAGCCTCGTCCTCGACAATGGGTACAGCAGGCACGATCCGATCGTTGGCAGGGCGGAGGGACGCCCCCACCGGATCGGTAGGCGCCAATGCATCACCGCCCGCCGTCTCGATGTTCGGGTTGGCGCGCACCAGTTCGTTCATCCGGTTGCGCGCCAGGGTCGCCTGCGGGGTCCCCGGATAGCGTTGTAATAGCCGCGAGTACAGCGCCGACGCGCGGGCGCCGCTCCCCGCCTCTGCATCGATCGCCAATCGCAGTAGCGCCTCGGGAGCGTGCGGACTCGTCGGGTACCGCTGCACGAGGTCGCGGTAGATCTCGAGCTGGCGGTCAACGGCCGCATCATCGCCGGATCGCGCCTGGCGACCGTAGATCCACGAGACCCTCCACAGCGCCTGCGAAGCGAGCGGGCTATCCGGATAGCGAACCGCGACATCGGCGAATGCTTCGACGACCCGCGTCCAGGACGGAGCTTGGCCGGACGGATCCACGACCTCGAGCTGGCGATAGAGTGTTTCGGCCCGCTCGAAGAGCTCCTGTGGCGAGGCAGGCAGAGCGGTAGCGGGGATGGCTACCAAGAGTGTGATCGCGGCGATGAACGATACGCGGCGATAATTTTTCGATTTCAACATGGCACGTCTCCCGACGCGCCTCCCGATTCAAGACGATACAAGCTTCGCCCCTGAAGCACTCGAAGTATAGCGAGCCAAAACAGGTTGGTGCAATGCGTCAGGGGAGATGCTGCGCCAGCGCCGAATTGCCGCCGCCGAGGCGACGGTAGTAGGTCAGCACCCGATCGACGAACCCACGGGTCTCCGGGTACGGAGGCACGCCGCCGTAGCGGGTAACGGCTCCTTCGCCGGCGTTGTAAGCCGCCAAGACCCTACGCGGGTCATCGTTGAACTCGTCGATAAGCCAACGCAGGTATGCCGTCCCCCCGGCGATGTTCTGCTTCGGATCCCACGGGTCCGCGACACCGAAACGGTGGGCGGTGTCCGGCATCAGTTGCATCAGGCCCTGTGCGCCCTTCGTCGACAGCGCCCGGGGGTCGAACGCCGATTCGGTGGCGATCACGGCCTCGACCAGCCGAGCGTCGATTCCCTGCCGCATCGAGGCCTCGTCGATCTCCTGCTGGAACGGCACCGGGACGCGGGTCAAGACCGACGCCGGAGCCAGCGAGTAGTGTGTCTCGAGGAATACCTCGGCCCCCTCGACCGGCTCGTTGGTATAGCGAAGCGAGCCGTCCGGCTGGACGACGACGTAGATCTGCGCCAGCGCCGTCGTTGCCGATAGTGCCGTAAGGACGAGGGTGACGGCCGCGGCCCGCAGCAGGGCCCGCAGCGTCGGCGAAAGTCGCGCCATCCGGATCAGGAGCTCAGAAAAGCGATTCATGGGCCAAAAGGGTTCAGTTCCGTCAAGAGACTACCGCGTGCGCGACGCGCCACACTAGCCCAATCCTGTGCAAGCGCGCGCCAGGACACCGCTTGGCGTTGTTCAGCACCCCGTCAGTAACTCGTTGATGATTTCGGGCGCTTTCTCGAGGGCCGCTGGTAGTCTTGAGCCGTCCGGCCCGCCGGCCTGCGCCATCTCCGGTTTGCCTCCTCCGCCGCCGCCCACCAACCTGGCGAGCGAACCGACGATGTCTCCCGCCTTGATACGACCCGACAGGTCGGCGGTCACCCCAACGACGATGTGCGCCTTGCCGTCGCGGCACGCCCCGAGCACGACGATCCCGGAACCGATCTCGTTCTTCATGGAGTCGGCGAGGAGGCGCAGTCCGCCGGCGTCGAGATCTTCGACCTCGCGGCGTAGCAGCTTGATTCCCTCGACCTCGACGACATGATCGTCTACGCCAGCGGCGGTCGCCTGCGAGGCCAAGCGTACCCGCAACTCTTCGTTGTCGCGCTCCGCTACCCTGACGCGGATCAGCAGCCGACCAACGGAATCGGGAACCTCTTCCTCGCTGGTCTTCAACTCAGCCATGACGCGGCGCAGCATGCCGCGCTGTCGCTGCAGGCTCTCGACCGCCGTGGCGCCGGTGATCGCCTCGATGCGACGGGTTCCGGCCGCGACACTCTCCTCCTTGACAATCACGAAGGTGCCGATCTCGCCGGTGCGGGCCACGTGGATGCCACCACACAGCTCCGTCGAGATACCCGGTACGTTGACCATCCGAACCACGTCGCCGTACTTGTCGCCGAAGAACGCCAGCGCCCCCTGCTCGATGGCCTCCGCGTAGGGCATCTCGCTGATCTCAGTCTCGATGTCGGCGCGAATCGCCGCGTTCACGTCGCGCTCGATCTCGGCGAGCTGATCGGGCTCGATCGGCTCGAAATGGCTGAAGTCGAAGCGCATGTGATCGGGCGCAACCAGCGACCCCGCCTGCCGAACGTGTTCACCGAGCCGCTCGCGTAGCGCCGCGTTGAGCAGGTGGGTCGCGGTGTGGTTGCGAATCGTGTGGGCACGGCGCGCGGCATCGACCTCGAGGCGCACCTCCTCGTCGACACGCAGGGCGCCCTCGGTAACTTCGACCGAGTGGACGACAAGGCCGCCAGCCAGGCGATGTGTATCGGTCACGATCGCCCGTCCCTCTGCGCCAACGACCTCCCCACGGTCACCGACCTGGCCACCCGATTCGCTATAGAACGGCGTGACGTCGACGATCATGGCGCCGCTGTGGCCACTCTCGAGCATTTTGACCGGCTGATCGTCGTCGAGCAGGCCAACAACCTTGGCGTCCTCGCGGTCGAAATCGGTGTAGCCGATGAACGTCGTGCTCTCGATCCCCTGCTCGGCCAGCTTGGCCACCAGAGCATGAGCGGCAGCGGCTTCGCGGCCCCCCGTCCGCGCCGCACGAGCCCGGCGCCGCTGGTCCTCCATGGCCGCCTGGAAACCGCTTTCGTCAACGTGCAGGCCGACGTCCTCGGCAAACTCGCGGGTCAACTCGAGCGGCAAGCCGTGGGTGTCATGCAGGCGAAACGCTTGGTCGCCCGGAATCGTGTCGCCACCGGCGGACTGCACCTCTTGGACCACTTCCTCGAACACCCGGGTCCCGTCGGCTACCGTCCGGAAGAAACGGTCTTCCTCGGCGAGCGTCACCCGGGCGATGAGCTCTTCCGCCCGCCGCAGCTCCGGGTAGACGTCACCCATGCGGGCGACGACGTCGACGGCCGCCTCGTAGAAGAACGGAGTATCGAAGCCGAGCTTCATCCCGAATCGCACCGCCCGGCGGATCAACCGGCGCACGATGTAGCCGCGACCGTCGTTGGCCGGGCTGACACCGTCGGCGAGCAGGAAGGCGGTGGCGCGGCAGTGATCGGCGATGACGCGCAGCGCCACGTCGCTGGGCTCGTCGACCCCGTAGGGACGACCGGCACGCTCGGCGACCGCGGCGATCAGCGGGCGGAACAAGTCGGTGTCGTAGTTGCTGCGTACCCCTTGAATTACGGCCGTCATACGCTCGAGACCGGCACCGGTGTCGATGTTGGGGGCCGGCAACGGTTCGACCTCGCCACTGCCATCGGCGTTGAACTGCATGAAAACGAGGTTCCAGAGCTCGACGAAACGGTCGTCATCGAGATCGACGTTCTCCGGCTCGAGGTAGATTCCGCCGGATGGCCACACAAAGTCGCCGACGCCGTAATCGAAGTGGATCTCCGAGCATGGGCCGCAGGGGCCGGTGTCGCCCATCGACCAGTAGTTGTCCTTCTTGCCGAGGCGCAGGATGCGGTGGCCCGGAAGACCGACGACGCTCTTCCACAGCTCGAAGGCCTCGTCGTCGTCCTCGTACACGCTCACCCATAGGCGCTCCGCCGGCAGCCCATAACCCTCGGTCAAAAGCTCCCACGCCATCTCGATGGCATCCGCCTTGAAGTAGTCGCCGAACGAAAAGTTGCCGAGCATCTCGAAGAACGTGTGGTGAAAACTCGAGGGTCCGACGTTCTCCAGATCGTTGTGCTTTCCGGACACACGCATGCACTTCTGCGACGTCGCGGCGCGCACGTAGCTGCGCTTCTCGTGGCCGAGGAACACCTCTTTGAACTGGTTCATGCCGGCGTTGGTGAACAGCAACGTCGGGTCGTCGCGCGGTATCAAGCTGCCCGACGCCAGGACGGTGTGGCCGCGTTCCGCGAAGTATTCGAGGAAACGTTGCCGCACCTCGACGGAGGAAAGCGTCGGAGCTTGCGGCGTCGACTGGTTGTCGTCGTGCTGTGTCATGCGGTCGGATTCAGGGGCTAGTTCCCTGCCCCCTCAGCCGGTGAGATCGTCGAGCCAGGAGGACAGCTTTTGCAGTACCAGGTAGCGTGGGAAGGAGCGTCGCATGAGGTGGTCGAAACAACGCTTCGCCGAGGCCAGATCTTCGGGTTCTCCATGCCGCGCAACCCACCGATCGAAGGCGTCATCGAGCACTCCTCGCTCGCCGCCGAGCTCTTCAAATACCGCCTCGGCGACAGCCTCGCTCATTGTCGCGGTCAATCCCTGACGCTGCAAGTCCCGCAGGGCGTCGGAGCGGCCGGCCGGCCGCCGTCGCAGCCGCGAATCCAGCCGGCTGTGACCGAACCGCTGATCGTCGAGGTAGCCCCATGCGACGCACTTCTCGAGCGTCTCGTCGACGTCCCGCGGGGCGTGATCCTTGGCGAGCAGCTTGGTGCGCAGGCCGGCGTGACTGTAGTCGCGCCGGGTCAACATCGCCAGGGCGTCGGTTGTCGCCGTCTTCTTCTTCCGCGCCAACTGGCTGGCCGGGGTAAAGGGGTGAGGGGCCTGGCTACGCCGACGCGCTGTTGCCGGGAGCACGCATCGTTTCCAGGCTCTGGTCGGCGGCTTCGGCCGAGGTGACGATGCCACGCAGGTTCAGCTTCATGTCGCTGGGGTTGGTCGACGCGGTGAGCGCATCTTCGATCGAGATCAAGCCCTGCTTGTGGAGCCACAACAACGACTGATCGAAGGTCTGCATGCCGTACTCGCTTCCACCGGCGGCGATGGCGTCGCGAATCTCGACGACGCGATCACGGTCGCGGATGCACTCCCGGATAAAGGTCGTCGTCAGCATGATCTCCGTCGCCGGGACGCGTCCCTTGCCGTCGGAGCTGCGTACCAGTCGCATCGACACGACCCCCCGCAAGACCTCGGCGAGCTGGGCGCGGATCTGGTCCTGCTGGTACGGCGGGAAGACGGCGATGATTCGGTTGATGGTTTCCGGAGCATCCAGCGTGTGCAGCGTCGACAACACCAGGTGACCGGTCTCGGCAGCCGTCAGGGCGGTCTCGATGGTCTCCTTGTCACGCATCTCACCCACAAGAATCACGTCCGGATCCTGGCGCAGAGCGGCGCGCAGAGCGTCCGCGTAGCTGTTCGTGTCCTGCCCCAGCTCGCGCTGGGTGATGAGCGACTTGCCGCCGGTGTGCAAGAACTCGATCGGATCCTCGATCGTGACGATGTGCTTGGCTCTGTTGCGGTTGATGTGGTCGAGCATCGACGCCAACGTTGTCGACTTGCCGCTACCGGTCGTACCCGTGCACAGCACCAAGCCGCGCTCCTCGAGAGAAATCTTCTCGATCACCGGGGGCAGGTTCAGATCCCTGATGGTTTTGGTCTGGCCGGGGATGACGCGCAGCACGGCGCCGTGCACCCCGCGCTCGACAAAAATGTTGCAACGGAATCGGCCCAGTGCGTAGAGCGTGTAGCTGCAGTCGAACTCCTTGACGTCGTCGACCCCGAGGTCATGGTCCTCGAGCAGCTTGATCGCGAACTGCCGCGTATCGGCTGCGGTCAGCGGCGGGTGGTCGAGGGGACGGAGCACGCCGTCGATGCGCAGGTAAGGTGGCGCATCGACCTTCAAGTGCAGGTCCGAAGCACCGCGGGCAACAGCATCGCTGAGCAGGGTATCGATATCTAAGGACATTTTTCCGCTTGACGGTTCGAGGTTTCAGGCACCCAAGCATTTGACAGCGTTGCGCACCCGTAGACAGAACAGGCCAATCATGGACGGGGAGGCTCCAACGTACAACCTTAAAAGATCAGCCCGCATTCTTGATCGGGTTTGGCAGCGCGGGCGGGCCGAGGCCCGCGGCTACACGGCGCTTTCTCTGCACCCCGTCGGGCAGGGTGGCGCTCGGGCTCAAGCGGTAGCTTCGGAGGCGTCCGCAACGATCTCGGCGGAACCATCCGGGTAGACCGGCGTCAACCAGCCATGACGGTCCTCGGTGCGTCCCTCGACGTGCGCGAAGAAGATCTCCTGCAGCTGTGCCGTGATCGGGCCGCGGCTGCCAGTACCGACCGCAATCTTGTCGATTGACCGGATCGGCGTGATCTCGGCGGCGGTACCGGTGAGGAAGACCTCGTCGGCGATGTACAGAATCTCGCGCGGAATGTCGGCCTCCTCGACCGTGTAGCCGAGCTCGCGCGCCAGGATCATGACCGTCTCGCGGGTGATTCCCGGAAGCACTGACGCGGCCAGCGACGGCGTGAGCAGGCGGCCGTCGCGGACGAGGAAGATGTTCTCGCCGCTGCCTTCCGAAACGTAGCCGCGGGCGTCGAGCGCGATGCCCTCGGCGTAGCCGTTCTGTAGAGCTTCCATCTTGATGAGCTGCGCGTTCATGTAGTTGGCAGCAGCCTTGGCGATGCCGGGCAGCGTGTTGGTCGCGACCCTGTTCCATGAAGACACCATGACGTCGACCCCCTCCTCGATGGCCTCTTCACCGAGGTACTTGCCCCATTTCCACACGGCAATATAGGCCTCGACCGGGCACGGGATCGGGTTGACGCCCAGCGAGTGGTAGCCACGGAAGACGATCGGCCGGATGTAGCAGGACTCCATCTCGTTGGCGCGGATGGTCTCGAGGCAAGCCTCCTCGAGCTCCTCGGCGTCGAACCCGATCGGCATGCGGTAGATGCGCGCCGACTGGCAAAGCCGTTTGATGTGGTCGTCGAGCCGGAAGACGCCCGGGCCGCTCTGGGTCTTGTAGCAGCGGATTCCTTCGAAGACTGCCGAGGCGTAGTGCACGACGTGCGAGCACACGTGGATCTGAGCATCATCCCAGGGGATCAGCTCGCCGTTATGCCAGATCTTCGCCGATGCTTCGAGTCCGGACATTCGCGCTTCTCCATGCTTGCCGGCGTGAGAAAGGGCGAATTATACCCCGGAGACGATCGTTCCGAGAACCCGTGGCCCGGCCGCCCCGGTAGCCGCAGGAACGTTCGCCGGGCGTCCGGCGAGGGTCTCGGCGGCGAGCAGCGCGAACAGCACTGCTTCCTTGGCGTCGCCCGGAATCGGGGCCACCTCCGCGGCGTCACGCAGCCGTGCCGGAGCTGTCAGAGCACGCAAGCGGCGGCGAAGAGCCTGGTTGTGCGCCCCGCCGCCCGAGATCAGGATCTCGTCGACGGGTTGCCGCACGGCGATGAAGCGGGCGATCGCATCGGCGACGGTGCGCGCCGTCAGCTCGGTGAGGGTGGCGAGCAGGTCGGCGTCGCTGATCGACTCGCTGCGAGCGAACAACGCCTCGGTCTCGTCGTTGAGAAAATCCGTGGTGTCGGCCGACTTCGGCGGCTTACGGGCGAAGAACGGGCCGGCGAGCAGCTCGTCGAGGAGCTCTTCACGGGGCTGTCCGGCCATCGCCAACTCACCATCGACGTCGTAGCCGGCCTCGATGCCGCGACGGCGCGCCGCGGCATCGAGCAACACGTTGCCGGGCCCGGTGTCGAAGGCCATCAGGCCGCTCAGATCCGCCGCCGGGGGCAGCCCGGTGAGGTTGGCAATACCGCCGACATTCAACACCACCCGACCGATCACCGCGTCGGCGTACAGGCTGTGGTCGAGAAACGGCACCAGCGGCGCACCCTGGCCGCCGGCGGCCAGGTCACGGGCGCGAAAGTCGGCCACCGTCGTGATGCCCGTGCGTTCCGCGATCACCGCCGGCTGGCCGATTTGCAAGCTGGCGCGGGCGCACGAACCGGCGTGCGCCGTGGGCTCGGGAAGATGCACGATCGTCTGGCCGTGTGAGCCGATCACCCCGATCTCGGAGCTCGCCAACCCCACCGCTTCGAGCAACCGTAGCGCGGCGCGGGCAAACGCCTCACCGACCATCACGTCCAGCAGGGCCAGGTCGGCAGGCAGAGCACTCCCGCCGGCGCTTCGCAGAGCCTCGGCCAACGATCCCTCGTAGGCATAGGTTTCGAACCGAAGAAGCTCGATCGCCGACGGGCCGGCTGATCGATCCAGGCGCACCAAGGCCACGTCGATGCCATCCATCGACGTTCCGGAGGACAAACCGATCGCCAGATTCGACTCGATTGCGCGGCTCATGCGGCGATGGTAGCTTGGCGCGCCGGAAGCTTCGCCCCTCCCCGATCGTCGCCCCGTGTAGGAATTCGCCGCCGCCTGATGGAATCCGCCGCCCTCTGGTTTCAAGAAGTTCTTCTCCCCTACGGCGTCTTGGGGATTCTGCTGCTGTCGGCGATGGATTCGTCGTTCGTGCCGATGCCCGCGTTCATCGATCTTGCGGTGATGGGCGCCGCGGCACTGTCACCGCAAAACGCCGTGGGTTACGCCGCCGCCGCGGTTGTCGGCTCCACCGCCGGGGTGATGATCGTGTACGGGTTGGCGCGCGGCGGCCGCCGCGCCGCCGGCGGCGCTGGGACGCGGATCGCGTGGGCCGAGGACTTCCTGAAAAGGCGCGGAGCACTGGCACTTCTCGGCGCGGCGCTCATGCCGGCACCGTTTCCGTTCAAGGTTGTCGTGCTGTCGGCCGGCTACCTCCGACAGCCGGTGCCCAGCGTGATCTTGGGCGTCACCACGGGCCGCGTCATCCGCTTCGGTCTCGAGGCTTTCTTGGCGGTGCGCTATGGGGAGCAGATCGTCTCGACCGTGCAGGCCAACGGCGCGTTGGCCGGCCTGATCATGGCGCTGGTGATTGTCGCCGGTGGCCTTGCCTTCTATCGCTGGAAAGCGTCTAGTCGTCGGGCTCGGCCCCCCACTTCGCCTTCCACGCCGCGATCAGGTTGAGCGCCTCGAGCGGTGTCAAGTCGTCCACACGTCGCTCGCGCAGCTCGGCGACCAGCGGGTGCTCCGAGACCGGAAACAGGCTGATCTGTGCGTCCGGTGGCCCACCCTCGTGCCGCGCCCACGTCGGCCCGGACGGCGTCGGCGCATCGGTCGCCTCGAGGTTGCGGAGGATCTCCTCGGCGCGATCGACTACCTCTGCGGGCAGACCGGCAAGACGACCGACGTGGATTCCATACGAGCGATCCGCCGCGCCCGGCTCGACGCGGTGCAGGAAGACAACGCCTTCGCCGGTCTCTTGCGCCGCGACGTTGAGGTTGCGGAGGCTCGGCAGAACGCCCTCGAGGCTGGTCAGCTCGTGATAGTGGGTGGCGAACAGCGTCCGCGGCGCGACGTCCGCTTGCTCCTCGAGGTATTCGACGACCGCCCACGCGAGCGCCAACCCATCGTAGGTGCTGGTGCCACGTCCCACCTCATCGAGGATAACGAGGCTGGCGGGCGTAGCGTTGTGGAGAATGTTGGCGGTCTCTTGCATTTCGACCAGGAAGGTGGAGGCTCCGCGCGCCAAATTGTCGCTCCCCCCGACCCTCGTGAAGATGCGATCGACGACGCCGATGCGCGCCGACTCCGCCGGCACGAAGCTGCCCATCTGGGCCATGATCGTAATCAACGCCACCTGGCGCAGATAGGTCGACTTGCCGCCCATGTTGGGACCGGTGAGCAGCTGGATGCGCTGCGCGCCGTCGTCGATGTAGGTGTCGTTGGGGACGAAGCGCTCGCCGGTTTGAAGCTTCTCGACCACAGGGTGCCGACCCTGGCGGATCTCCAGCACTCGCCCATCGTCGACGTCGGGCTCGACGTAGCCGTTCAGAGCCGCCACCTCGGCCAAGGCGGCCAAAGCATCGACCGAGGCGACCGCCGTGGCGGTGAGGTGTAGGCGGGAGGCCTGGGCGCCAACGAGCTCGCGAAGCTCGCTGAACAGGCGGGCCTCGAGCTCGCCGATTTTTTCCTCGGCGTTGAGAACCGTATGTTCGAATTCCTTCAGCTCGGGCGTGATGTAGCGCTCCGCGTTAGTCAGCGTCTGCTTGCGGATGAACTCCTCGGGCACCTTGCCCTGATTGGCCTTCGACACTTCGATGTAGTAGCCGAACACCTTGTTGAAGCCGACCTTGAGCGAACCGATGCCGGTGCGCTCGCGCTCTTGAGCCTGCAGGTTGGCGATGAAGCCTTTGCCTTCTCCTCGGGCGGTTCGTAACGTATCGAGCTCATCGTCTACCCCATCGCGGATCACACCGCCGTGGGCGACGGTGGCCGGCGGCTCGTCGGAGAGGCGTTCACCAATCAACGCGGCGACGTCGTCGCACGGATCGAGCTCGGCAAGAAGCTCCTCGACGATCGGCGTCGCATCGAGCTCTCTGAGCTGAGCACGTACCGCCGGCAAGGCCTCGAGCGAGACGCGCAACGCGGCGAGGTCGCGTGGCGTAGCACTTCCCATCGTGATGCGGGTGGTGAGGCGTTCGAGGTCACGCACCTCGCCGAGCGAGGCGCGCAGCTCGGCGCGCGGTAACGTCGCGGCGTGGATCGCGGCAACGGTGCGGAGGCGACGGTTGATCGGCACCACATCGCGCAGCGGTCGCAAGAGCCACTGCCGCAGGCGGCGAGCCCCCATCGCGGTGACGGTAGCGTCGAGCACGTCGAGCAGCGAGCCCTTGGCGGTGCGTTCCTGCCACGATTCGAACACCTCGAGGGTACGACGCGTGGTGGCGTCGAGCTGCAGGTACTCGCGATCTCGGTGGCGGCGCAGCGAGTGAATGTGGTGCAGCGGCGCCTTCTGAGTTTCGGTGGCGTACGCCAGCAAGGCGCCGGCGGCGCCCACCGCCTGGTCACAACCATCGAGGTCATAGCCGACCAATGAAGCGACGCCGAAATGCTCGCACAACCGCCCCTGCGCCCGCGCCGGCTCGAAGGTCCAGGCCGGCAGCACGCTCCGGGTCGCCCCCCCGGCGCCGGAGAGCACACCTTCCTTTGCGAACAGCCAATCGGCGCCCTCGAAACCCCCGGGAACGCAGATCTCGCGCGGTGCGAGGCGCGCAACCTCCTCTCGCGCCTGCTGGTAGCGCTCGTCACCGACGAACTGCGCCGCGATGAACTCACCGGTCGACAGCTCCAGGGCGGCCAAGCCGATCGCGTCGCCGTCTTCGAACACCGACACCAGATAGTTGTTCTGCCGGCTGGTTAGCAAGTTGTCTTCGAACAGGGTCCCCGGGGTCATCACCCGCACAACCTGCCGGTCCATCGTCCCCTTGGCCCCGGGTTCGCCGATCTGCTCGGCGATGGCCACCTTGAGACCGGCGCCGAGGAGACGGGCGATGTAGCCGTCAGCAGCGTGCGCCGGCACGCCGCACATCGGCGCCTCGGACGGCTTGCCGCGGTTGCGCGCCGTCAAGGTGATATCCAGGAGGGAGCTGGCGACCTCGGCATCCTCGAAAAACATCTCGTAGAAGTCGCCGAGTCGGAAAAAAACGATGGCGTCGCCGTGGTCCGCCTTGATGCGGTGAAACTGCTGCATCATGGGGGTCTTCGATTCCGCGGCGCACATGGGGGCGAGATTAGCACGGTAGTATCTGCGTCCCATGAGCCTCCGCCCGCGCCTTCTCGCCGTTGATTGCGCCACCATTCCGGCCAGTATCGCGGTGCTGAACGGCAACGTTACAGCCTGCGAGCTGGTACACGACGACGACCGCCGCTCCGACGCGTGGCTCGGAACGGCGATCGAGCGGTGCCTCGCCGAATCCGACCTCGGCTTTGACGGGCTCGACGGCCTGGCGGCCTCGGTCGGACCGGGAACGTTCACCGGCATCAGGGTCGGTATCGCCACCTGTCTCGGCCTCGCCGCACCTCTCGGGTTGCCGGTCGCCGGGGTGCGAACTCTCGATGCCCTGGCAACCATCGGTCGTTCCGAGTCGGATCTTGTGGCCGCCTGCATCGATGCTCGTCGCGGTCAGGTATACGCGGCCCTCTACGGCCCCGAAGCGGGCGCGTTTTCCCTGCCGCTCAAGACACTCTGGGGCCCGCAGGTCTGTGATCCCGGAGAATTTGCGCGCCGTGTCGCCGCTCAGGAGCCGCGGGCGCTGGTGTGCGGTAGCGGTGCGCCGTTGATCGCAGCGCATGGCGACTTTCGTCTCGCCGGCGATGTTCTCCCGTTGGCGGCAGCACTCGGATCGCTCGCCTCGCGGGCTTGGACAAGAGACCGCGAACCGCCCCGATGGCCGGCGCCGGAACCGGTCTACCTGCGCCCTCCCGACGCCCGACCACCCCTCAATCCACTCCGCAACCGACGCCGAAAACAGGGGTCTTGAGAGCTCGCTGGGGCTTTCCAGCACCCCGCCAGAAGCCCGCAGCGGGTCTGTTTGAGCCCCCCAGGTAACGGTGCTAGCATCGAGTCCGGTCCGAAAAACTCATCACTCTCGCAACGATCGGAGGCATCCCATATGGAGCTGGCCGACCCCCAAGTCCGAAGCATCCTGCTCGACGAAAGCGACAAATTCCGCGGCCTCGCCGAGGAGCACGCCGGGTTCGAGTCCCGCCTGGAAGAGCTCACCAGCAAGCCCCTTCCTACCGAGCAGGAGCGGATCGAAGAGATCCGAATCAAGAAGCACAAACTGGCCCTCAAGGATCAAATGGCGGCCTTGATGCGCGACTATCGCGAAAAGCTCGTCGTCGCCCACTGACCGCTGGCAGCCTCTAGCAGGCCGCTGATCAATGTTCTTTCGCTCCGAGGCCCTGCCCTACGTTTTCCCCGGCGCCCTGGCGGCCGCGGTCGTGGCTTCCATGGGATACGGGGTCGTCGCACTCCTTCTGGCGCTGCTTGCGGCGTCGCTCGGGGCGTTCTTCCGCGACCCGGAGCGACAATCAGACGATCCTCCGAACTGCGTGTTGTCACCGGCCGACGGTAGGGTCGTGGAGGTCAAGTCCGGGGACCGTGGTGTCGAGATCGCCATCTTCCTGTCGGTGTTCAACGTCCACGTCACCCGGTCGCCGGTCGCCGGCCGGCTCGTCGAGTGGAGACGCATCGCCGGTGGCTACGCGATGGCGTTCCGCGAGCGCGCCTCCGACAACGCCCGCCACCGGGTCATCATCGAATCACCGGGCGGCAACGTGGAGCTGTCCCTGATCGCCGGCGCTCTAGCCCGGCGCATCGTACCTTTCGTCGCGCCGCCGGCGGAACTCGAGCGCGGCGAACGCTTGGCGCTGATCAAGTTCGGCTCCCGCGCCGAACTACGGCTACCGGCCGGTTACTCCGCCGTGGTATCCGTAGGGGAGCAGGTTCGAGCCGGCCAGACGGTGGTCGCGGAAACGACGGCACAAGAAACCGATGATTCGTAATCCCAAAGCCACCCGGCAGCTCAAGCGCGGCATACCGTTGCTGCCGTCGCTGTTCACCGTCGGCAACCTGTTCTGCGGCTACTACAGCCTGATCGCGACGTTGAAGGAGGAGTACGCACCGGCGGCGTTAGCGATTGGTATCGCGATGGTTGCCGACGGCCTCGATGGTCGCATTGCACGTTTGACCAACAGCGAGAGCGCCTTCGGCGAGGCCCTCGACTCGGTCTCCGACGCGCTCACGTTCGGTATGGCACCGGCGGCGCTGATGTACTCATGGGCACTGTCCGACCTGGAGCGCATCGGCTGGATGACCTCGTTTTTTTTCCTCGCGTGCAGTGCCACGCGCCTGGCGCGCTTCACGGTCCAGACGGGACACCACGACCGACGCTACTTCGTCGGCCTTCCGGCGCCGCCCGCCGCCGCCATGCTCGCCGCCATGGCCTTCTACTCGCCGACCGAGGTGACCGCCCCGATGGTGTCCTACGGGGTTGTGGTGATGGTGGTCATGCTTGCAATTCTGATGATCTCGAAGATCCGCTACCGCTCGTTCAAGAATATCGACCTGCGGGCACGGCGGCCGTACTCGCTGGTCGTTGTCCTGGCGATCGCGTTCGCCGTGGTCGCCGTGGCGCCACAAACGGTCCTCTTGCTGCTGGCGTCCACCTATCTCGCCTCGGGCCCGGCCGAGAAAATCTGGCTGCAGCTACGGCGACGCCGCCGGGTGCTCCCCGCCACCACGAGGCACGCTCGCAACGAGCAGGCGGCGACCGATCACGGCGACCTCGGGCACGGCACCACGACCGATCTCGACGACGAGATCCACTAGCAGGGTGCCCGTGCCCCCAAGGACGCCCCCATTCGAAGGCTCACGGCTGGCGCTGGTGGGCGCCGCCTCGCTCCTCGGCAATGAGCTCAAGGACCAGCTTGCCGCCTCCGACGTCCCACGCGAGGCGGTCACCTTGTTCGACCTGGAGGAGGTCGCCGGCGTCCTCACCGAGTACGGCGACGAGGCTCGGGTGTTTGCCGAAACGGTGGCGGAAAACGTCCTCGCGCACGACCTCATCTGCTTCTGCGGCGACCCCGCGACCGCCGGACAGTACCTCGACGCGATCCGCGACGCCGGTAAGCTGGGGATCGATTGCTCCAACGCTTGGCTCGACCAGCCCGACGCCTTCGCCTGGATACCGGGCGTCAGCACGCCGCCAAGTGTCAGCGATGATCGTACGATCGTCATTCCCCCAGCGGCCTGCCTGATGCTCGGGGCAACCCTCGCGGCGCTCGGCGAAGCCGGTGGGCGCGCCGTGGTGACGATCTTCATCCCCGCCTCGGATTTTGACAAGGCCGGCCTGCAGGAGCTTTCACAGCAATCGACCGCGGTGCTCAACCTCGAGAAAGTCGATGTTGCGGTGTTCGGCCGCCAGTTGGCGTTCGACATCTGGCCGGCTGCCGGCAAGGGCACCGGCGGCGCCGAAGCTCTGGCATCCCTACTCGCACGGCTCGGCTTTGAGGTGCCGGCGCTGCAGCTTCTCTCCGTACCGGTTTTTCACGGCATGGCGATGTCACTGTTCCTTCCCGACGCCGACGCCGACGATGTTTCGAGCGCTTTGCTCGATGCCGCGATCGGCGTTGGCGCCGAGGACGGTGAGCCTATCGACAGCCCGGTGATGGTCACCGGAGCCCCGGGTCTGCACGCCATCGACGTACGGCCCGATCGGCACGGTGCATGGCTTTGGCTAACGATTGACAATCTTCACGCCCGCGCCGCCGCCGCCGTGGCAGCGATCCACGCCTTGTCGGGCCCCGGGCTTACCGGCGCACCGCAATAGTTCTCCGCGCTACCTCCTGGACGTAGCCGTCATCGCTATCGAGCAGTCCCCGCAAGGCCTCGGTGGCCTCCTCCTGCTCGAAGGTTGCCAGCCCTTCGGCGGCATTGCGCCGTAGCTGCAAGCCGGCGTCGGCGTCGGCCGCGATCGCTGCCAACAGGGCGATCGCCCGGGGGTCTGAGAGAACAGCGAGTGACTGCACGATCACACCCCTCACCGCCTCCTCGACGGCAGGGTTGCGAACCTGAGCGAGTAGAGGATCAACACCGGTGGGATCGCCGAGGTCGGCGAGCCCCTGGGCGGAGATCATCTGCTGCAGCGGGTCGTCCGAGGCCAGTCGTTCGACGAACGCCGCCCGCGCCGCCGCCGGATCCATCTCGACGATGCCGCGTGCTGCCGCTTCCTGCACCCGGCGGAAAGGATCCTCGAGCGCCGCCAGGACGCGAGCCACGTCCTCCGGCTCTCCGATGCGGGCAAGGGCATCCACGGACCACTCGCGCACCGTCGCATCCTCGTGCTCGAGGCCTCGCCGCCACGTCGGTGCGGCGGCGCGGCTGAGTATCGCTTCTTCGTCGTTGCGGTACCGCGCCGTCGCCGTTCCGAAACGCTGCGTCGCGAGGTCGTCAATGACGCTCTTGACGAGAGCCGGGGTTTGATCTCCCGAAGAACATCCCGCCGAGAACAGAGCCAGCAACAGAGCCAGCCCACATATCTCGACGCCCTTCTCCGCGCCCACAGCAGCGGGGTGTTGAGATATTCGCGCCAGCAGAAGCCCCGCCGTTCGCATCAGTCACGTCCCCGCCCCAGCAGGTCGCCCTCGAGCAGGGCGATCTCGAGCCGGGCGATGTCCGGCGCCAGCACACGGTCGGCGGTCAGTGGTTCGACCAGCTCTCGGACCCGGTCCTTGAAGGCGCGCAGCTGGGGCGCCGGGGACACCGGCGCCAAGAACTCCAACGCCTCACAGGCGCACAGTATCTCGATGGCAACGACGCGGCGACAGTTGGCGACCGCCTGCCACGCCTTCCAGGCGCCCCAAGCGCCCATCGACACGTGGTCCTCCTGATCGGCGGACGTCGGAATGCTGTCGGCAGCGCTCGGCACCGCCAAGCCGCGGGTCTCACTCACCAACGCCGCGGCAGTGGTCTGGGTGATCAACAGCCCGGACTGCAGACCGCCATCTTGTACGAGGAACGCCGGGAGACCCGACAGAGCCGGGTTAACCAGCCGATTCACCCGTCGCTCGCAGATCGATGCCAGGTCGGCGGCGGCAATGGCGAGCATGTCGACGGCGTAGGCAATGGGTTGCCCATGAAAGTTGCCGCACGAAATGATGCGGCCGTCCTCCAGCACGATGGGGTTGTCGGTCACCGAATTGATCTCCACGCCAAGGGTCCCGCGCGCCATGCGGCAGATATCCCGGGCGGCGCCGTGCACCTGTGGAATACAACGCAGCGAGTAGGCATCCTGCACCCTCTCGGCGCCGTGCCGGTCGGCAAGCTCGCTGCCCGCCAGCAGCTCGACCATATGGCGAGCTACCTCGACTTGCCCCGGATGCGGTCGCAGCTCGGCGAGGGCGGGGTCGAAGGCGTCGACCCGGGCTCCCAGCGCCTCGGCGGACATCGCCCCGACGATGTCGGCGACGACGCACAGGTCCTCGAGCTCACGGCACGCCAGCACGCCAATCGCCGTCATCATCTGGGTGCCGTTGAGCAGCGCCAGGCCCTCCTTGGCCTCGAGAACGAGAGGTTCGAGGCCGGCGGCACTGAGCGCCTCGGCGCCGTCGACGCGAGAGCCGTCGACCCAGGCCTCGCCCTCGCCCACCAGAACCAGGGCAACGTGGGCCAGAGGCGCAAGATCGCCGCTTGCTCCGACACTCCCCTGCCGCGGCACGACCGGACAAATGTCCCGGTTCAACAGCCCGAGGAGCTGGTCGACGATCAGCGACCGCCCACCCGAGTGTCCGCGAGCCAGAACGTTGGCACGCAGCAGCATGATAGAGCGGACCGCTTCGAGCGGAAGCGGCTCGCCGACGCCAACCGCGTGGCTGCGCACCAGGTTCAGCTGCAGCTGCTCGAGCTGGTCGCCGTCGACCCGCACCTGGGCGAAGTGCCCAAACCCGGTGTTGACGCCGTAGACGGTCGCACCCGACTCGAGTACCTCGAGAACCCGGTCGTGGCTCCGTTCCATCGCCACCCGGGCTCCGTCGTCGAGCTCGAAGCGCCCGATGCGCCCGCGCGCCACGCTCTCGACGTCTTCAAGCGTCAGCGAGGTGCCATCGATTCGCAGAATTCGATCGCCTCTTTCGGCGCTGTCCATGATCGAGAACGACACTAGCAGGCCATGGTGAAAGTGTGATGAGTCTGGCGGGTGTCTCTGCGGGCTGCGCCGACAATGAGGCCATCTGCGGCGTTTCCACTCTCCACGATATATCAAGTACCGGATCGTCGCGGCACCTGGCATCTGGCCTCTTGTGGTAGCAACCAGACCCATCACACCTCCACCTCGGCCCGCTCATATGGGTCCAGCGCCCGGTGTCCGGGCTCCGACACGGCCTCCTTGTCGCCGCTTCAGCCCTCCTGGTACGATGCTCGAGTCTGCTTTTCCCCGCCGCAAATGCTTCCATAATCTCGACCTGGGCGGAGTTCGTCTGCATGTCTAATGTGGTCCTTCTGGGCACCCAGTGGGGTGACGAGGGCAAGGGCAAGATCGTCGACTGGCTCACCGAGCACTTCGACATCGTCGCCCGCTACCAAGGCGGTAACAATGCCGGCCACACCGTCATCATCGACGGTGAGAAGCATGTCCTGCACCTGATTCCATCGGGGATCCTGCGGCCCGGGCGGATCTGCGTCATCGGCAACGGCGTGGTCGTCGACCCGGAGGCGCTGTTCGAAGAGATCGACGGGCTCATCGACGCCGGCATCGAGGTTGGCGATCGCCTGCTGATCTCGGAACGGGCCCACATCATCCTTCCCTACCACCGCGGCAAAGAGCTCGGGTCGGAAAAGCGCCGCGGCGAGGAGAGTATCGGCACCACCAGCCGCGGCATCGGCCCCTGCTACGAGGACAAGATGGCCCGCTCGGGCATCCGCGTGATCGATTGCATCCACCCCGACGTGCTCGCCCACAAAGTGCGGGCCAACCTCGGCGTCGTCAACGAGCTACTCGCCGCTCTCTACGAGTACCCGCCCTTCGACGCCGACGAGATCATCGAGGTCTACTCGGCCCACGGCGAGCGGCTGCGTTCCTACGCTACCGACACGTCGCTGTACCTGAACCAGGCGATGGACTCCGGCAAGACAGTGCTCATCGAGGGCGCCCAGGGAACCCACCTCGACGTCGACCACGGCACCTACCCGTTCGTCACCTCCTCGAACGCCACCGCCGGCGGCGTCTGCTCCGGCCTCGGCATCGGGCCGACCCGGATCGACGCCGTTCTCGGGGTTGCCAAGGCCTACACCACGCGGGTCGGCTCAGGGCCGTTCCCGAGCGAGCTACACAACGAGCTCGGCGAGCAGCTCCGCGCCGCCGGCAACGAGTTCGGCGCCACCACCGGGCGGCCGCGCCGCTGTGGTTCGTTCGACGCCGTCGCCGTGCGCTACGCCACCCGGGTCAACGCCTGCGACGCCCTCGTGCTTACCAAGCTCGATGTCCTCGACGATCTGGAGACCATCCCCATCTGCATCGCCTACCAGATCGGCGACGAGCGTCGAGACGAGATGCCGGCGGAGACGTGGTTGCTCGACAAGGTCACGCCCATCATCGAGGAACTGCCCGGCTGGCAAACCCCGACCTCCGACATCGATAACTGGAGCGATTTGCCGCAGGCCTGCCGCGACTACGTGGCCCGGGTCGCCGAGCTCACCCACTGCGAGATCGGCGTTCTTTCCGTCGGCGCCGAGCGCCGGGCGATCATCATCGTGCCCGGCACGCAGATCGGGGATTGGCTGGAGGCAGCGGCAACTGAGGCATCGGCCTGACACCATTCCCCTGCGGCTGGTCACGACCAGGACGATCGAGCCGCATGGTGGTCCCAGCCGAAGACGTCCTTCACGGCGAACAGCCATTCGAAGCCGTTGAACCCGTCGCCTTCCATCGCTGGGTTGACGCTGCTGGGAAAAAGCGCGTGGCCCTCGAACTCCTCGTTCCACGAGCCGACGATGACCAGCGGAGCAGGTAACGCCGGTGTACCGAGCCTGTCGGCGTGCGTGCGTGCAATGTGCTTTTGGGTGACCGTCAGCATTTCACGAAGGAGGCGGGCATAGTCGTCGCGCGAGGCGTGCAACGTCGGGAATCCACGCTTCGCGAAGCCCGCGGCCGACGACGGGATGACGAGCAACGGCAGGCCGCTGAAGCGATTGATCGTGCTCTCGAACGCCTCCGCGGTCCGCACCTCGTTGCGCAAGACGACGTCCAGGTAAGCGCCTCCCATGCGAACCGGCGCCGAGGCAGCGTAGCCGGCGACGACGCCCATATCGTAGTGGTGGTAGCGGGTCACGGCGTCGAAAAATGTCGACCGCAGGCGCCGTTTGTTGTCGAGCTCGGGATCGTCGATGAACAACGACTCGTCACCGATCAGATACGGCGGACGCCCGGCGGCCTCGAGGAACGCGTTGCGGGCGCGCCCCAAGCTGATCGCCACGTCCACCATCGATCTCAGGTTGGTCCCCAGAAGATGGCTGGCGAACATGTAGATGACCGGGCGGCCGTCGATCAGCAGGACCTCAGGCTTGATCGCTCCACTCGTCGGATCGAGCATCATCCGCGCCATGCTCCTGAAATTGTCCACCAGAAGCTGCCGCCGACCCGAGCTCGACCCCACCGTCATCGGTACGCTCGATCTCAAGTTGATCGCGGTCTCGTAGAGCCAGCCGAACTTCCTGGATCCCGACGAAGGAGCGCGAAAGTAGCCACGCTCGTAGTTGCCGACCGCCGGGTCAAGCGGATCGGTTGAATTATCGATCCACGAGAGCATGTCGGCGGTAATCCCGAATTCCGTCTTCAGCTCGTTGAACTCATCTTCGACCGCGGGATCGTCGGAGTTGTAGTCCCCTCCCAGGTAGGTCGCCGTCGTCGGCTCACGGACGCGGCGTAACGGGTGATACCAGCCATAGTGCCAGCACAGAACGATGGGCCGCGGGGCAATCGGTCCGAAGCGGGCCCTGGCGTCGAACACTTCGAGATCGAGCGGTGTCACCATGCCGCGGCCCAGCAGGTCGGCACGAAAGTCGTAGCCAGAATTCGGGCGGAGTGCGAAACCACGGGCCGCCCCCACGCTCGCCTCGATGGCTCGGCGATCGTCGAGGTTCACGGTGCCGTTGCCATCGACATCGAGTGCCCAGATGGGCAAGGTAGTGGCACGCGGATCGCCCGCCTTCTGCATCGCGAGTGCCGCCGACCAAGCCAGAAAGTCCCGTCGGTTCATGGTGTGTGGACGTCGCTCGGCCGGCGAAGCCCAGTTGAGCGCAGTCTCATTGAATCGCTACCACCCGGAAACTCTGCGCCGTTCCGACCGCGACGACCTGTTGTTCTTCACCCTCGCCGGTCTTGATGCCGAGCGTTGCCGTGTAGCGACCCGCTTCGACCAACGGTCCCTGGTTTCCGCGACCTCCTCGACCACCACGGAAACCACGGCGACCACCACCGCGGCCGCCGCCTTGGCCGCCCGCGGAAGCCGGCGGCCGATCCTCGCGAAGGTTCCACGCCACGCGGCGCAAGCCCGCGGTGCCTTCGAGCTCGATCTGACGGACCTGCTCGCCGTCATTGTCCGTGATCGTCAAGACGAGCTGGCGGCCCTCCTCGAGATCCTCCCGCAGATGGTAAGTAAGCACCGCGCCGAACGGCGGGTTGGGCGTCGTGTAGTTGCCCGACAGGCTCTGGATACCGGCCGAGCCGGCCGGCGCCTGTCCCGTCGAGTTGTACAGGTAGGCGTCACGCAGGCCGAACAGCTCGACGTCCGAGGCCAGCGACCGGGCGTTGATGTCGCGCAGCGGGCTGTAGTCGTCGAGCACCCAGAAGCCACGACCGAAGGTGCCGAGCACGAGGTCGGTCTCCCGCCGCTGCACCGCCATGTCGCGCACCTGCATCACCGGAACGCCGCCCCGGAGCTGGGTCCAGTGGTTGCCGCCGTCGACGGTGACGAACACCCCGAACTCGGTGCCAGCAAACAGCAGGTCGCCGTTCTCGTGGTCCTGGATGACCGAGTACACCGGATGCCGATCGGGAAGGTCGCCGACGATCGAGGTAAACGTCTCGCCGCGGTCGGTGCTGCGGAGCAGATAGGGCGCGAAGTCGCCGCGCTGCCAGTTGTTGAGCGCGACGAACACGGTGTCGGCGTCGCGGAGCGAAGCAAATACGTCGGTGACGTAGGTCTGCTCGGGGATGCCCGGAAAGCTCTCGACCCGGCGCCAGGTATCGCCGCCGTCCTCGGTGATCTGCAGCAGACCGTCGTCGGTGCCGATATACAGCAAACCTTCACGCAGCGAGGACTCGTCGAGCGTCACCACATTGGACAGCGACGTCGTCGAGGCGTTCAGCCGCACCGCGTCCTCGGGCCACACCTTGCCCATGATCGGCAGCTCGCTGCGGTCGAGGTTGCGCGACAGGTCGCCGCTGATGCGGTCCCAGCTATCGCCACGATCCTCGCTGACGTACAGATAGTTGCTCGCCCAGTACAGCCGCGTCGCCTTGTGCGGGCTGATGATGTACGGGGCGTCCCAGTTGGTACGCTCCCGGCCGCCGCCGCGCCGACCACCGCCGAACTGGCCCTGCTGGTTGTTTTCCTGCTCGTCACCGGGAAACGGAATCCGCGGGCGGATGGTCACCGACTCGCCGGTCTCCACGTTGAGGCGGCGAAGGCCGCCGTTCTGTGAGGTCGCGTAGACGGTGTTGGGATCATCCGGATCGCTGCGAACCTGAAAGCCGTCTCCACCGGCGACGACGTACCAGTCGCTCGTGCGGATGCCCCATGGCTTCGTCGTGCGCGACGGGCCGCACTGCGAGAAGTTGTCCTGCGTACCGCCGCAGATGTTGTAAAACGGACGATCGTTGTCGACCGCAACCCGGTAGTACTGGGTGACCGGCAGGTTGGTGAAAAATCGCCAGGTCTCGCCGCCGTCGTAGGTCTCGTACAGGCCACCGTCGTTGCCCAGGAGGATGTGGTCGGCGTCCGCGGGGTCGAAGGCCAAGGCATGATGATCGACGTGCACACCGGCGCTTTCCCAACCGGCGCGCTCCCAGGTCTCGCCGCCGTCCTGGCTACGATCCAGACGGCTGTTGACCGAATACATCGTGCCGGGCCGGTGCGGATCGAGAAACAGCTCGTGGTAGTACTCGGGATTACCGCCGCGGAACCAGTTTTCGGTGGGCTCGTCGTCGCCTTGGTCGTCTCCCTGATCGTCGCCACCGCCACCGCCACCCCTGCCGCCGCGGCCACCACCCCTGCCACCAAAGCCGCCGCGACCACCCCCTTCGCGCGTACCCCAGCGCTCCCAACTATCGCCCTCGTCGGTCGAGCGATACAGGCCGGTCGCATCCCCCTGGGCGGCGATGAGCGCGTAGACCGTCGCCGGCCGCGTGCGGCCGTCGATCGCCAGCGCGATTCGTCCCTTGTCACCCTCGGGGATCCCGTTGGTCAGCTCCTGCCAGTCGTCCCCGCCATCGGTCGACTTGTAGATACCGCTCTCAGGACCGCCACCGACAAGTTGTCCGACTCGGCGCCGACGCTGGTAGGCGGTCGCGTACAAGGTGTCGGGATCATGCGGGTCGAGGGCGATCTCGTTGACGCCTGTGTCCTCGCTGATCGTCAGGATCGCGTCCCAGGTCTCGCCCCCGTCGGTGGTCTTGAACAGCCCACGCTCGCCGCCGGCAGCAAAAAGCGGCCCCTGCGACGCGACATACACGACATCGGAATCACGCGGATCGATGACGATCTGCCCGATGTGCTCCGAGGTCTCGAGCGCCACCCGCTCCCAGGTCTCGCCCGCATCGGTCGACTTGTAGAGGCCATCGCCGAAGTGGGCGCTACGCTGGCTGCCGTTCTCGCCGGTCCCCAGCCAGATGACGTTCGAGTCGTTGGGGTCGACAACCACGCAGCACAGCGTGAACGAGCCGCCGTCGTCAAATATCGGATCGAACGTGATGCCACGGTTGGTCGTCTTCCACAGGCCACCGAAGGCCGAGGCAATGTACCAGGTGTTGTTGTCGTTCGGGTCGAACTCGATGTCGGCGATGCGACCGGTCACCAAGCCAGGGCCGACGCTGCGGAAGGCGATGGCCTCGAGCTGCTCTTCGGTCGGCACGGCGAGCTGCTGGCCGACGCCGGTGCTGGCAGGGGCGAACAGACAAAGACCGAGGAAAAAGACGACACCTTTGGATCGCATCGGCGCACTCCCATGGGGATGGATGGAATGCGCCGCATGCTACGGTGGCACTACTTCGGCGCGCAAGTCCTTACACATCGAGTCCAACCGACCGCATGAGCTCGAGCGCATTGCTCTTTTCGACCACGCCGGCGCGCATACGGTAGTCAAACCGCATCTTGCCGCCTTCGAGATGATCCTCGAAGTGAACGTTGGCGCCCTGGTCGCCGAGCCCGTCGGCGATGTGGGTGAGCGCCAGGTCGTGAGTGGTCACGAGACCGAACGCGCCGCGCTCGACCAAGCCGCGGACGATCGCCTCGGCGCCGATGCGGCGATCATGCGAGTTCGTGCCGTGGAGGAGCTCGTCGATCAAGAAAAGAACCGGGAGCTCTTCGGTCGCCTGCCCGTCGGTCGCCTGCTCGACGATCGCGCCAAGCCGCAGGATCTCGGCGTAGAACCGTGACTCGCCCTGCTGCAGCGAATCGACCGCCTGGATGGAGGCGCCCACGGCGAGAGGCGAGAGGCGTAGGCTCCGGGCCCGCACCGGCGCGCCGGCCTGGGCGAGCACGGCGTTGGCGCCCACGGTGCGCAGCAGAGTGCTCTTGCCCGACATATTCGAGCCGCTGACCACCAACACCCGCGGCCGGCGACCGATCGATACGTCATTGGGCACCGCATCGGCTTCGGGAAGCAGCGGGTGGCTCAAGGCCTCCGCCTCGAACACCGGCGACTGCTCGACGAACTCAGGAAATACGTGACCCGGGCGTTCGTAGTGATACGCCGCCAGCGACAGCATTGCTTCCATCTCGCCCACGGCGTCGAGCCAGTGACGCAGCGCGGCGCCCGAGACACGCCGCCAGTCCTCCAGCGCGTACGCCAGATGCAGGTCCCAGAGCACGAGCGGGCCGAGGAGCCGTACGAACAGGTTGTCGCGTTGCTCGACGAAGTCGATGAGCCGCTTCAGTCGCGCGATGCGTCGCGACGGCGGAACACCATCGGTCTCGAGCTCTCCCTGAAGGCTTACCAGGCGGGGCGAGGTGAACGCCTCCGCCTCGAACCGCTCGAGAACACCCGCCAGCAGCCCGAGGTCTCGGGCCGCCTCTTCGGACTCCTGCAGAATCCGCCCGGCCGGGGCCGCGAAACGCCAGGTGACGCTACCGCAGAGAGCGGCGACGACGACAAAATAGGTAGCCATGCCGGCGACGACCCCCGGCGGCAACTCGATGACGAAGACCCCGGCCGGGAGCGCCGCCAACGTGGCGAGATAGACGAGCACGATGCCGACTGCAAAAACCCCGAGGGCCGAAAGGCCGCGCGCCACCCGGCGAAAACCATTCGGGTCCAGAACCGACGCGCCCTCACCCCAATCGGCCAGCGCCCGCGGGTGGACGCCGCTTCGCGCCGCTTCGCCGAGCACGGCGAGGTCTTCGCGCAGGTCGAGCTTGGGGCCGATCTCGGCGACGCACTGCTGGCGGGCGCGAACCGCCTCAGGCGGCGCGGGGGCTGTCAGCCAGGCGGCCAGCGTCCCCTCGCCGATGCCGGTGCGCGCCTGACAGAGCAGTTGGAAAAGCGACCCGTGGCCGAAGATGTCGAGATCGCCGGCGTAGAGATGATGGTCGTCGAGAAAACGCTCACCGCTCTCCCCGGTGCCTGCCCAACGTCCTTCGAGCCGCGCCAAGGCCCGCTCGTAGAACCCGATGGCCCGCGAGAAGACTGCTCGCTGCTCCTCGAGCGCCTGCATGCGGCCCCCGAGCCAGAAGAAGCCAACGGCCGGCGCCAACAGCCACCATCCCGAAAACCACCCTTCACCGAACGCGCCGGCGGCGACCAGGATCGCCACCGCCACGACCCCGAGGCGACCGTAGCTGTGCGACCGGTGTCGTGTATCGCACGCCGCCCGAGCCTCCTCACGCGCCTGTGACCGTCGCCCGTACTCCTCGTACGGAGCGTTGGATTGCATGGACGACGTCGCTGGTGCATTCGTGGTCTTCATGTCTCGGTGCCGGGGAACCGAATCGGGGAAAGGCACGCTTCGATTCTCTCTCGATCGGCCTCCAGCCAGCCGGGAAGCTTCAGGTCATGTCCCAGACCGTCGGTCGGCTCGTCGACCGAGAAGCCCGGGGCATCGGTGGCGATCTCGAACAAGATGCCGCCCGGCTCACGGAAGTAGATCGACCGGAAGTAGGTGCGGTCGAGGACCTCGGTGACGTCGAGGCCGCGGCAGGCGACCTGCTCGCGCAGCGCTCCGTGCTCCTGGTCGGAAGCAGCGCGCCAGGCAACGTGGTGGACGGTGCCCGCTCCGCTCATGCCGCGCGGTTCAGCTGCGGTCGGCACGACGTCGACAAGTGTTCCCGGGCCGTCGTCGACGAAGCGAAATCTGAGCCGGCCATCCGCTTCGGCGAGCAGACGCGCCGCCAGAACATCCGTGAGAATGCCCGCCGTCGAGTCGCTGGCCCGCGAAGCCAAGGACACCGAGTGGAGCCCCCGAACGGCGTGCTCGGGAGGGACGGGCCCTTGGGTCCAGGGCTCGTGCGCGGTCGCCGCCGATGCGGCCACCAGCTCGAGCTTCAGGCCGTCGGGGTCGCGAACACCGAGAACTGCTTCGTCGAACCGGGTCGAGGATTCAACGACTACACCGGCGCTTTCGAAACGATGCCGCCAATACGCCGAGGACTCCGAGGCGATCGAAAACGCGGTCACCGCAACCTGCCCGGCGCCGCGCCTCCCCGGCCGAGAACCAGCCTTCGCAAAGAAGGTCATGATCGTGCCCGGACGACCGGGCTGGTCGCCGTAGTAGAAGTGATAGGTTTCCGGGTCGTCGAAGTTGACGGTACGTTTTACCAGGCGGAGACCCAGAATGCCGGCGTAGAAATCGATGTTGCACTGCGGATCGGCCGCCATCGCCGTGACGTGATGGATACCAGCACTCGCGCTCTCCACCATGGCTCTATCTCCCCATGGGGGCTTAAACGGACGACCCGTCGATCAACACGATGTCGGCACCTCCGGTCCGCAGATTAGATGAGGCAGCCGACGCAATCGAAACCTTCCGTGCCTGCGGTGCCACCCTCCAGCCGCAACACCAAGTCAGCCGAGAATACCCGGATCGTGACTCACTGGGCGTCCATTTCGAGCTGCTCGATCGGCCAGGCGGCGATGATCCCATGACCGCGCGGGTTGAAGTGAAAAGAGCTCGTGCCGTTGAAGAGCCCGTCGCCGAGCTGGACCCGCAACACTTCGATCGGATCCAGACAACGAATCGGGCTGTCGACACACCGCGCCTGCACGAAGCGCTGCAACGCTCGCGGCGTCCCCAGTTGCTCGACCTGGCGCCGGAACGGAAGCACGACAACGACCACGGGAATCCCCGTCGTGGTGCCGATGCTCTCGAGCGCAGCCCACTGGCGATCGAAAGCCTGTACGGTGGCGCGGTCGAGCTCCTGATCGAAGTCAAGCATCGCCGACCCGCTGCGGGCCGGCTCCGGGTCGCCAAAGCGGCGGGCCAGGCGCGTCCAGCGGCGTTGGATGAAGGCGATCAATAGCGAGCGCGACAGCAGCCCGCCCGCTTGCATTCGATTCGCGTGCGGATCGATGTCCTCGTAGCCCAGCGGACTGTCGGCGCCGTACAGATCGTTGACCACCAGCCCCTAAACGATCAGCTCCGGACGCTGGCGTGCCAGGTTGTCGCCCAGCACTGCCAAGACCTGCTCGAGGTTGTAGCCGGGCACTGCGGCGTTGGCGACCTCGCCAGGACGGCCAACGAGCTCCCCGAACCGCACCGGAAAGCTCTCCTCGGCGAGCACCCCGAACCCGAACGTCACCGAGTCGCCGACAAACAGGTAGCGGCCGCCGGCGACGCCAGCGAAGTCGGCGGGCACGCGCCGACCCGCGGCATCGGTGCGCACCGGCACCCACGGGTACGTGCCCTCGAACGAGCGCTTGAGCCGATAGCCGATCTCGGCGTTGCGCTCGAACGGGTTCCGGTTGGGCAGCACGAAGCGCAGCGCCAGCTCCCCGGCCAGCGCCAACAACATGATGCTGCCGACGGCTAGCGACACGTTGATCAACAGGTCGCGTCGCGACCGAGTCGAGCTCATGGCCGCCATCTTCGCACGCCTCTGGCGGGCCGTGAAGGCGCCCGGGCTCTTCTTCCGTGCCCGCCTCGAAGAGCCCCAGATTTTCCCATCACGCGCAACGCCATGATCAATGACACCAGCACGCCCCGATTCTCCTGGCGCTGGCGGCATGGGCGGAGGTGTACCTCGGAGAAGATACCCGCCTGGGGCGCAAGGTGGCGATCAAGGTGCTGCCGGAGGAGTACGCCAGCGACCCGGAACGACTGGCCCGCTTCGAGCAGGAGGCGCGTGTTGCCGATGCGCTGAATCACCCCCACATCGCTGTCGCTTCTTTGTCTACCTGATCGCTGCAGACGGTTGGCTGTCCCGCGCGCCAGGGACCGTCCGCCGGGCCAGTAGCTCACTGCGAATCGCGTCCGGCTGTACGTTCAACATCGCGCAGATGTCCTCAAACCAAACACCGTCG
>SMVB01189118.1_pt1 | contig 33130 bp, 33 predicted proteins | sample 2456461 | NCBI WGS metagenome assembly SMVB01 (sample SAMN11095934, study PRJNA526329) | marine sediment metagenome | biome: Marine sediment; feature: Surficial sediment; material: Deep marine sediment; isolation source: Hadal surficial sediment | place: Pacific Ocean | collected 2014-05 | depth... | reverse complement strand
TCTTCTATCCGGAGACCGGACGGACCGAGATCATCAGCATGATCTCCAACTGGAGCGCCACCTGGCACCAGAGCCACCTTTACGAGGATGACGTGGCGCCCCTGATCCCGACCGGTGCGGTCCTGGTCATCAAGCAGTGGTACGACAACACCGAGGGCAACCCCAACAACCCGGACCCGGATCAGTGGGTGGATGCGGGCAGCCGAACCGCTGACGAAATGTCCCACGCATGGATCGCCCTGACCCACCTCGATGAGGAGGGTTACGAGAAGCTTGTCGAGGAGCGGAAGATGGCCAACGACGAGCAGAGGATCGCCGCTAGGAACTGATCGCCCAGATACCGCCCCCCCTTCTCGGGAGGGTGGTTTACTCGGCGATGTCCGTCCAGCTCTCGACGAGATGCGCCGCCGTGCGCCAAGAGAGTGCCTGACTCGTCAGGGTGGGATTACGCGCCCCGCTGGTTCCCATCACTGAAGCGCCCAACACACCCAGGTTCGGCGCTTCGTGCGAAAAGCCCCAGCGATCGACCACATTAGTCTCCGAGTCGTCGCCCATGCGTGTGCCCCCGTAGGCGTGGGTCGAAGCACCCATGGTGTTACCGAGCCCGCCCCGGTTGACCTCGATGGCCCCGGCCTCCCGGTACCACTCCTCCATCTTATCCTGCATGAACGCGGCGATGGCGCGCTCGTTGTCCTTGTACTGTCCGGTGATTCGGATGACGGGGAGACCCAGGGGATCCGTCACCTGGGGATCCAAATCCAGGTAGTTGTCCTCGTAGGGCAGGGTCGTCTTCTGGATGTAGGCGCCATGGGTTCGATCGGAGTGTTCGTGGATAAATCGCTTCCAAGCGGACCCCCAGTTCCGGCCTTGTCCGTACGTGCTCATGCTCGCCGCTGAAATGGGCCGGCGGTCCGACATGGCCCAGAGGTTACCCCCCCCGATGAAGTCGAGATCGGAATGGTCGAAGTTGTCGTCGGCCCAATCATCCACGGCGACTCCCTGAGCGGGAAGGCCGTACCAGGCCCCGATGTCGTACGGAAACAGCGCCCCCACACCCGCGCCCTGGTGATGGCTAAAATAGTGCCTGCCCACCTGTCCGTGATTGTTCGACAACCCATCGGGATACGCACGAGACTTCGACAGGAGCAACAGGCGGACGTTTTCGTAGGTATAGGAGGCGATCAGGACAACCTTCGCGGGCTGGAAGTACTCGTTACTTCCCACCACGTAGTTGACGCCGCTCACCCGTCCGTCCGTACCCACCTCGAGCGTCGTGACGTGCGCGCGAGTGACCACCTTGAGGTTGCCCGTGTCGACAGCCCTCGGAATGGTCGTGATGTGGGTGGCGTTCTTCGCGTTGATCGGACAACCACCCTTGTTGCAGAACCCGTGGTAGCCGCATCCGGGCCGATTCTGGTACGTTTCGGTGTTGATGGCGGCGGGGCCGGGGAACGGGCTCCATCCCATCGAACGTGCGGCGTCGGCCATACGATCATGGAAGGCCGTCCACCGCAACGGCGGCATGGGAAAGTCACGCTCTCGAGGCCCCTCGAATCGGTTTCCGCGTGAGTTGATGTTTCCTCTAATATTTCCCGCCTGCCCGGAGATACCCAGTTCGCGTTCGACCCGGTCGTAGTAAGGCTCCAGCTCGTCGTATCCGAACGGCCAGTCTTCGACCGTGGAGCCGTACGGAATCCTGGACGCCCCGTAACGCCTCGTCGTCTCGCTCACCATCCTGAAGTCCCAGGGATTAAGCCGCCAACTCTGGGCCCAGTAGTGCAGGGTGGTTCCGCCCACTGCATTCATCATGGGGTGGCCGCCGATCTGGTTGGCCGTGGTCGCCGATGTAGCCCGGGACGTGGGCCTCTCCTGCTCGGCCTTCTTCACCAACATGGGCCAGTCGCGATAGTTGTTCCGGATTTCGTCGGGGGCGAAGTCGCGTTGGTCGAGCCAGGTCCCGGCCTCGAGGCCCACCACACTCAGCCCTGCCTCAGCGAGCGGTAAAGCGGCGACTCCACCCGCCGCTCCCAATCCCACGATGACGACGTCGGTCCCTCGAAGCTGGGTGCTCATTCGAATATCGAGTAGTCGTACGCGGAACGCCGGACCGGCTCCAGCTGGCCCGCTTCCATACGTCGCTGGTCCTCCGGGCTCACCCTCAAACGCACGCCCGGATAATCGAGAAGGTCCCACCCGGCGAAGTTCACGTTGCCCCCGTACTCGGGGTCGCCGAACATCCCCTGCCAGGTGTGGCTCTTCACCAGGTTGAAGAACGAGCCGGAACCGCCCACGAAACCGACGCCTGCTCCGGTCGCCGCACCAATCTGGACATCGATGAGCACCGAGTCCTGATCGATCGTGGAGAGGTCGATGAACGGCCCCCCTCGTGTGTAACGGCTGTATGTGTCGAGAGCCGCCAGGCCGGACCGATACGCGTCTGCCGCGTCGGACTCGGCTTCGCTCAACGCGCGGTCGATGTACCGAATAACCCCAGCCTCGAGAGCGCCCGGGCCCATTTCGTCGGACGGGATCAGGCGATCCACCATCGCGCTCAGAATTTCGGTCTCGCGGGCCGTAAGATTCGTAAGTGGACGGGCAAAGAACGGCGCCGGCTCGGACGGCAACGAGCCGCCGACCTGCCCCTGCACCTCCCCGGTAGAGGCGGGCGACGGGGTCGCCGGTGTTTCTTCCGTCACCGCGGCCACGGCGCCGGGCACCAGCGCCGCCGCTCCAGCTGCCCCAGCGGTCCGGAGAAGATCTCTCCGAGAGATGGCCGGACGCCGGCCGTTCGAGTCAGTCATGAATTCTTCTCCTAGTGTGGTGGCCCAGAAGTGCGCGAGCCGCCGAGAGGACCGAGGCACCGGAGCCTCGGATCATCGGGGAAACTCGTTCATGGGCTGCCGCTCATACAGTGTTACCATATCTCCTTGGCCGATCACGTGCCCCTCGATCGCCAGCAGCAGTTCGCCTCGATCGAGGCCCGGCGGCAGGTTGAGCTCCTCATCGAGCGCGAAAACGGCGAAGTGGTAATTGTGCACACTACCGGGGGGAGGTGCAGGGCCACGGTAGGCAGGCAGGCCCCACCCGTTGTTCCCCTGGACCGCCCCGGTGATCTCCGCCGGCATGGGTTGATCCGGATCGAACGGAATACCCTCCGGGAGACCCTGGGCATCGCCCGGTATGTTATAGATGATCCAATGCACCCACGGTGGCGGACGGCCCGCACCGTAGTCCTGAGAGATCACCGCAAGTTGGCGTGTCCCTATGGGGAGGCCCCTCCAGCTGAGGGGAGGAGACAGGTTTCTCCCGTCCGGAGAATAGTCGCGGGGCATGAACCTGCCAGTGGTCATCGTCGGACTCTCGACGATGAAGGTCGTGGGCGCCTGGCCTCGCAAGGCCGACGCGGAACCCACACCCAGGAGTAGTGCCGCCCCTAAAACAACCGGTACGCTCACCTTCACGGCACGCCCCTCCAGGCTGGATGCACGACAGCGGGTCCTTCACGGGAAGCACCCACGGGAAGCACCGAGAATACGGGCTCCCTTGGGGGAGGGGCAAGTCTCTCGGGCGTCGCGGCTAGAACCGAAAGAGTCTGTTGATCTTGAGCACGAAGGCTCGGTTTTGGAGTTCCGGGTAGCCGCCCCCCCGGGTGGTCCGCTCATCGGTGTAAACCGCAAAGAACTCGCTGCCGGGGGCGTACTCCCACCGGAACCGCAGATTGCTGCTGAACGAGTCGCTGTCCGAGTCGTACTGGACCAACCCCCCCACGAACATCAAGGGCGTGAACGCCCAGTCGGCCCGCAGGGCAAACACGTTCGTTGTGAAATCACCGGCCGGCAGCTTCACGTCGTTGAACGAAACGCTGGGCTCCAGAGAAAACTGATCCAGCACCGAGATGCGCCCTCGGCTGAACCGTATGGCCCTGATGGTGCCGTTGTAGAACTCGCCGATTTCAAAGGACATAGACCCCGAAACCCGACGCTGACCCCCGAGACTGTACTGCAAGGTGATGCTGTTGAAGTCGTAATCTCCGACCGGAATAGAGACCTCGCTCGACACCGGTAAAGGCTCATCGAGCCGCTCGAAGTTGACGGCGCCCCGTAAGAAGACCTGGTCACTGCTCTCGAACTCGACGGCTAGCCCGACGTTCCAGACTTCGGTCTCGAGCACCCCCGCGTCTAGACTCTCAATCCGCTCATAGCCGCCAAACAATCCGAACTGGCGTATCCACTCGATCGACCGCGGGCGCGGGGTGAACAGCGCCGTCGTAGCATAACGGCGGAAGTTGCGGCGACGGACAAGGCCGATTTCAGGATTGAAGTTGTCACCCACGACGGTGTAATCGGCGTTCAGTCCGTACCGGTCCCCTCCGTACCCCCCGCGACCCACGTAGCTTTCATTCTCGCTGTTCCCGCCGGGCGTCTGCGACCTCGCGTAGAACCCGCCGAAGTTGACGTTCTCGCCGAAGTTGAAATTGCCATCGACGCCGTACACCTGGTTCGAGCCATCGGCTACCACCGACTCCGACCGATTCGTGAAGATCGCGCCGATGTTACTGCGCCGTAGGATGTCCCGCTTGACCCGGAGCACGCTGAAATTCGTCGAGGGTACAACTCCCCGGATGTTGTCGGTCTGGAGGCTCATGGCCCCGAACCCGAACCGCCCCGCTTTACCGGTCACCCGACCGCCACCCAGGATCGGAACGACGCCGACGCCACTCAACCCAATCCGTCGGGAATAAAAAACCGTGGGAGCTGCGCCACCGCCTCCGAAACCACCGCCACCACCGCCGCCGCCACGGCCACCAGTAAAGGGCCGGCTGCCAAAGTCGAACGTGCCTCTGCCCTCCAGAAAGAACTCTCTCTTTTCGGGAAACACCAAGCTGAAACGGCTCAGGTTCACCTGCCGCTCATCCACCTCCACCTGAGCGAAGTCCGTGTTGTACGTCAGGTCCGCGGTGATGTTGGCCGTGATTCCGAACTTGATGTCGCCACCCCAGTCTCCCTCGACTTCGTTCGACTTCGGCTCGGTCAGCGTGAGATCACTCGTCAGACTCGATGTCGCATAAGGCTTGATTTCGATGTTCTTACCGGCCGAAGGCAGATCCAGGCCAACGAGATCCGCCGCGGCCGAGACGCGGAAGATGCTGGTCGAGCCACCGGTCGAAGCCGGCACGAACCCGAGATACGCGTATTCGTTCTTCCGGCGGATGACGCGCCGTATCTGAATACCCCAGGTCTGTCCCTCTCCGGAGACGTACCGAAGGGACTTGAAGGGAATGGCCATCTCCGCCGTCCAACCGCCGTCGAACCGACCGGTGCGCACGAACCAGACCGGGTTCCAATCGCTGTTCGGGTTCCCCTCGTCCGTAATCCATTGGTCGGCGCGTGCTCCAAGCGGATTCGTATAAAAATGGAAGCCGTTGCGGCGATCATGAAACGTGTCGAAAAGCGCACCGAAAGCGTCGTTCTGTCGTAGCTGGGGGGTGTCGCGCCTCATTTCGTTGGCGATCCACTCCTCCGGGGGCGCAGAATCCCAGCAACGGCACACTAGATAGAGATTCTCGTCGTCGTAAAACACCCAAGCTTCCGTCCTCTCTGAGGCCGGCTCACCCTCGAGAGGAAGGGTCTGGATGAGTCCTGTAATGGGGGAGGTCTGGTACGCGGCTTCGTCCAGGACTCCATCCACGTTCAGTGGCTCCGTTAGCCTCACCGCCCGAACCGTGGCCCGCCCGTTGGCCGTACGCGCTAACGTGGCCGGTGCCAGCGGCCCTGGCGGGTTCAGCCTGGCGTCCGAGGACAGTCCGGCTGCGCCGGAGGGTCTGCCTTGACCGGCCGTCGAAATCGGTGACCACATGGCCAGCGCGGCAATGATGGCCAGACTTCTCAGGGAGACACACTTCACGGCAATCTTCTTGGGATTGTTGCTTCAGGCGCCTACGAGGGGTGCACGGGACAGGCGCAGGCGCCGCACACGGCCTGGTGTCTCAGATGTCCGTTCCAGAACAGTGAGAGCGCGACGAGCAGGCCTCCCAGCGGAGACATGAGGCTCTCCGGCAACGTACCGAGCCACCCAGCGAGCGCCGCGATCCAGACCGCGAAACCGAGCGAGGCGAGGGCCCAGACCGACCACCGACCATGGAGCGTCCAGGAAGTCCCCAGCGTGAGGGCCACCAGCAGGGCCGATAGGGCCACGAGCCACGACTCCCAGGCGTGTGTCGCCGCAAAGAACGGAAGGGTCGAGGCAAGAATCGGCATCGCCAGACAGTGCACGGCGCAGATTGCCGGGAGGGCCCCGAACCAAACGGAGCCCCGACCCTCGGCCGTGGCGGCCGACGGATCAGCGACGCCTTTCCAGATCGTTCCTGATTCCACGTCCCCGACCTGCAAAAGGTGATACAAATGCGACCAGACCCTAATGACTTGATGATGCCTAAACGATAACCGATTATCAAGAGGCACGAACCCAACGAGGAGTTGCTCCGGTGGAGCGCGATACCAAGCAGCGGCGGGCCATACGTGAAGTCTTCACACGTGAACGCAGGCCTCTGAGCACCAACGAGGTGCTGGCGGCGGGCCGGAGGCTCGTCCCCTCGCTCGGTATCGCCACCGTTTACCGCAACATCAACTCCCTGTCGGACCAGGGGTGGATCCACCCCGTCGAGTTACCCGGCGAGCCGCCCCGCTACGAGCGGTGCGGGAAACCTCATCATCACCACTTCATCTGCCGCCGGTGTGGCTTGGCGTTCGACGTCGCCGCCTGCCCGGAAGACGTGGAGCGACTGGCGCCTCCGGGTTTCGTGGTAGACGCACACGAACTGGTGCTCTACGGACACTGTCCAGGGTGCTGCCAGGCATGATGGAGCGGGGCCTGGACCACCTGGTCTATGCCACACCCGACTTGGACGCGTCGGTGGAGGAATTGTCCGCACGCTTCGGTACGGAGCCGGTTCCGGGTGGGGCGCACCCAGGCTGGGGTACCCGGAACGCACTGATGGGTCTGGGAATCGGGGTCTACTTGGAGATCATCGGCCCCGACCCCACCCAGCCCGACCCAGAGGGAGCCAGGCCCTTCCTCATCGACGATCTCACGGAGGCTCGGCTCGTGACCTGGGCGTACCGGCACCCCGACCCCGAGTCCATGAGGGACACGCTCGAGCTCGCGCTCCGGAATACACTCGGGGGCGAAGGGGGCGGACTCGGCCCGGTCCGCAGAATGAGTCGCGCCCGACCGGACGGCAGTACGCTCCGCTGGCGGTTGAGTGATCCTCTGGCTTTTCCTGCCGGCGGCGTCATCCCGTTTGTCATCGATTGGGGCACCACGCCTCATCCGTCGACCACGCTCCCCAACCAATGTGTGCTGCTCGAGCTCGTCGTCAGCCACCCTGACGCAGACAGGCTGCAGCCCATTCTCGATTCGTTTCGTCCAGTTCTCAGCGGACCCGACGGCGGCATTTTGATCGTCGCAGCGCCCGAGCCCCGACTACAGGCCCGTCTAAAGACGCCCATGGGGGAGGTCGACCTGTCCTAGTCCCGGCCTCGAGAGCCGCCATCCAGATCCTCGATCGTTGCGTTCGACGGTCCGCGCTGCTCCTGGATTCCCGCCGCCGCGTTCTCGGCCGCCGCCCAAGCACGGAGGACGTTCCCTCCCGCGAGCTTCGCGAGGTCGTCCTCGCCCCAGCCACGTCGGGAGAGTTCAGCGAGGAGCGCCGGAAATTTCGACACGTCCTCGAGCCCCAGAGGGGGGGGATCCGGCTCCATTCCGTCGAAGTCCGAACCGAGACCCACATGGTCGATCCCAGCCACCTCACGGACATATTCGATGTGATCGGCTACATCGCTTAATGTGGCCCACGGGGGATCCCCTGGACCGTCGTACGTGCGCAGGGCCTCCGACACATGGTAGGGGTAGAACACGACCATGACCACGCCTCCGTTCTCCGGAAGGCGTCGAAGGACCTGATCGGGTACGTTCCTTCGATGGTCGGTCAGCCCCTGCGCTCCGGAATGAGAAAAAATCACGGGTGCCTCGGTGACATCGAGGACGTCGTTCATCGTTTCCGTGGACGTGTGGGACAGGTCCACCAACATTCCGAGGCGGTTCATCTCCCGTACCACCTCCCTGCCGAAATCCGTCAGTCCCCCGTGCTCCGGATCGTCGGTCGCTGAATCGGCCCAGTCGGTATTACCCGAATGGGTGAGGGTCATGTACCGCGCACCCAGATCATAGAAGGCCCGGAGTGCACCGAGGGAGTTCTCGATGACGTGGCCGCCCTCCATCCCAAGCACGGATCCGATCTTGCCCGATCTGAAGATCCGCTCCACGTCCGAGGTAGTGTACGCTTGTTCGAACACATCGGGGTACGTGCGGATGACCTGCCGTGCGATGTCGATCTGCTCTAGCTGAACCCTGGCCGCTCCCACCTCCACCGACGCCATGTCGACATAGACCGACCAGAATTGGGCGCCGACCATGCCGGCTCGCAGGCGGGCGATATCGGTGTGGCCTGATGTGGTGCCTCGCAAGTCGTACGCCCGCACGCTGTGCGGTTCACCCTCCTGTTCACGGATGGCCCACGGAAGATCATTGTGGCCGTCGAAGAGAGGGGTCGCGGACAGGACCCGGCGCACCTTTTCGAGGTGTTCGTCCTCCTGCGCACAGGCTGAACTCGCGGTCAGCAGGGCCAGACCGAGGGAGAGCCAGAGGCATCTGCTACCCTTCTTCATGCAGTCCCTCGTTACCGACCCACCAAGAGCAGCCGCCCTACGCCTCGACTTTGGGAGTCCCCCGGAGCAGCATCACACCCGCACCCCCTGCGAGCCCGATCAGGAGGCCGATCACACCCCATCCGGCGCCGGTGGTGGCTCTCGTGATGGTCATCTCTTCGGCACGCGCGCCGGCATCCATCGCTTCGGTATGCCCGGCCGCCTGGTCGTGGCTGTCGGCCGCTACAGCAACCTGTGAGGCGGCCATCACGGACAGGTCCATCGCCGCCTCGCGCGTGTTCTCACCGGACAACGCCAACAACTGATACTGGCCGGGACGCACATCCACCGGAACCTCCAGGTCGAACGCGAACACCCCGGCATCGTCAACGGTCACCTCTCGTAACGTGTACTCCGTCAGCGTTCCGAGCAGGACCAGCCTGACCGTCTGTCCTGCGTGGAAGCCCGTCCCTTCGAGGGGCAACACCTGGCCCGCCTCGACCGCCTTCTCCGTACTCGTCAGTGCGGCACCGTGAACGGCCGCCATCGTCAGAAGGACGGTCCCGAGCAGGGCCATCCTTCCTATCAGCGGGATACTCATGTTCATTTGATTGCGCATCCTTGCACTCCTCGCCGTGTTACATCCAACCTACGTTTATCCGACCCTATGCTTGTCCCAACCTACGCTGCTCTCCATCCAGCGTCACATCCCAGCGTACGTTTCATCCCACGCAGCGCTACACCCCAACCTACGTTTCATCCCAACCACGTTACATCCCAATCGGTGTTACATCCCAATCGGCGTTACATCCCGATATGTTCCCGGGCCTCCCCGAACATACCGTATACCCACAGTCCTACGATTAGGATTCCCAGAGCAACCGCCAGCCAGCCCACCCAACCATGTTTGCCGGGCGTCTGGTCCGCCCCACGATCGAGCAGAGGCACCACCATCAAGAAGAGAAAGATAGCCGCGGGACCGAGAATCATCCCCCAGATGCCCAACAGATTTTCGAGGCCGTAGACCCAAAGTACAGGCCAGAACGGCTTGGTGATCTCCACCCCGGCAACCCCAGGATAGCCGATCCCTTCGGGAGCCAAGACAGCAAGCACGCCGAGTACCGCAAAAACCACGAGGCCGAACCCGGCAAGCCGCGTGGTGTGCGTCCTGAAAACGCCGGTCTCCGCGCCGCCCGCACCGTCCCCGCTGTCCCCGGGGTCCGTGTGGATCCCGAGATGGCGGATCAGCCAGAAGTGCAGGGCGATGAGAGCGATGAGCACGAGAGGCAAGAGGCTCGTGTGCAGACCGAATATCCTGCTCAGGAGCGAGGTGCTCGGAGTGAAGCTGTCGGTAAAGAAGCGACCGAACGCCCCGGTCAGGTTTCCCCCGGCCACAAAGTGGGCCAGAGCCTCGAAGCCTTCCTGGTCGTAGCGCAACGTGGTTCCCGTGACGATCAACAGAAAGATGATGGCCGCCATGACGACACCGGCCCACCACGTGACCTCCCTCGGCTTTTTGTACGCGCGTCTCCAAAACGTGTAACACAGATGGGCCGTGACCATCAGGACCACGCCGCCAGCCGACAGAAAGTGAAGCGTGCGAATCCAGTCACCGAGCGGCGCACGGCTGATCAAGTACAGAACGCTGTCGTGCGCCCCCGTAACTGTCGGGTTGTAATACTGCGACAGGTAGAGGCCCGTGACGATGAGGACGAGGAGCAGGAAGGCCGTCAACCCACCCAACATGTACTTCACGCTGAGCGTGACCCTCGGTACCTGATAGTCCAGGGCGTGAAGGGCGAGGCGTTCGTTCAGGATCCTGCGCGCATTCTCGATCACGCGTCGTGGTCTCTCCACTCGGGACGGATCACAGGGTCTTCAGATGCTTCAAGAGGCCGGAAACCACGTTAGGTCCCGGCCTCTCGAATACGCACCAGGGGGGAATTATTGAAGCCCAGGGACACTGTAAGGTGACCTCCTTCCGAATTCGGTCTTCCCCTTTCAGGGTGTGACGTCCGACGAAAGAGCCGGCCCCGGCTTCACGGGTGTTGGCTCAATAAACGAGCCCCCCAGTACGCACTGTCCAATATAGAGCGCCGTCTCTAGCACTGTCCAGCACTGGAAACGACCCCTAGCGGTGACACGGCCCCGACCATGCTGCGCATGTGGCCCCGGTCGTCGGCACGGGTGGCGACTCACTCTACTTCTCCGGCAGCCTTCTACCGGCAAACTCTTCCATGATTTCTTCCCCTCTAATAGGCATTTCTTGCCGGTTTTCAGCACAAATTTCCCACGCGCCGAACCTGGGCCAGAACCGAACCATCCGCGTTTGTCTGCCTAACACATTGTGGTACCACGAGTTAGGACCTTCAGGCACGGGTCGATCGTTCCTGGAATTCGAACGGCATAGGACTTGTCATTAAGAACACCGTCAACCACAAATTCTTCTCGATCGAAAGGCCTCATCGACATGAGAACCCGAGTTCACGCAGATGGCTTTCTAGACATCTCCGACCGCCGGCGGGTACGCACCCCTGGGAATCACGTGTTACGTGTAGAGCCTGCCCGGGACGGAGAGGCACTAGCCTTTCTTCTTTCGCACACCTTTCCGGGCCATCGGAAGGTCGTTCGATCCATGACCGTGTCCGACCGGAAGCAGATTCAGCTAGCGATGTGGGCCGACTCTGTGAGTGAGCGGATGGGTCTCGTCGACAGGGTTTGGCGCCGCATCACTGAACCGGTTACGGCGGGCAAACTCTCGACCCGGCCGAAGTTGGTACAGGTGGTCAGCTACGGAACCTCCTGGGCCTACCCGCTCTACTTGGATGGCTCCGTCACCCGGGTACTCCCCCACGGTGGTGTACCCGCTCCCGTCGCGAACAAAGAAATCGGGAAGAAGCACCTTCGATTCCAGCTGAAGAGCGCCTGAGCCTGGCTTAGAGTCTTCTTAGCCCGGCGTGTCGGCTGCGCCATCTTGCCGGCTACTCCCTCGAGGCAAGGGTTGCAAGCAGCGAGTGGACAGTTCGGCGCGTCGGGTGACTCATTTTTCGGAAGCTAGCGACCGTCCCCCCCGTTCAGATCATTCTTCCTAGGTCCCAGGCAGGCCCGGTTCGGTCATACCACGGACGTCGAGCGCTTCGTCAATCTCCTCGGGTTTGAGCAGCCCCCTCTCTTCCACGATATCGCGGACCGATCGTCCCGCCTGGGCAGCCTCCTTGGCCACCTCCACCGCCTGGTCGTAGCCGATATACGGGTTGAGCGCCGTGGCGATCGACGGATTTTTCTCGAGAAGCTGCCTCGCTCGCGGCTCATTGGCCTCGATACCCTTCACGCACCGGTCGGCGAACGCCCTCGCCACGTTGGAGAGCAAGGTGATGGACTCGAGTAGCGCTTGAGCGAGTACCGGCATCATCACGTTCAGCTCGAAATTCCCCCGCTGGCCCGCGATGGTCACAGTCGTGTGGTTTCCCATGACCCGTGCGGCCACCATCATCATCGCTTCACACATCACCGGATTCACCTTCCCCGGCATGATCGAGCTCCCGGGCTGAACCGCGGGAATCAGGATCTCCGAAATCCCGGAAGTCGGTCCGCTCGCCAGCCATCTCACGTCGTCGGCGATCTTGAAGAAGCTCGTCGCAATCGTATTCAGGGCACCTGCAGCGCTGACAGCGGCGTCCTTGGCCGCCTGCGCTTCGAAGTGGTTCTCGGCCTCGTGGAACTCCAGGTCGAGTTCCCCAGACACCAGCGCGATCGCCCGCGCGGCGAACTCGGGGTCTGTATTGATGCCGGTGCCCACCGCGGTGCCACCAAGTGCCAGCTCGGCCAGCTCCTCCGACACATTACGGACTCGCTCGATCCCTTTCGTGAGTTGGTGGGCGTATCCACCAAACTGCTGGCCAAGCCGTATAGGCGTGGCATCCATCAGGTGGGTCCGGCCGGACTTCACGACATGATCGAACGCCTCGGCCTTCTCTGAGAGCGCGTCCCTCAGATGTATGAGCGCCGGGATGAGCTCCCGCTCCATCGCCACGCGCGCCGCGATATGGATGGCCGAAGGGATGACGTCGTTCGACGACTGGCCGAAGTTGACGTGATCGTTGGGGTGCACGGACCCATCGTCTCCGACGATTTGGTTTGCGCGGTGAGCCACAACTTCATTGGCATTCATATTCGTCGAGGTGCCCGACCCGGTCTGAAAGATGTCCAGGACGAACTCCTCATCCCATTTACCCGCCGCAACCTCCCCCGCCGCTGTGGCGATGGCCTCGGCGATCTCTCCATCGAGGTGGCCGAGCTCCTGATTGGTGAGCGCGGCCGCCTTCTTGAGCAGGCCGAGCGCCTGGATGAAGCCCCGCCCGAAACGCTGGCCGCTGATGGGGAAGTTCTCGACGGCTCGTTGTGTCTGCGCGCCGTACAACGCGTCTGCGGGTACACGGACCTCGCCGAGAGAGTCCTTTTCTATTCGAAAGCCATCCGGCATGGCTGCCTCGTGTGTTATGGGGTGGATCTAAATCTACCTTACTTCCTCATCTATCCTACTTCTTCGGCGCTACTTCTTCGGTGGGCGGCTTGGCCGCATCTCCACCCGACTGACATGGGCGTTGTCCGGATAGGAAAGAAGATGGAGCACGGCCGAAGCGACATCCTCCGCCCCCAAAGCCCAGGCACGTCCCCCTTCGGGGTAGTCCCCACCGAAACGCGTGTTCACACTCCCGGGCATCACAATACTCACACGGATTCCCGAGTGCCGAAGATCGAGCATCATGGCCTCCGTCATTCCCACCAGCCCGAACTTGCTCGCGTTGTATCCACTCCCGCCCGCAAAGGGGTTTCTGCCCGCGAGTGATCCTATGTTGATGATCCACCCCTCCGTCGATTTGAGGTGCGGTACAGCCGCCTTCGAACAGCAGAACACGCCTCTGAGATTGGTATGGATCTGGGTCTCCCAGTCCTCGACGGAGAGCTCCTCGATGGAGGTGAGAATCCCCACGCCGGCGTTGTTCACCAGAACGTCCAGGCGACCAAAAACATCCGCTGTCTCCCGGACAAGGCGACTGCAGTCCTCCGGACGGGACACGTCGGCGGCGATACCCACCACCTGCCCGGTGGAATCGGCATCCAGGTCCGCCGCTACGCGCTCGACATCGGATGACGTCCGCGCACTGATGGCCACATCCGCCCCTGCCGCTGCAAGGGCCTCGGCTATGGCACGTCCGATACCCCTCGTGGCGCCGGTCACAAGACATGCCTTTCCTGTTAGATCCATCCTACTCATCTCCCTAGAGGCCTGTTGAATGAGTGGGCGAGCCGTCTCGTTCCAGCTTGCTCACCTTGAGCCGCACCTTAGGTTCCAGACCATGTCTCCGGTCGCTCTCGTCACAGGTGGTGCAGTCCGCGCCGGACGTGCCATCACGCTCGCGCTGGCCGACGCCGGTTACGACATGGTGGTGAATTACCACACCTCCGAGGAGCCCGCCAGAAGTCTCGAGGTCGAACTCACCGGCCAAGGTCGAGAGGTTCTCCTGGCACCCGGCGATGTTTCGGATGCCTCCGCGGTCGAGCGGATCGGGCAGGAGGTCCGTGACCGATTCGGGCGCCTCGACGTGCTCGTCAACAGTGCGGCGACCTTCATCTCCACCCCCTTGCTCGAAATCGAGTCGGAGGAGTGGGACCGCGTCATGGGTGTCAACCTCAAGGGTCCCCACCTGCTGGTACGCGAGTTCGCGCCCCTTCTTCGTTCATCGAGAGGTTCGATTGTGAACGTCGCCGACCACATGGGCCTGAAGCCTTGGGTTCAGTACGCTCATCATTCGATCGCCAAGGCCGGACTCATACATCTCACTCAGATCCAGGCCGTCGCGTTGGCACCCGAAGTGAGGGTCAACGCCGTGGCGCCCGGCCTCGTGCTCGCGCCGGAAAGTATGTCTGAAGCTGCGGTGGAGAGAGAGATCGAGTCCACGCTGCTCCAAAGACCCGGAACTCCCGAGGACGTGACGCGCACCGTGCTCTTTCTCGTGCAGTCTCCGTTCGTCACCGGCCAGACCATTGTCGTTGACGGCGGCGGGACACTCGACCAGACACCGGGATTCTACTAGCAGCCTTCCTAGCCTGCGACGGAGGATCCTTCATCCACGGTGACGCTCTGCGGCCCGCCGTGGGCGAGCCAACGTTCGGCGTCGAGGGCCGCCATGCAACCGGTTCCCGCTGCAGTCACAGCCTGCTTGTAGAAATCGTCCATGACGTCGCCGGCCGCAAACACCCCTGGGACGGATGTGGTCGTCCTCCATGACTCGGGCGTCTCGACGAATCCGTTGTCCTTGAGCGCCACCTGACCGTTCAAGAAACCGGTGTTCGGATCGTGCCCGATCGCGACGAACAGCCCACCGACCTCGAGTTGGCGTTCCTCAGCGGTAACGGTGTCCCGAAGGAGTATGCCGGTGATCACGTCGTCTCCCAATACGTCGACCACGGTCTGATTCCACTCAAAACGGATCTTTTCTTCCGCGAACGCCCTCTCTTGCATGATCTTGGACGCCCGTAACTCCTCCCGCCGATGAATGACCACAACCTCCTTGGCGAACTTCGCCATGTAGAGGGCGTCCTCCATCGCGCTGTCACCCCCGCCGACGATGGCGATCACCTGGCCCCTGAAGTGGGGAAGTGCACCGTCGCAGACCGCACACGCGGACACACCGCCACCGCTCTGTGCCAGGCGCTCCTCGTTCTCCAGTCCGATCCAGTTGGCATTGGCCCCCGTGGATATGATGACGGAATCGCTTACGATCTCCGTGCCGCCGCTGGTCTTCACAAGAAGCGGGCGAACCGAAAAGTCCACTTCGGCCACGTCCTCGGTGATGACGCGAGTCTCGAAGCGCACGGCTTGCGCCCTGAAGTCCGCCATCATGTCGATGCCCGTCACGCTCTCGGGGAAACCCGGGTAGTTCTCGACCTCGGTCGTGAACATGAGCTGCCCGCCGGGAACCATGGTTCGGCTAGCCTCGCCCTCGATCACGAGGGGAGAAAGATCGGCACGGGCCGCGTAAATGGCCGCGGTCCAAGCTGCCGGCCCGGATCCGATGATGACGATCTGTTCGTGTTGACGCTCAGACATGGTCCAATTTGCTGGAGTGTGCATGACCTCGGCCCGCACCTCGGCGGCGGCCGTTTTCCACCTACCTAATCCTTGGCAGTTCCCGCGGTCTGGTGCGGTCTACTTGTCCTATATCCAGGTTTAGCAGCCAGGCGCGCGCCCGGTGGCAATCCGTGAATTTTCGGGATGCAGCCATCAAGGATAACCCCCGTTCGAACCACCTCCAACGGATGAGTCAGCCCTCAGGGCTCCTATATAACTCGGAGCTCCGGTACCGCTCCAGGCCCCGAACCGCAACCAGCTTCACACCCACCGCAACCGGCACACTGATCAGCAGTCCCACGAATCCGAAGAAGAAGCCGCCGACGGACAGCGCCAGGACGATCCACACTGGGTGGAGTCCTACCGAATCACCGACGATCCTGGGACTGATAACACCTCCGTCCAGAATCTGGACCAATCCGTAGACCCCGGCGACTTTGACCAGAGACACCAGAACACTGCCGCTCACCAAGGCGACGATCACGGCGGGTATGAGGCTGAGCACCAACCCCAGAAAGGGGATGAGCCCCAGGACCCCAGCCAGCGCCCCCAGGAGGAAGGCGTAGGGAAACTGTACGACAAACAGCAGCGTGCCGGTCATCACTCCGATGATGAGCGCCACCGTCAGCTGGCCGCGCAGGTACCTCGAGAGCAGCACGTCATACTCGCGAGCGAACTCCACGACCGCCGCCTCGCGGCCACGCGGGAGGAGCCCCCGCATCCGAGCAAGGATTCGGTCGTAATCCCGGAGCAGATAGAACGTGAGGACAGGTGTCAGGACTACGTAGCCCGCCACGGTAGCGGCGGACCCGAGACCGCGGCCCAAACCCAGCACACCCCGCCAAGTGCCGCTGGCCAACTGCTCCCGGCGCTCCTGAAGGAAAGCGATGATCTGGTCCGGATCGAGGTTCGACAGATCGGGGATGGAGTCTTCATCAACGCCCGGAATGCCCACAAGGAGCTCTCGAATCCCACTGAACCACTCTCCTAGTCGGGCCACCAACTCGGGAGCTGCCTGGACGAGCTCGTCGACCTGACCCCCGAGTGCCGGGATCCCGAACAGAACGGCCGCCACCCCCGCGCCAGCCACCGGTAACGCCAATAAAACGATGGCAACGCTCCGCGCCACGCGGCGCTCCACCAACACGTCCACCAATGGGTCGAGCACGTATGCGAAACCGAAACCAAGAACGAAAGGAGCGAGCAGGAATCCGGTCGTAGTCAGCAGCCAGTAAGCCGTAAGGATGGCCGCCACCGCGACGAGTAGGACGTACCCCGGCACCTGCCGGAAAGGAAGCAGCACCACGAGCAGGAGCAAAAAGAGAACGAACGGGTTCAGCAGTTCCTGCACACTAAGGAGTAACAGACCGAACACGAGGAGTGCGACGATCGCCTGGAGGACCCGCCAGACCTGGAGCCGCTCCTGAAGCCGGTCCTCCGTCACAACAGTGCGTCCGCTTCGCCCGAGTTCAGGACGTCCGCCGCCCGTACCACGACCTCGCGAGCGTTATCGTACGCCACCGTCTTGATAGCCTCGTCCACCGGGAGCCACCGGCACTCGGTGATCCCTTCCGCGACCTCCGGATTGGTATCTCCCTCGGGAGAAGCCATGAGGAAGTAATCACAGAATTTGTGCACGAGATCACCCTTGAGCCTGAAGTACCAATCGATGGTACCGAGTGACGGACCCGGATCGAGATGTGTCAACCCGGTCTCTTCACGCACCTCGCGCAACGCAGCCTCACAGGAACTCTCACCATTCTCCACATGGCCCTTCGGCAGGCCCCACTTGCCATAGGGATCACGGATCAACAACAGGTGCACGCTCCCGTCCACGCGCCGAGCGACGACGCCGCCGGAGCTGTGTTCGATTCTGGCCTTCCGCTTGGTCACAGCCCCCCTTTCCGATCACCCTCCCGGGGTTCCGAATCAAAAAATCGAAAGGCGCACGTACTTCCGCGGGTTCGCCCGAAGGTCCTCCATGAGAAGATTCAACTCCTCGATGAGACGTTCGGCGCGACTTGCCAGTAGGGTATCAGAAATCAACCGTCCGAGCGACCCGTCTCCGGCTTCAAGACGGGTCGTGATCCGATTCAGCGACAGGAACGTAGAATCCGCAAGGGTGAGGGTTCCGGAAAGACTCTGCGAGGCCGCCGAGATGTCCCCCGAAACGCCGCTGAGTTCAGCGGTGATGACCTTCGTGTTCGCGAGGATCGAATCCAGGTCTCCGGAAGCCAACAAGGCATCGATCCTCTCCAGCGACCCACGGGCCGTCTCCAAGACCGATGCGATCTCGGACGTAGCATTCTGTACATCGTCTGCGATCCCCAGAAACTGATCCGATTGCTCGTCGGCGAGCCGTCGAAGGGTCGCCGTGAATTCCTCCATGTTGTCGATGGCCTGCGTGATCTGGTCCGCGGTTTCCTGTCCGAACGCACGGTCGAAGCGATCCGTGAGCGACGCCACATTCTGGGCGACCTCATCCGCCACCGCCGTCAGGCGGGAGAGGTCCGGAAGCACATATCCGCCGAGTACTCGAACACCCTCGGCGAACTGCGCGTCGGAAGGGACCTCAGAATAGTCGTACTGGGGGAACCGAGACCGCGTTACGATCTCGGCCTGCCAATCTCCGAACATGGACGCGGGGGCGAGCACCACGACGGCATCATCATCCAGAATCCAATCTCCATCGAGAAGCAGCTGGATTCGGACGGCGGCGCCACTGTCCTCGACGGTGATGTCCCCCACACGTCCGATGGACACGCCTCGGAACGTCACCGTATTACCGACGGAAAGCTGACCGACGTCTCTCATCAAGACGTGGACCTCTGTCTCCGTACTTCCGAAACGTCTTCCCTGGAGCCAAAACGTACCAAAAACCGCGGTGACAATCCCGAGCAGCATGACCGAGCCAACCAGGAGCTCCTTACGGCCCTTCACGATACCATCTCTGCAAGTTCAGGTTTCCCCTCGAGAAACGACCTGAGGAGGAGGTCATCCGACTCCTTGATCTCCTCAACGGTCCCGCTGGTCCGGATCCGTCCATCGTGCAGCATCACAATCCGGTCGGAAATCCGGTACGCGCTTGCTATATCATGCGTGACGACAACACCCGTCACACCGAGTTCCTCCTTCATCCGAACGATCAGCCGGTCGATTACCGTCACGGTGACCGGATCCAACCCCGTTGTCGGTTCATCGTAAAGTAAATACGTCGGCCTCGTGGCGATGGCCCGGGCGAGCCCGGCCCGCTTCACCATCCCACCGGACAATTCGGACGGATACCGGTCTTCGGTTCCCTGTAGATCGACGAGCGCCAAACACTCACTTACACGTGCCATGATCTCGTCGTCGTACATCTCCGGCATACGGCGAAGTCCCATCGCAACGTTCTCGGCAATGTTCATGGAGTCGAAAAGTGCGGCGAACTGAAAGACGTAGCCGATATCACGGCGGAGTTCGTTTAGGTCCTCGACGTCGAGATCACTCACGTTCTGGCCATCGACTACAACGTCACCGGAGTCCGGCCGAATCAGGCCCACCATGTGTTTGAGGACGACCGACTTGCCGGCCCCGGAGAACCCTATGATGCTTGTTGTCTCCCCATCCGGGATCTCGAGATCCAATCCCCGGAGGACCTGGTTTCGGCCGAACGCCCGATAAACGTCCGTGAGCAGGATGCTCATGACACGGTGCTCATAACAGGACCACCGCCCAGAACGCGTCTAAGACCAGGATCAGCATGCTGGAAACTACCACCGCGCGGGTCGTGGCCACTCCGACGCCCCCTGCTCCGCCCTTCGCGTGGAACCCATAGAACGACCCCACACTGGTCACGATAAGGCCAAAGCTCACACTCTTTATGACCGCGAACTGGACGTCGAACGGCACAAAGAAGAGCCGGAGACCCCGAACGAACTCGGCGCTGGACATGTCGAGGAGGATGAGCGACGCCGCCCATCCCGTAAGAACCCCAATCGCCGAGGCCAGCACGATCACCACCGGAAACATCAACACGCCGGCGATCACACGCGGCACGACCAGATAGGCCAACGGATCGTACGCGAGTGTTTCCAGCGCGTCGATCTGCTCGGTAACCCGCATCGTCCCCACCTCCGCGGCCGTGCTGGCGCCTACCCGTCCGGCCAGGGCTAGGCCGGTGAGCACCGGGCCCAACTCGGTGATCATCGACTTGCCCACCATCGAGCCCACCAGGTAAATCGGAACGGCGCCGGTCAGGGTGTACGACGCCTGAAGTGCCAGCACGATGCCGGTGAACACGGCGATGAAGACGGCGATCGGGACGGACGCCACACCCACGGAGACCATCTGTGTCAAAAGCCGCGGGCCCCAAATTTCTACGTTCCTGAGCGCGCGCAGCGCCCCGGTGGTCAGGTAACCGGCCTTTCCGAGCGATCGAACGCTATTGATCGACCAGCGGCCGACGTACTCGACCGGGGTCAACACGAAACCGTTCATGACTCCAAGATAGTCAGGGCTCGTAACAAAGGCGTCAGAATTACGTCGGGGGCGAGGCCCGAGGATTTAGCCGCGCGTAGCGGGCGGCACGTTGTCCTCCAGGGTGTAGACCACCTTCTCCGAGCCGCCGTCCATTGTAGGGATCATGCAGGTAACCTGCACCCGCTGGACACATCCGTGGGGATCCGACACGATTACTTCCATGTCCAGCCCCTGTCCCGGCGAAACGATCCTCGTTCGCACCTTCTCGGAGGGCGCCTCCCGCCTATGGTGCGTCGGGTTTCGGAAGAGCGTCTTGGTGGACTGCCGCCCGCTGTCGAGGGTACGCGTGACCTTGACCAACCGTAGCCAATCAGGCTGATAGTTGATCTGGTACTCGTACCCCTGCTGGTCCGCCCCCTTACCCTCCCGATTGTGCCGCCCCATATCACCTCCAAAGAATTACGAAAAACGAGAGGTAAACGAATGTTTATCAGGGGCACGAAAATGTCAATGTTCTTGTCGCCAGAGAGTTGGGAAATCCCTTTCCGGGAACCATTTGTCGAACGATGAGGCTACCTCCAATCCGTCCGATTAGAGGCGGATCGGAACCGGTACAGAGCTGACGCAAAATACCACAATTGACAGTCCTACGACGACCCTCCGGCGCACTCCCACGCCCGAAAAACTCTTGACCCCCTCGGTCCCGCTCATTACAATCGAACCAATTCCCTCGGAAGCCCCACTTGTTTTTCCAGGTGTTCCGCCAACGCGGAACTCACCGCACTTCCTCGCAGGTTGCAGGCGTGCCACCCTCCGTGACTTTTCAGCCACCGAACCCATGTATCGGCCGTGGAGCCGTGCGCCGGTAAGCCTCCGGAGCAATCGTGGATATTGCACAGCTGAGAAACAAGAGCCTTGGAGACCTCCACGATATGGCGGAGGAACTCAACATCTCCAACTATTCCGGGTTCCATAAGCAGGATCTGATCTTCCGGATCGAACAGAGCCTGCTGGACAACGAGGTGATCCTCAGAGGCGAGGGCGTCCTGGAAATCTTGGCAGAGGGCTACGGTTTCCTCCGGTCGGAGGATTGGAACTACCTGTACGGGCCAGACGACATCTACGTCAGCCCATCGCAGATCAAACGATTTGACCTTCGCACGGGCGACACGGTACTCGGCCAGGTCCGGCCACCGAAGGAGGGCGAGCGCTACCTCGCATTGCTCAAGGTCGAAAGCATCAACGGAGACGAACCCGACAGGTCCAAACAAAGGGTCGACTTCGACGGCCTGCGTCCCCGCTACCCGGAAGCCCGGTTCCACCTGGAGGTTGCCGACACCGATATGTCGATGCGGGTCGTGGACCTCGTCGCACCGGTCGGTATGGGTCAAAGGGGTTTGATCGTTTCGCCACCCAAAGCCGGCAAGACGATCTTGCTGCAGAGGATGGCAAACTCCATCAGGACGAACCACCCCGACGTGCACCTCATCGTGCTGCTCATCGACGAGCGTCCCGAGGAGGTGACCGACATGGAGGAACACGTCGACGGAGAGGTGATTTCGTCCACGTTCGATGAACCGGCGGTCCGGCATGTTCAGGTGGCGGAGATGGTGTTGGAGAAGGCCAAGCGTCTCGTCGAGACGGGTCGGGACGTGGTCATCCTCCTGGACTCCATCACCCGCCTCGCCCGGGCGTACAACACCACCATCCCACATTCCGGGAAAATCCTCTCCGGTGGCGTGGACGCGAACGCACTTCACAAGCCCAAGCGCTTTTTCGGGGCCGCGAGGAACATCGAAGGGGGTGGCTCCCTGACCATCATCGCCACGGCTCTGGTCGAGACCGGTAGCCGGATGGACGAAGTCATCTTCGAGGAGTTCAAAGGGACCGGAAACATGGAGCTGATTCTGGACCGAAACATCTCGGACAAGAGAATCTTCCCCTCCATCGACATCAATCGGTCCGGAACTCGCAAGGAGGAGCTCCTCCTGTCGCCCAACGAACTCAACCGCGTTTACCTCCTCCGGAATTTCCTTGCCGACATGCCGCCTACCGAAGCCATCGAGTTTCTGTTGGAGCGCATGAACCGAACCGAGACCAACCAGGAGTTCCTGGACTCCATGGCCGAGGGCGGCTGACCCGGCCCCGACGGTTCTGCGCCGAACTTCTGACTCGAGACACGGGTTGGGGCGCTCAATCCACGGCGTGTGTGCAAGAGTGAACCTTCTGGACGTCCTCTAGGGTGAGCAGGACCGACTCCTCGATCCTGCAAAAGGGCACCAGAGGGAGGAATCACAATGCGAGCCTTCTCATTTGTATTGGCGATGCTCAGCGGATTGATCTCGGGCGAACCGTTGGCTACGAGCCCAACTGATGCGGTCGCAGGGGGCGCCACCATCGCGACGGTCGTGTCGGGCACGATCACCGACGCCGCCTCCGGAGTCCCGCTCATGGGGGCACAGATCCACGTGGAGGGCCTCACCCTCAGCGCCCTGGCTGCGAACGACGGACGGTATCAACTCACGATTCCCGCCTCAGCCAGATCGGAGATCGTAATTCGAGCCGATCTGATCGGCTACGCCTCGTTGACGAAGACAGTGAGCCTCGGCGCCCAGTCGCTTCGCATCGACTTCTCCCTGCACTCGTCGGCCCCGTTGGAGTCACGCGACGACGGGAACTCAGCGGCGGCCATCGGCGGTCTCGTCGAGGCGGACGACGAACGTTTGAGAATTAGAGCGGACGCCGTGTCTATTGCCCCCGCACGCGAGCTGTACTCCCTCCGCAGCGAATCTCGACAGGGACCGCGGGGACAGGCCTTCCCCGAGCTGCGACCGCCGGTACAGGGACTCCCGGGGCGGTACAACCCAGATTTTGAGCGTGAGGGCTACGACCGGATCTACGAGAACGAGTTCATGGCTGTGGGTGCGAACCCGCTCTCGACGTTTGGTATCGACGTGGACCGAGCGTCCTACTCCAACGTTCGCCGCTTCATTCGTGGCGGGCAGCTTCCGCCCGCCGACGCGGTTCGTATCGAGGAGCTGATCAACTACTTCACGTACGACCTGCCGAACCCGGAGGGGCCGGATCCATTCTCGGTCCGAACGGAGGTCGGGCCCGCACCGTGGAATCCCATGCACCGGCTGGTGCGCATCGGAATTCAAGGACGGCGCATCGACACCGAGGACCTTCCGCCGAGCAACCTCGTCTTCCTCGTGGACGTCTCGGGCTCGATGCGGCCCGCGAACAAACTGCCGCTGCTGAAGTCGGCACTCCGCATGCTCGTGAACCAGCTGCGGCCCCAGGACCGAGTGGCGATCGTCGTGTACGCCGGGGCCGCCGGGCTGGTCCTCGATCCCACATCCGGTGCAGACAAGGAGACCATCCTCGAAGCCCTCTCACGGTTGGAGGCCGGAGGATCCACGGCCGGGGGCGCCGGCCTACGCCTGGCGTACGACGTCGCGCGGAAACATCACATGGAGGGCGGAAACAACCGCGTGATCCTGGCGACCGACGGCGACTTCAACGTCGGACCCTCGAGTGACGCGGAAATGATTCGCTTGATAGAGGAACGCCGGGACGAAGGTACGTTTCTGACCGTGCTCGGTTTCGGGACAGGCAACCTCCAGGACGCGAAGATGGAGCAGATCGCGGACCATGGAAACGGCAACTTCGCCTACATAGACAGTGCGCACGAAGCCCAGAAGGTCCTGGTGCAGGAGTTCGGGGGCACGCTGTACACGATCGCGAAGGACGTGAAGCTCCAGGTGGAATTTAATCCAGCCCATGTGCGGGCATATCGCCTGATCGGATACGAAAACCGTATGCTGGCTGCGGAGGACTTCAACGACGACCGAAAGGACTCCGGAGATCTCGGTGCGGGCCACACCGTAACTGCGTTGTACGAGATCATTCCCACCGGGGTCGATACGGGCACCCCTATTCGCGGCCTGGACGAGCTGCGCTACCAGCCCACCGACGAGCGGGTCGCAACACGCGAGAGCCCAGAGCTGCTCTTCGTCAAGTTGCGGTATAAGGACCCGAACGGGAGCCGCAGCCGGCTGCTCAGCACAGCGGTGAGAGACGTCGATGTCATACCCTCGTCGGACTTTACGTTCGCAGCATCTGTGGCGGCATTCGGTATGGTACTCCGCGACTCCAAGTATCGGGGGGCCGCGGACCTGGCGGCCGTTCTCCGCTGGGCCCGGAGCTCGTTGGGCCGGGACGACGAGGGATATCGTAGAGAATTCATACGGATGGTCGAGGAAGCGCAGCGCCTGGCGGATCGCGGTTGACCCCCTCACCCCCTACCGCGATTCTGAGGAGAGCGCGCCCGTAACCTCAGCGGGCACCAACCAGACGGGGCGAATGGAGCAAAAATTACAAGACCGGGCCGACCGGCTCTTCGAAGAGGCCCTGGGCCAGACCGGCGCGAAGGATCCGAGGGAGTTTCTTCGAAAGCGCCTTCGTGAGATGAAGGCCGACAACCCGGACGCCTACCGTGAGGCGGTGGCGTACTACGAGAACGAGCTCGTCCCCTCGATCGCCGAGGCCGGTGACGACCCTTTGAGGGCTTGGCAGCAGTTCGGGTGCCGCATGGCCGAGTTGACAGTCGCCGGAACACCCGTGGAGATCGATGCGACCGGGCGAAGGCGCCCATACGCGCCACCCACACCTGCCGATCGAATGGTCCTCTACATTCCCCAGGGGTCGAAGGGACGAGCGCTCGTTATCGGCCTCCCCCCGGAACTATCTGCGGCGCAGCTGGCTACCTATGATCTTCTGGTCGGTGGACGCCAGAAAATGCAGGACGAAGAACCGGGAATTAAGAATGCCTGAACCGAGATTTCGAACTCCTACGAACCTCATATGGGCGCCGCGCCCGGGATGGGCGACCGTACGCCTGGTCGGAACGTGCGTGGACCGCAGCCTGCGGAGAGGGCAAGTCGTTCTCCACACGCCGAGTGAGGAGTACGACCTCCCCGGACAGGACGACGGGCTCGCCCCGGGAGCGCTCGTGATCATCCTCCATGAGGCGGCGCGGCTGATCGAAGACGACCTCCACCTCGTGCCGGAGCACGCGATCGTGGCCATCGGAGAGGCTCTGCCCTAGGGTTCCGCCTTCTGGTCCTCGACCTTTAGTCCTCCACCATATAGGCGAGACCCCAAGCTCCGATGCCGAGGTGCGTCGCGACCACCGGCGTGATCGGCGCGTTGAGGATCTCCACGTCTCCATAACGGGCCAGGAGGAGTTCCCGTACCTCTGGGACGATCTCTGGAATTCCGACGTGTATGATTCCGAAGCGAACCTTCTCCGGCATAGGCCCCATGTCCTCGGCGACGGCATCCAAGAGCGCCAGGATGACACGCTTTCGACCAATCGCCGTGGCGCGGGGGACCACCTTGCCCTCCCGATCGATGGCCAAGATCGGCTTGAGGTTCAACAAGGTCCCGAAAAACGCCTTACTCCGGCTGACCCTGCCCGACGCCAACAGGCGGTCGAACGTCTCGATCGTGAACATGATGCCCGATTGATCCCTGATGCGGGCCAACTCCTTCACGATCTCATCGGCGGGGACGGCCAACTCCGCCATCTCCGTGGCCTTGAGCACCAAGAGTCCCTGAAGAAGAGAAGCCCCTCGGGAATCCACGAGATGAATTGGCAGATCCGGCTCCTGGGCAACGGCCGCCTCGGCGGACCCGTACGCTCCGGAGAGACCGGAACTCAAGACAATCCCCACAACCTGCTCGGCGTCTGCCGCCGCCCGCTTGAATCCCTCCAGAAACGATCCTGGTGGCGGTTGTGAAGTGGTCGGTAAGCGTTCCTGCGAGGCCAACATCTTGTGAAACTCCTCCGCTGTGACGTCAACCCCGTCCCTGTAGACCTCGTCGCCATCGACCAACATCATCGGGACCACCTGGATACCGTGGGCACGGACGATCTCCTCAGAAAGGTCGGCGGCACTGTCGGTGAGAATACCGACTGGACGGCGCGCAAGAGCGAGATGTGATGCCCGCTCGACCGCGTCGTGTTGAGCCCTCATGTCCTCCGCCTTATGGGTGACCAGGTCCCCCAAACCCTTCAGATACGAGAACACCTCGTCGGGCTCATCCGTGTGGACATGCACCTTGAGCACGTCATCAGAGCGGATTACAATGAGCGAGTCACCCCGGGCGCGTAAGCTGCCACGAACCTCTGCCTGATCGGGCAGGTCGTTCCCACGGACGAGCGCCTCGGTACAGAACCGATAACGCTCCACCCGATCCGGATATTCGATCGAGGCCACTACCGGAGGGCCAGCCAGAAAATCCTCCCCGGGCTCAGGGGACAACGAATCCCCACGCAAGAACATGACGGCGCCTTCCAGGAGACTCACGAACCCCTTCGCGCCCGCATCGACGACGCCGGCAGCCGAAAGCACCGGCAGGAGCTCCGGAGTCCGCTCCAGAGAGTCGCGGGCCCGCTCGAGCATATGCTCCGCAAGCGGAGCGATGTCCTCGATATTTGCGCCTGTAACGGCCCTGGCCGTGTCTCGCATGACCGTGAGAATTGTACCCTCCACCGGGGCTTCCAGCGCGTCGGAAAGGTGTTGGACACCGGCCTCCAACGCACCACCGAAATCCGACGCGTCGATTCGAGTCCGACCCTTTAGGCCAGAAGCGAAACCCAGGAAAAAGTGGGACAGCATCATACCGGAGTTCCCCCGGGCCCCCAGGACGGCCGCCTGCGCCGCCTCATGCGCCACCACACCAACAGATCGCTCAGTGTTTTCTTTGAGATGATCCGCGATAGCCTGCACGGTGAGGGACAGATTGGTGCCGGTATCCCCGTCGGGCACAGGGAAGACATTGATGCGATTGAGCTCTCCACGCTGCTGCTGCGCCCATTGGCAGCCCGCGATGAGGGCCCGCCGGAGCCGAGGACCATCGATATAGCCGATCTTCATTCGGCAAGATCGACGCTGAGGCGTCCCCGTGCAACGGACCGGGCCGAAAGAGGAGCACATGCATGCCCGCTCGAACCAGGCCATATTGGTTGGACATCTCCCCTCGGGATCGTACGGAGCCTCAACCAGGGTCTTGGATCGGTGTGATATGAGCGAACTGAAACACATGAAATGTGAGGCCTGCCAGCGGGGAGCCCCACGAGTCACGGCAGAGGAAAGTCGAACGCTGCACACGCAGGTCCCCGATTGGGCGCTCGTGGAACGGGACGGCATTCAGCGGCTCGAGCGGGCCTTCACATTCCCGGACTTCGTCGATGCGCTCGCTTTCACGAGCGCCGTAGGTACCCTGGCCGAGGAAGAGGGCCATCATCCGGCGCTCCTGACCGAGTGGGGGAGCGTCACCGTGACCTGGTGGACCCATAAGATCCGCGGTCTCCACCAAAACGACTTCATCATGGCGGCAAAGACGGACCAGTTGTTCGCCTAACCCTCTTGTTCGAGCTCCAGTAACCGCCGCTTCCGCCACAGCCCGCCACCGTATCCCGTCAGCTTCCCGTCCGATCCGACCACCCGGTGGCAAGGAATCAGGATGGCGATGCGATTGTCCCCATTCGCTCGAGCGACGGCCCGAACGGCGGTCGGGCGCCCGATCTCGGCGGCGATGTCCCCGTAGGTGCGCGTCGTCCCGGACGGGATGGCCCGAAGCTGACTCCACACGAGACGCTGGAAGTCGGTGCCGGGAGTGAGGAGTGGTACACTGAACTCCGTCAGGCGGCCCCGGAAGTAGTCCTCGAGTTCGCCCGTGAGTTCGTCGAAGAGCGCATCAGCTCCGGGGACGAACACACAATCCAGCCGCTTCCGAAGCCGAACGAGCTGCGTCTCGATCATCCGCCGGTCGGCAAACTCGAGAAGGCAGAGGGCATCATCGACAGACCCTGCCACCATGGGCCCCAGGGGTGTCGTTATCCGCGTGACCGTCACGACCCTGGCATCGGCCAGGGCAGTGGGAGCGTCCCCCATGAAGCGCCTGAACGCCTCGTTGAAGCCACTCAGAGAGTCGTAACCCGTTTGGAAGGCGGCTCGACTCACGCCGGATCCATGTTTGATCTGCCCCAGGGCCAGTCCCAACCGGCGCGCGCGCCCGTAGGCGTGAAAGGTCATCCCATGGTGGGATTGAAACCAACGGCGAACCCGCTCCGGGCTAAGCCCCCGGTCTCGAAGATCTCGATCCGTCCAGCGCCTCTCCGGCTCGGCCTCGAACTCCCGCATGAGCTCCCGAAGCCAGGCTGGCCTCGATCCGGTCGGCTCCATGGGCCGGCACCTCTTGCACGGCCTGAAGCCAGCCAGGAGGGCAGCTTGAGTCGATGAGAAAAATTCGACGTTGTCCTCCCGTGGCTTCTTCGCGGGGCACGTTGGGCGGCAGAAAATGCCGGTGGTCTGTACCCCGGTGAAGAAAACTCCGTCGTAGGACCCATCGCGCGAAAGAAAGGCTGTAATCATCTCGCCGCGGTGCGGCATCGTTGGTGTGTTCATCCCGGGCCTCGTGTCCTCATTCCACCTCTCGTGTCCCCGCGACACCCCTCGTGTCCTCATGTGAGCCAATTTTCCTCATGTGAGCCAATTTGGGCCGTCGAGTCGGCACGATCCACCGAGAAACCGACGTCGAATTTCCTTCTTCGACAGCACCGTCATCAGGGTCACCACCGGGTAGGCCACTGAATCTTGGCATCCTTCATGCATCTGCTAGAGCCAAGTCAGTGAAGTACCGTTTGGGATCTAGTCACGGGAGGACCGAACCATGGGTTGGGGTATCACATTACGGCCACGCCTGATCAGGGGAGCCGCTCTAACGTTCGCCGGCATCACAGCGGCGTGCGCGCATGTAGGGCAGGAACAATTCGACTCGGAAATCGCCGCTCTCCGGGCCGAGATGGAGCAAACCGCGAGCGGTTCGAACCGTCGTACGGAAGCGCAGATGGCCCGGCTGGAAGCCCGGCTGGATGGGCTCGCCAGAGGCCTTTCCGCGCTGGAGGGGGAATTCGACGTCACGGTTCAACGACTCGAAACGGCAATTCGCTTCGACATGCCGGTGTATTTCGCCTTCGACGGGGCAAACCTGCGACCCGAAGATCTTCCGGTACTCGACCGATTCGCGGGTGTTGTGGGCGAGTACTATCCGGATGCTCTATTGACCGTCGAAGGGTTCACAGATCCAACCGGCTCGGCGACGTACAACCTGGCGCTCGGCCAGCGCCGGGCCGAAGCGGTCCAGCGCTACCTGATCGAATCCGAAGATTTCTCCCCGGAACGAGTCAGGGCCGTAAGCTACGGTGAGGACACTGCCCGTCTCGTTGCACCTGGGCAGGGCGGGCCGCAGGCCGGCTGGGAAAACCGGCGTGTAGTGCTCGTCATCGAGCACCTCGGCTACGGAACCGCCGCCGCCCTGGTCGCCGGCGGCGAGCTGTAATCTCACCCGGTGAACCTCCCCCCGACCTCCCGACGTATGTAACGACGTCACTGGAAGTTGGAACCAGCGTTCGACGGTGGGTCGAGGGGAGGTGCGCCATGTTTGAGCCGGGTGGGGTCCCCGTTGTCTGGTGTCCTCATTACGAGGTGGACATCGGCGACCACGTGTTCCCGGTCGAGAAGTACCGGCTGATCAAAGAGCGGCTCGAGGCATCAGGCGTTTTGTCCAGTGCCGATCTGCGGACGCCCCAGCCAGCCAAAGTTGAGGACGTTCTCCGCGTGCACACCCGGTCATACTGGACCAGGATCGCCGAGGGCACATTTACGCCGAATGACGAACGCCTCCTCGAGCTACCTTTCTCGCCCGAACTGAGAGAGGCTTCTCTCCTTTGTGCGGGGGGTACGACCTTGGCCGGCCACCTCGCGATCTCGCGGGGCCGATCGGTCCATCTGGGGGGCGGGTTTCATCACGCCTTCGCCGACCATGGCGAGGGCTTTTGCCTACTCAATGACGTCGCGATTGCTGCGGCCACGTTAATCGAGGCAGAGGAAGTGGACCGAATCCTCATCGTCGATCTCGATGTCCATCACGGCAATGGCACAGCGTCGATCTTCGCCAAGGAGGCACGTGTCTTCACCTTCTCCATGCATCACCAGTGGAACTATCCGGCGCTCAAGCCCCCCGGGGACCTGGACGTGGGGCTCGATGACGGCGTTGGAGATGAAGAATACATGCAGCTACTCCGCGAGCACCTGCCGAGGATACTCGACGAACACGAACCTCAGCTCATCCTCTACCTCGCCGGGGCCGATCCATACGAGGCGGATCAACTCGGCGGGCTAAGACTGAGCGTCGAGGGGCTGAGAGAGCGAGACGAATTCGTCCTGAACACGGCAACCGAAGCCGAGACCGCGGTAGCCGTGACTCTCGCAGGGGGCTACGCCATTCGCCCATCCGACACGGTTGCCATCCACTGTGGCACGGTAGAGGCCGCACTGGCCTGGAGATAACCGCCCCCGGGTGGATAACCGTCCAGGGGAGCCTACACGTCAGCGGGGAAGGTCCAAAACCTCGGTCACGTCTATCGCCACCTGTAGCAACAACGCTCTTCTGTCCAAGTCGGGGCCGACCTCGAACTCCCCTCGCCAGAGGGTGGTGCCATCATCCACGCGGAACAACTCCACCACGAGCGAAGGAGAGAGGCCTCCGGCAACCTCACGCCCGACAAGAACCATATCGGCGGCGAGCGTCCTGCCCACGGCCAGCGGGTCCTCTCCGGACTCGACCAACCGGGACGTGCTGGCCGGTCCGAACACACCCAGGTCCATCGGGTCGGCGCGGCCGAAATACGCCGCCAGCCCCTCGCCGAACCCAGCATACCGGCCCGGTCCAGCCTCCGGGTCTGGCCCCTTAACGGGAAGTACGGCCAAGACCCGCCTGCCCTCAGGGGCATTTTGGTCACCCCGCACCACCATGAACAGGATCGAACCCACGAAGAGTGCGGACACCGTGATCAGGAGGGTGGTCAGCGTCCGTCGCGCGGCAGCCTTCCGGTCCTCGATTCGAGCAGACTCTTCCATCAAAAGCCCCTCCCTAGAAGGGTGATCGGACTCGAAGGCTGTTGAAGGCTTCTATAGATCAAGCGCGAAGCCGAGGCCGTAAAACGTCTCGTCCGTCTCGCGAAAATGGCCCATGGGCGTGAATCCAAAACGAGCCCTCGCTTCGAGCCGGAAGTGTTGCCCGTTCACCCGAAACCCCATCCCTCCGACCAGCGTAGCGGCCAACTGTTCGGAGAAGCTCGCGTATTCGAAGTCGCCTGCAAAGAAGGGCCACTGACCGTTGGCCTCCCCGGGCTCGACCGGATACCACTCTCCGCCGACGCGAACTCCCATACGGGACATGTTCTCGTTGGTGTGGAAGTTGTATTCACCGCCCACGTACAGGCGCCCGCTCTCTCCGAGCCTGCGAGCCAGGAGCCCCTCGAACCCATCCTTCGAAGTTTGGCTGAAGGTGCCCATGACCTCTTCCTCCAAAAAACGCACGAGATAGTCGTCCCCGAGATGCGCACTGAAATGGCGGATCATGAGCCTTGATTCCCAGGAACCACTCCGGATGGAGATCGGGAGGCCTATGCGAAAGTCGCTGTTTATGAGGTCCCTCTGGACGGACTCCATGAAGAAGCGGGAGAAGATGCCCATTTCGATCCCGAGCGTGATCGCCCGGCCCGGCGACGAGCCATTGTCGAGCCGCAGTAGGGCGAGGCTGTGGCCGATAGCCACCTCCGCCTCGACGTTGCGTCCGTCATATCCGCCTTGAGGGCGATCCGCAAAAACGAACGAGGCCCGGACCTGCACTTCACGTGGAGCCGCGATGAGGGACGGAAACGGCTCGACGTCCGGGAACCATCTCGACTCACCCTGGCCGGCGGCAGGCACCGGAGACAGGACGCCCAGGACCGTCAAGCACAGGCAGACCGGCGCGGCGCGAGCGCCAATCCGACCAAGCATCCGCCTATTCGAAGGAGCCAGGAACCGCCTCCTCCAGCTCGGCGGCCAGTTCTTCGGCTGGCCGCATGAGGGACATGTCGAGTTCGTAATCGGGGACGTCCGTGGGCTGAAGCTTCTCGACGAACTCACGGGCCTCCCGTGGGGCTAGGCCGAACTCCTGGAAGTCCTTCAAAGCGAGGTTGTCGGCTCCGTCTCTGGGCCGGACACCCTCCGCATCGGCTTCCAACAACCGGCGCAGCACCTCCATTTCCCCTCGGCTCATGGGGTGCGCACGCACATTGTAGTCGATCCACGCCTCGTAGCTCAGGGGTGCCACCCTCTTGAGCATGCCCGCCATCACCCGCGCGAACTCCTGGATCTCCCACTGTGCGTGCGGGTCCACCCGGAGCGTCAGAAAGTGGAAGAGGTTGTGGAGATCAATCTTCCAATACCACTGCGTATAGGTGGAGAGGGGCAGGTCGATGCGGGCCAGCTCCCGGGCCACCTCCTCCTCGAGCATCCATCGGTACCCGTCGGAAGCCTCCGCACGCACTCGGTCCCAGTGCTCAACCGCCTTACTATAGAGCTCCTTCGGGGCCGGTTCGGGCCGCCGGCCCTGTTGGTTGGCCGAGCTTTGAAGCGCGAAGTGGTCCAGGTCCGGCTTATAGAAGAGGAGCGGCATCAACGAATAACGGCCACTGTATTCATTGACCGAGGCCGTTCTATGCCGTATCCACTGGCGTGCGACGAACATCGGCATGGCACAGTGGAACTTGAGCTCAACCATCTCGCTGGGCGTGGTGTGGTGGTGACGCCGAAGGTAACGAATCAGCCCCCGTGTCTGGCTCACCTTGCGGGTGCCGTATCCATAGCTGACCCGCGCCGCCCGCTCGACGTCCTCGTCGGAGCCCATGTAGTCCACGAGCGAGACG
>SMVB01055928.1_pt1 | contig 33153 bp, 28 predicted proteins | sample 2456461 | NCBI WGS metagenome assembly SMVB01 (sample SAMN11095934, study PRJNA526329) | marine sediment metagenome | biome: Marine sediment; feature: Surficial sediment; material: Deep marine sediment; isolation source: Hadal surficial sediment | place: Pacific Ocean | collected 2014-05 | depth... | reverse complement strand
GTTACAGCATTTTTAGGGTGCCATATTGGTTTTCATACATCAGGTGGAGCAGAAGGGGTTGGGAAGGCAACAATTCGTTCATTCGTATTATCTGCTATTATGATCCTCATATTGGATTATTTTCTTTGGATGCTCTTGTTCTAGAATATAAATGTTATGAAGTTTATTTGATTGTGATGGTATCTCAGTTTCTTCAACTTGATTTAACTTAAATTTTTGCTTAATATTTAAAAAACATACATGCTGATTCAAATCTAATTAGAGGGTTACAAATGGAGCAAATTGAATATAGAATAAAAGAAAGAACCAAGAAAATTCAACTTCCAACTAATCTTGGTTTTGGTAATATCTTTACAGATCATGTGTTAGAAATGGATTATAGCAAAGAAAAAGGCTGGAATAATCCTGTAATAAAACCATTAGAAAATATAGCAATGCATCCAGCAACCATGTTCATTCATTATGGTCAGGCAATCTTTGAAGGATTAAAAGCATATAAAACCGTTAACGGTGATGTAGTTATTTTCAGACCTGAAGATCATTTTAAAAGATTAAATATATCAGCGAAAAGAATATGCATCCCCGAAATTGATGTAAAATTTATGATTAATGCATTAAAGGAATTGGTTAATATAGAACGCGATTGGATACCGGAAACTCAAGGCGAATCTTTATATATCAGACCTTTCATATATGGAAGCGACCCTTTCCTTGGTGTTAATCCTGCCAGCTCATACAAATTAATAATTCTTCTTTCACCCGTTGGTGCTTACTACCCAGAAGGATTCAGACCAATCAAGATTCTTGTTCAGGATGAATATGTTCGCTCTGTTCGTAAGGGTTTAGGAGAGTGTAAAACTCCGGCTAATTATGCTGCGAGTTTATTAGCCGGGCATGAAGCAATGCAGAAAGGTTTTACTCAGGTCCTTTGGTTAGATGGAGTTACTCAAAGATATATTGAAGAGGTGGGCACAATGAACATCTTCATAAATTTGAAGGATGAAATTGTAGCTCCTAAGCTTAACGGAAGTATTCTGCCAGGGATTACAAGAAAAACTGTGATCCAATTGCTTAAAGAATGGAATATGAATATTGTAGAAAGAGATATTACTATAAACGAAGTTATGGAAAAATATGACTCCGGTGATATACTGGGTATTTTTGGCAGCGGAACCGCTGCAGTTATATCATCAATTGGATGGCTTACTTATAAAGATAAAAATATGGTTATTAATAAAGGCGAACCGGGAAAACTTGCAATTAAATTATTTGATAAGATCACCTCAATTCAATATGGAATTCAGGCTGATGATCACGACTGGATTCTTAAGATTGATAATAAAGAGGTAAAGGTTAGTTGATTCGTCTAATCTGGTTTGTTCTTGTTCTATTCTTTTTATTTCTTGAAATAAATGCGCAGGAAATTCGTCGTCCTAAGAATATTATTCTCTTGATTGGGGATGGAATGGGGTTGAATTACGTTGCAGCAAATATTTTGAAAGATCAAAATAGTCCATTCAAAAAATTTACAACAGTTGGATTATCAATCACAAAATCAATAGATGAACTTATTACAGATTCAGCCGCCGCAGCCACAGCTATTGCAACTGGATACCCAACAAAAAACAAATACATTTCCATGGATAGCAGTAATAATAATCTTTATACGATTTTTGAACTTGCACGGAAAAAAGGATTATCAACCGGCATAGTTGTAACAGACGATGTTACCGGTGCGACACCCGCTCCATTTTTCGCACATATTAACAGCCGTTATGAAAGGTTTGATATTGCAAAACAATTTATTAATAGTGATCTTGATGTTGTTATTGGTGGAGGAGCAAAAAATTTTCTTCAAATTAGCAGTGATGGTAACAAATCAGGCGAAGTAAATATTATTAAAGCACTGGTTTCTAAAGGATATGGAATTTATTATGATTTTATAAATCTTTCTAAATCATTATCATCGGAAAAAATATTTGGCTTGCTGGCAAAGGAGGGCTTACCAGCAGCATCAAAAAGAGAGTATACTTTGGGCAGCCTAACATCCATTGCTCTTAATCGTCTGAAGACTAATAAAGATGGATTTATTTTAATGGTGGAAGGATCTCAAATTGATTGGGCAGGGCATGATACAAATTACGTTTATCTTTTATCAGAACTTGAAGATTTTTCTACTGCTGTTAACACCGCCCTGGAATTTGCGCAAAAAGATAAAAACACATTAGTTATTGTAACTGCAGATCATGAAACAGGCGGGATGGCAATTACTGATGGCACCTATACAGCCGACAGTTTAAAAATAGAATTTGTTAATACTCACCACACTGCCGGTCTTGTTGGAGTTTTTGCCACAGGGCCAGGAGAAGATCTTTTTAAGGGGATTTATGATAATTACATGATTGGACGCAAAATATTTTTCTTGCTGGATGATTCCTTCGAATACCCTTTTAATTAATATTCTAATCGCAAAAGTATAATAATTCATTTTTCTTCATTTTGCTATTGACAAGTGCTCATATGTTTACTATATTGATAGTGAACAATTGAGCACTATTTAAATGAAAAAACAACTTACAGATAGACAAAACGAAATTCTGATTTTCATAAAAGAATTTGTTAGAGAGAACGGCTACCCGCCAACTCTTAGAGAAATCGGAAGTAGATTTCAGATTTCATCTACATTTGGAGTGAAAAGACATCTTGATGCCCTGGAAAAAAAAGGATATGTAGTTATTGAACGCAACGCAAGCAGAGGCATACGTATCATTCATAATGATGAATACTTTGATGAAGATACAATCCGGGTTGGTGATGAGTTCTTTAATAAAATACCGATCGTTGGAAGAGTTGCTGCAGGATCTCCCATTCTTGCTATTGAGAATATTGAAGGATCAATTATTATCGATCCAACATTTATTAAAAAAACTGAGGATGCTTTTGCGCTTAGAGTACAGGGTGATAGCATGATAAATGCCGGAATATTTCAAGGTGATTTGGTTATTGTATCACCTGATGATAAAGGAAAGAGCGGCGATATAATTGTTGCGATGCTGGATGATGAAGTAACTGTAAAAACATTGAATGTGAAAAAAAATAAAATAGTACTGTCACCTGAGAATGATAATTATAATCCTATAACAATTGAAGATAAAAATAGTTTTACTATAATCGGGAAAGTAAAAGGGGTTGTTAGATGGCTAAACTAAGAAAGGAAAAAAAATGAAAACAGATATTTTCTTAACCGCAATACATAATAGAAATAAATTAAAATTTCTATACGATTTACAGGAAACATTTATAGAACCCTACTACTTAGCAATAGATAAAATGGGCAAAAAGGTTATTTATGGCAAAGTTAAACATTCAAACGAAGTGAGAAAATTTAACTACGAGAGAATATCTAATATTCGAGTATTGAATAGATTTAGATTTTCACCAGTAATCCCTATTATTCCACAAGCATCTTGAAAGGCAGGTAAAACAATTATGAATGAGAATACAAGAGAAAGAATTGATCTATTGTTGGAGGAATTTTGGAAAAGAGGATATTTAACTGTAAGCAGAAAATTTGGAACGTACTTACCGGAACCGGAAAGAATTGGTAAATTTGATGTTGATATTGTAGCCAGACACAAGAAAGATTATGCTATCGGTATAAATCTTTCTCAAACAGATTTTGCCGATGAAAAGTTAGCAGTTAAATTAGAATATCTCGCTTCCCGACATACAAAATACACTAATAAAAAAGTGAAACTCTTTGTTGGAATTCCAGCCAACTACTTTAAACAAGCCAAAATTATACTTGATAAATTAAATACTGAAGTGCAAAAAAATATTAAGCTATTCCAGATTGTTGAAAGAAATCTTTCTCATAGCAGAAAGAAGAAAAATAGGAAATCCCTCCCACTATTTTCTTAAGGTATATTATTATACCATCACTTTTTATTGACTTTTATAACTAAATTAAACTGCATATTATTACTATTCGAATAATTTACATTTCTTGGAAAAAGTAGTTAGCTTAACTTTATAAAAATGTTGAATTAATTTTTCCGGCTGAAATATTTTTTTGAGGTATTAATTTGAATGCAAAACATTCTCAATCTGTTGAGATGTTAAGGGAAGAAATCAAGAATTCCGGTAATATTCCTGCTCATATAGCTATTATTATGGATGGGAATGGAAGATGGGCAAAAAAAAGAGGCTTACCAAGAATAGCAGGGCATAAAAAAGGTGTGGATACCGTACGAGATATTGTTGAAGAATGTGCCCAGTTAGGTGTAAAATACTTGACCCTTTATACCTTTTCTACAGAAAATTGGAATAGACCTAAAGAGGAAGTTTCAACTTTAATGAGATTATTATTAAATAGTCTTAAAGCCAGGTTAGACGAATTGGGAAAAAATGATATTAAACTTACAACTATTGGAGACATAGATTCACTTCCTGTAGGAGTTCGGAAGCAATTACAAACTGACATAGAAAAAACGAAACATAACAAAAGGATGACTTTGAATCTTGCTTTGAGCTATAGTGGAAGATGGGAACTAATTGAGGCCATAAAAAGTATATCATTGCAAGTTGCCAGTAACTCTCTTAAAGTAAATGATATCGACGAAAATCTTATTTCTAATCACTTAACAACTAGGAATTTGCCAGATCCTGACTTGTTGATAAGAACAAGTGGAGAGTTTAGAGTAAGTAATTTTCTTTTATGGCAAATTGCTTACAGCGAGTTTGTTATACTAGATGTTTTATGGCCGGACTTTAGTGAAGAGCATTTATATTATTCAATAAAAGAATTTCAGAATAGAGAAAGAAGGTTTGGAAAAGTTAGCGAACAAATTCAGCATAAAATAGGATGTTGAGGATGTCCATAACCTCTCCACAGAAATTTTATATATTTATTATACTTTTATTTTTCTGTGTCACATCATTATTATTGGCCCAGCAGACTAAAACTTACAAAATTTTGGGTATTTCAGTGGAGGGGAACAAAACTGCAGATCAGGCAACAATAATTTTAAACAGTGGCTTGAACGTTGGAGATGAAATTCTGGTACCCGGTGATCAAACTCTTAATGCTATCAGGCAACTTTGGTCTCTTAATATTTTCTTTGACATACAAATTATTGTTGATAAAAAAATATCAGATGGTGTTTTCCTTCTGATTAAAGTACAAGAATACCCAAGATTTGAAAGAGCAGTAATTGAAGGTAATGATAAGATAGATACGGATGATATAGAACAAAAAATTACTTTTCTAAGAGGATCAATTCTAAAGCCACAGGATATCTCTAAGCTAAAGAATAGAATTTTAAAACTTTACTCCGATGAGGGATTCCTAAATGCTACTTTGGATGTTAAGCGATTTAATTATTTTACTGCAGATACTTTAGATGAAGACATAACGGTAATTTGGAGAAATGAAAAGGATCTATCGGATGAATTGCCGGTTGAATATTTTTCCGGTGATAGAACATATTCAAATCTGATAGAAAGAATTAAAGATCGTGTCGTCCTTAAAATAAATATTGAAGAAGGTGAGGAGGTTACTGTTAGAAAAATTAGCTTTATTGGAAATAATGCCTTTGGTGATGATGATTTAGCCAGTGAAATGGATGAAACCGGTGTGAGCTCTTGGTGGCAGTTCTGGTCAAGTTCCGATTTTAATCCCGAATTGTTTAAAAAGGATAAACAACTGATTATTGATTTTTACAAAAGCCAGGGTTATGGGGATGCCGAGATATTAAAGGACTCTTTAATTTATGATAGTGAAAACAAGGAAATGGAAATTGTACTTTATATTTATGAAGGCCCTCAATATAAAATTAGAAATATTATTTGGGAAGGTAATACAGTATATCCCGATCAAATTCTTTCACAACGGTTGGATTTTAAAAAAGGCGACGTTTACAATTATCAAAAATTCCAAATGAATTTAAGAGGCAATGAATCACAATCGGACGTATCTGCCCTTTACTTGGATAACGGATATCTTACATTCAATATTACACCTGAAGAAGTAAGAGTAGCGGAAGATTCAGTAGACTTGATAATAAGAGTTGAAGAAAGAAAGCAATTTCGTATATCAAAAGTTAGTATTTTAGGGAATACTAAAACTAAGGATAAAGTAATTAGAAGAGAACTTTATACAATCCCAGGTGATTACTTTAACAGAGCTTTGCTTTTCCGTAGTATTCAGCAGCTTGCAAATCTTCAATATTTCAGTGTAGAAAAACTCTATGGTCCTGACGGAATAGGAACTCAGATTGAAAGTGACAGTACAGTTGCAGTTTCGTTCAACGTTCAAGAGAAATCCAGTGATTATTTAAATGCTTCCGTCGGATACAGTGGCAGTTTTGGATTCAGCGGTTCGATTGGTGTTACTTTAACCAATTTCTCAATACTCGAACCTTTTTCTTTAGGCGCCGGACAGGTACTTAATTTTAACTGGCAGTTTGGCGTTGGAAATGTTTTCCGAACTTTTACAATAGGGTTTACAGAGCCGTGGTTTAATGATACTCCAACTTCTGTTGGTATTGAATTATTTGATACGCGACAGCAATTTGTTTATGACTTAAGACAATTAGGCGGAACGTTACGAGTTGGAAGAAGGTTAAAATTCCCAGATGATTTCTTTTATGTTCAGGGATTGTTCAGGTATCAGTTTAATAATGTAATTGAAGGACAGAATTTTTATACTGAAGGGATTACAAATCAATTTACATTGGGCGTTACATTAAGTCGAAGGAATGTCGATAATCCAATATTTCCCTCAGCCGGTTCAAACTTTACCATTAGTGCTGAAATATCCGGTGGTCCTTTTCTACCGGGTGATGTTGATTATTTGAAGATGGGTTTTAAAGCGGAATGGTATAAGAGGCTTTTCAAATCCAACAGATTAGTTTTTTATACAGTAGCAGATTTTGGGTATATTGATGAGATAGTTAAAGGAACTCCAATTCAACCATTTGAATTTTTCTTTATGGGTGGTAATGGATTAGTTATTGCCACAGTGCCATTACGTGGTTATGAAGATCGTACAGTTGGACCCCGGAATATATTCAGACAAATTATTGGAGGAAGGGTCATGGCCAAATTCGGTGCAGAAATTAGATTTGCCGTTGCTCTTGAGCCAATACCATTATATCTGCTAACATTTGCTGAAGCAGGAAATGTCTTTGAAGATTTCGAAAAAACAGATATTTTTGATCTTAGAAGATCTGTCGGTTTCGGTGCGAGAATTCTTATAAATCCTATCGGGTTATTAGGATTTGACTTTGGTTATGGGTTCGATAGAAAAATTACGGATGGAAGAGACCCTGAGTGGCTGTTCCATTTCCAATTTGGCAGAGGATTTTAATAGTTAAGAATATCAATAAATTAATTAGAGGATTAAATTAGTGAAAAGGAAATTATTTTTTGTTGGGGTTATTTTATTTGTAACTGTGAATTTGATTTTTGCTCAAGGAGAAAAAATTGGTTACGTAGATTCACAAATAATATTAACGCAATTTCCACCTGCCATCAAGGCACAAGGAGATCTGGATGCAACAACAAATTTATGGTCAGCACAGTTAGATTCAATGACACTGTCTTATCAGCAATTGTTAACTGATTATCAAAAACAAGCTAACACTATGCATGAGGATCAACAATTAGCCGCACAGAAAAATATCGTTCAGCTAGAGCAGAAAATTGTTGATTTCAGAAGAGTAAAATTTTCTCAGCAAGAAGGGGAAATATTCAAAATGCAAGACGAATTATTTTCTCCGGTAAAAATTAGTATATATAAATCTATTGAATTTGTTGCAAAAGAAGAAGGAATGAAATTTATTTTTGATAAAAGTGGTGATATACTTCTTCTTTATGCCGATTCTGCCTATGATATAACATATAAAGTGCTCGATCATCTTAAAAGAGGAAAGTAATTCTAAGGAAATTCTTCCGGAATTTTTATAGGTTCCTTTTTATAGAAAGGAACTTTTTTTAATTTTTATTATTAATACAACCTCAGTTCGTTATGAAAAAATTACATTTAATTCTTTCCATTGTCATTCTCTGTTTATCCAGTTCTGTATTTGCCCAGTTGAAAATTGGTTTTGTTGATTCCGATACCATTATGGATAACCTGCCGGATGTACAAGATACAAGACAAAAGCTAGACCAGATTATACGTGATTGGCAAAACGAATTAAGAGGAATGGAATCCGATTACAAAAAACAGAAAGATGATTTTGACAAGAGCAGTTTGATAATGACTGATCAGACAAGGACAGAAGCACAAAAAAAATTGTCAGAATTGAACAATAAAATTTCTGAGTTTCGTGATAAGAAATTTGGACCCAATGGCGAGTTGTTTCAGAAACAGGATGAATTGATGAAGCCGGTTCAGAATAGAATTTTTAATGCAATTCAGGAAATTGCTACGGATGAAGATCTTGATTTTGTTTTTGACAGAAGCGGAGATATATTACTTTTATATGCAAAAAATGAGTATGATATAACAGCAAAAGTATTAGAAAAGCTTCAATTGGAATAAAATAGTGAACATTAATCTTAAAGAAATTACCCAACTGATTGGCGGAAAAATTACTGGCAATGAAGATCTTATTATTACCCGTGTATCAAAAATAGAGGAAGCAAAGAAAGGCGATCTAACTTTCCTATACCTTCCCAAATACGAAAAATACTTTTCTTCAACAAATGCCTCTGCTATTATTGTTAAACCTGATTTTACCAAATCCAGAAATAATATCACTTATCTTGAAGTTGATGAACCTGATAAAGCATTTGTAAAAATTATTGTTAAATATTTCCCCTCTAATCTGTCACTTACCGGAATCGATAAATCTGCTTCTGTTGACGAAAGTACTAAGATTGGTAAAAATGTAGCTCTCGGTAAAAATGTTGTTATAGCTAGCGGAGGTAAAATTGGCAGCAATGTTAAGATATATCATAATGTTGTATTATTGGAAAATGTTGAAATAGGAAATAACACAGTGATTTTTCCGAATGTAACTATTAGAGAAAACTGTAAAATCGGGATGTCAGTTATTATTCATGCTGGTTCAGTAATTGGTTCAGACGGGTTTGGCTTTAACCCCGATGATAAGGGTGTTTACCATAAAGTACCGCAAATGGGTAATGTAATTTTAGAAGATGATGTAGATATTGGTGCTAATGTAACTATTGATAGAGCCGCACTTGGCTCAACAATTATTAAGCGCGGAGTTAAAATTGATAACCTTGTTCAATTGGGTCATAATGTTGTTATAGGTGAAGATTCTGTTATTGCAGCTCAAACAGGAATATCCGGTTCCACGAAAATTGGTAACCATTGCATACTTGCTGGCCAGGTGGGTGTTGCCGGACATGTGGAAATAGGCGATAATATTGTTTTGCTAGCTCAGTCTGGAGTATCAAAATCCTTAAAGAAGCCGGGATTATATTTTGGAAGTCCGGCAAAGGAACAGAAAACTTCTCACAGACTTGAAGCACACATTAGGAACCTTCCGGATTATGCTGAGCGTATAAGGAACTTAGAGAATGAAATTAATGCTTTAAAAAAACAATCGGAGAATTAATACTGATTATCTAAATCTAATCTCATTCTTCTTAAATATTCTCTATATTGTTATTCTAACATCATCTCATTATCTTTTCAATCATATTTTAGAAGTAAAATTTCAATCAATTAAATATCCAACCTATGCTTGAACTACAAAGAACTATAAAAAAATCTGTTTCGATGTCTGGAATTGGATTACATACAGGCACAGAATGCACAATGACCTTTAAACCCGCTCCCGAAAACTATGGAATCAGATTTATTCGTGTTGATTTGGGAGGCAATCCTGAAATTGTGGCGATTGCTGATAATGTAATTGACGTATCAAGAGGTACAACATTAGGAATTGGCGATGTAAAAGTACATACCGTTGAACATGTTCTTGCAGCCATAGCTGGTTTGCAAATAGATAACATAAAAATAGATATTGATGGAATTGAACCTCCTGTTGGTGACGGCAGTGCAATGCCTTATGTAAAAGTTTTACAGAGTGCAGGATTTGAGACACAAAATTCTCCCAAAGATTATCTTATAATTGATAAAACAGTAATGTTTCATGATGAAGACAAAGACATTGATATTGTTGCATTGCCACTTGACGACTATAGATTGACCGTGATGGTTGATTATCAAAATCCTGCATTAGGAAGCCAGCATACAGGACTATTTAATATTGAAAAAGAATTTGTCGATGATTTTGCTTCGGCACGTACTTTTTGTTTTTTAAGTGAAGTTGAAGAACTTGCTGATCAGGGGTTGATTAAAGGTGGCGATCTCGATAATGCCGTGGTTATAGTTGATCGTCAGGTAGATGAAAAAGATCTTAAAGCATTAGGAAAGAAAATTGGTATTAAAGAAGAATTTAAACTTGGGAAAAACGGAATACTAAATAATAAAGATCTCCGCTACAAAAATGAACCTGTAAGACATAAGCTTTTAGATTTAATGGGTGATCTTGCATTAATAGGCGCACCGATTAAAGCTCAGATATTAGCTGCCCGCCCCGGACATCGTGCAAATGTTGAATTTGCTAAAAAGGTGAGGAAACTTTATCAGCAGAAAAAATTGGTTAAGAAATATCAGTTAGTAAAAAAAGAAGGTGTAGTTTTTGATACGGCAGCAATTGAAAGAATTTTACCTCATCGTTATCCGTTTTTACTTGTGGATAAAATTATAGAATTAGATTTTGATAATAGAGTAGTTGGTGTAAAATCCGTAACGGCAAATGAACCATTTTTCCCCGGACACTTTCCTGGCAATCCCATTATGCCTGGAGTTTTAATAATTGAAGCAATGGCGCAAACAGGAGGTGTACTGATATTAAATTCAGTATCTGATCCTAACGAAAAACTTGTTTACTTTATGCAAATAAACAATGCTAAGTTCAGAAAACCGGTTGTACCAGGCGATCAGCTATATATGGAACTGGAATTGGTGAACAAGAGAAGTAAATTTGTTACAATGAAAGGTAAAGCGTATGTAGATAATGTGTTAGTTGCTGAAGCAGAATTTATGGCTGGTGTTGTTGATAAACCAAAGCAGACCGAAAGTTAAATTTTACATCATGAATATTATTCATCCTACTGCAATTGTATCTGGAAAAGCCAAACTTGGCAACAATATAACAGTTAGTGCTTATGCCATTATTGAGGATGATGTTGAGATAGCCCAAGATACTATGATAGGTCCTCATACAGTTATTTATGATGGTGCAAGAATTGGTGAACAAGTCAAGATTATGCAAGGCGCATCTGTTTCAAATATTCCGCAAGATTTAAAATATGCTAATGAAGAATCTTTCTTTTATGTTGGCGATGGTACAGTAATACGTGAATTTGTTACGCTCCATAGAGGTACTGCTGAAACTGGATTTTCTAGAGTTGGAAAGAATTGCCTTATAATGGCTTATGCACATGTAGCTCACGATGTTGTCTTGGGTAATAATTGTATAATTTCTAATTTAGTTCAGATAGGCGGCTTTGTAACAATTGGAGATTATGTAGTAATTGGTGGGAATACTTCCGTGCACCAGTTTAGCAAAATTGGTGACCATGCTATGGCAGGTGGAGGCTTGCGTATTAGCAAAGATATTCCTCCATACGTACTTGCTGGAAATGATCCATTAAGATATTCCGGACTAAACACAGTTGGGTTGAGAAGACGTGGGTATTCAAATGAAGATATTGAAACATTAAAAAAAGCTTACCATTTATTATTTGAGTCCGGATTGAATATTACACAAGCAAAATTGAAAATGCAGGAAGAATATAAACATAACAATCTAGTTCAAAATATTTTGAAGTTTCTTGATGAAAGCGACAGGGGAATAATAAGAAAATGAATTGGAAATTTATTAGTAGCGGAATAAACAGTGGATCGTATAATATGGATTTTGATATGATGCTTGCAAAATCACTAAATAGTAATGAAGCCATTTTAAGATTATATCAGTGGAAACCAAATTGTATTTCTCTTGGTACAAACCAATCGGAAGGTTCATTAAAACTGGAAAAAATTATTACTAATAATATTGATGTAGTTAAAAGACCAACAGGTGGAAGAGCAATACTCCATTCTGAAGAATTAACTTATTCAGTTATATATCCTATTTGTAATAAATTCCCTCCCAAAGAACTTTATAGAGAAATTAATCTTGCGTTGAAAAAAGGTTTGATAATGTTTAATAGTATATTAGAAAATATTAAACTTGAATATGTGCAACTGCACTTCCCATCGTTTTATAAAAAAGATAAAAGTGTCGTTTGTTTTGCTGTATCCTCTAAGGATGAAATTAATTTTGAAGGAAAGAAAATTGTTGGAAGTGCCCAGCGCAAAATGAGAAATGTTATTCTGCAGCACGGCTCAATATTGTGTGGGGGCAAGCATAAAGAAATTACAGAATATTTAAATCTGCCGGAAGAATCTTTAAGGGAAATCCGTAACGAAATAAATTATAACACCACGGATCTAAATGAAATCCTGAAGGAAAATATAAACATTGAAGGATTAATATCTTCCATAAAAAGAGGATTTGAAACACACTTTAATTTTGTTTTTGAAAATTTAGAACAAAAATCCGATTTGGCATTATCATTTGTTTGAAAAAGATATGAGCATTGAACAGGAAATAAAGAGAGTTACAACTAAATCACTTTCTCTTCTTAAAAAGAAAGGAATAAAGATATCGGCACTAACCGCTTATGATTTTATAACTGCAAAACTTTTAGATGAAGCTGGAATTGATGTTTTATTAGTTGGTGATTCCTTAAGCAACGTATTCCAGGGTAATGAAACGACTTTACCTGTTACGATGGATGAAATGATTTATCACACGAAAGCTGTATCCAAAGGTGTAAAGCGGGCTATGTTAGTTGTTGACATGCCTTTCATGTCGTATCAGCTTAATATTGATGAAGCATTCAGAAACGCCGGAAGAATTATGAAGGAAACGCCTGCAGGTGCTGTAAAACTTGAAGGGGGAAGACGGGTTGCAGATACAATAAGTAAGATTACTGAACATGGATTACCGATAATGGGGCATATAGGTTTAATGCCGCAAAGCATACATAAATACGGAGGTTATGGCGAACGGGGCAAAACTGATGAGGAAGCACAGGAGATTATGGAAGATGCCAAAATTATTGAGGAAGCTGGTGCATTTGCCATAGTACTTGAAAAAATTCCCGCCACTCTTGCGAAAGAAATTACGGCATCTATAAATATTCCAACAATTGGTATTGGTGCCGGTGTTAATTGCGATGGACAAATATTAGTTACGCCGGACATGCTTGGTCTAACTACGGATTTTCATCCGCGTTTTGTAAGACACTATTCTTCTCTTGCAAAAGAAATTAATGAAGCTGTTAAAGATTATATTGAAGATGTAAAGAATGGATTATTCCCCAATGATAAAGAAAGTTATTAAAGAAGTACAGTTAAAAAACATCTGAATATGCGATTATTTTGTTTCTCGTTAGTTTTATCTTCTCTGTTTTATTCAACAATCTTTGCTCAATTGGATTCTGAAATTTTCCTGGAGGGTGCTTCCATTACCGGCATTGCTCAGTCAGGTGGATATCTTTGGGTTTCTACATACGGGCAGGGTATTTATAGATATTCAATGGGGGATAAAAAGTGGATTAATTATTCTACTAAAAGCGGAAATCTTGATAATGATCTGTTCTACACGGTTGAGACAAATAAAGATTATGTATGGGCAGGCTCTGCGGAGGGATTATTTATTTTTAATAAAGCAAGAAAAAAATGGAGCAAACGTAAGTTTGCACAAGGCGGGCAATTTGGAAATTGGATAAGATCTTTAAAGTATGATTCAACAGAAAATATTCTATGGATAGGAAGGTTCCGGAATATAACACATTTAGATGTTAGCCACCGAAGATATGTTGATATTAACATGATGCAGGGAAAAGATCAAAAATCAAATAACATAAAATCAATTGCACTTGACGGCGATAGCCTTGTTTGGTTTGGAACTGAATCAGGTGTTCATCGTTATGAGAAAAAAAAATTACTAAAGGATAGATCTGCCTGGGAATATATTACTAATAACAAGCATGGTTTTAACGAAGAAGGACAATCTGTATCTGTTTCTTCTATGCTGTTTGAAGGCGGCAGAATTTGGTTCGGAACAGATGAATTTACTTCTGCCTCTGAACCGGATTTTAATGTTGGCGGTATTTACATTTTTGACAGGCAACTGGATTGGGAAAGGATCTCCCAGATTGATGGCTTGGCTGACAACGGAATATATGCTTTAGAAAAAACCGGCAATTTTATATGGGCGGGAGTATATTCCTTTGAAAAAAAGGAAAACTTTGAACAAGGTAAAGGGCTGTTTTTAATCAATCGCATAACGTTGGAAGTTACTAAGGTTAATCTGGATCAACTAAGAATAAGTTCTGCTACATTCCTAACATTTCATTTTGACGGGGAAAATATGTGGGTTGGCAGCAATGCCGGATTGTTAAGAATTCGTATTACTAACCCGCTTGCAAAATGGGAAAGTAACAAATCCTACAATCAGGGTTAAATCTTACTATTCCTTTGTGTAGATAAATTGCATTTACTCAATTATTATTTGCAAGTTAATCTCATTAATATATCCTTTTCTATTTAGTGTTAATATATTAGGTAATGCAATTCACACTTTAACAACATTTATATTATCACTATTTTTAGTTTTATGTTTATTTACAACGGGTTAAATAATGTTAAAACTATCCGGAAAACGGATTAATGAATTAAAACATAATTTTTGCGAAAAAAAAATTGCTGTTATAGGCGATATGATGCTGGACGGATATTTTTGGGGAGATGTAAAAAGAGTCTCGCCCGAAGCGCCGGTTCCAGTTTTGGAAGTAGAAGAAGAATTTTTTCGGTTCGGTGGAGCTGCGAATGTAGCGCTAAATATTTCCACACTCGGCGGTATCCCTTTCCCTATCGGAGTGATTGGCTATGATAACAGTGGATCTGTGTTCAAAGCTTTATTAAAAGAATCTAACATAAATAATAGTGGTATTATTACTGATGATTCACGTCCGACTACAACAAAGACTCGTGTAATAGCTGGCAGTCAGCATGTTGTGAGGATTGATAAAGAATGTAAGGATTATCTGAATGTAAATATACAGAACCAGTTACTTGGATATTTCGAAAGTATAATTTCTACTCTTGATGCAATAATTCTTCAGGATTACAATAAGGGTGTACTCAGCGAAGATTTAATTAAAAAGATTATTGATATTGCTAATGAGAAAAATGTTTTGATTACAGTCGATCCTAAATTTGATAATTTCTTTGCTTATAAAAATGTTACAGTATTTAAACCAAACCGAAAAGAAGCAGAAGAAAAATTTAGCATTAAAATAACTTCTTCTAAAGATGTAAGTTATGCCGGAAGCAAACTTCTGGAAAAATTAGAAGCGAAATATCTGCTGCTAACCTTGGGTGAAGAAGGAATAGCTGTGTTCGAGAAGGGTAAAGAAGAAAAACGAATGCCTACAAAAGCTAGAAATGTTGCAGATGTTTCAGGAGCCGGTGATACTGTAATCTCCACTTTAACATTAGCGCTTGCCGCAGGAGCAAATATACTTGAAGCTTCTTATTTAGCAAATTACGCCGGAGGTCTGGTGTGTGAAGAAGTCGGAATAGTGCCAATTGAAAAAGAGAAATTATTTTCAACCATATCAAAAGAAAATAAATGAGTGGTATCAAAACTCTGGATGAAATTATAGTTACTCGAACGCAATTTCAGGATCAAAATAAAAAGGTTGTATTTACAAACGGCTGTTTCGATATTATTCATGCCGGTCATATTGATTATCTTTCAAAAGCCAAAGCATTAGGCGATGTTATGATAGTTGGTTTAAACAGCGATGATTCAGTACAAAGAATTAAGGGTAAAAAGCGACCCATCCTAAAAGAATCCGAACGTGCGTTTATCCTCACAAATATTGAATACGTTGACTATGTCGTGATTTTCGATCAGGATACTCCCGAACAACTTATTGCGAAACTAATTCCTGATATATTAGTAAAAGGTGCTGATTGGGATATAGAAGATATTGTTGGAAAAGACATTGTACTTGCAAATGGTGGCGAGGTTAAAACAATTACGTTTGTAAATGAACAGTCTACTACAAAAATTATTGATATAATTCTTGAACGGTATAAAGATTAGTGTTTAGGTAATGAATTGCTCTTTCGAAAAAAAATAAAAATAAAGAAGCCGGTATTTAGAAAGATAGTTAACGCTTTTATCTATTTTAGTATTGGTGTGATTGTAGCACTTTTAATTCTTTTTGGCATTTCTCAAACTTTTACATTTCGTGATTGGCTTCGTGAAAAAGTAGTAACAACGCTAAATGGTTCAATTAATGGAGAAATTTCTATTGAAAGATTAGACGGAACTATATTCACATCTATTATACTTACTAATACTTCCTTGGTTAAGCGAGGGGATACTTTACTTTTTGCAGAAAAAATAGAAGTGCGTACAAGCCCGCTAAGATTATTAATTAAGACTATATATCTTAGAGAATTTGAAATAACAAATGCAAAAATTTCAATTTTAAAGGATAACAAAGGAAAGTTAAATATTTCCAAACTTGTAATACCTTCGAGTGAACCAACAACGGAAGATTCAACCTCTTCTGAGTTTACATTTAAGTTTCAGGTTGAAGATTTCTCACTTAACAATGTTGATCTTAGTTTTCAAACTTATGATAACAAAAACAGTGTGCAGTTCTATGATAATATTAATACTGATGATTTGAGATTAACTGGTGTAAATCTTTCGTTAAGTGTCTTTGCCGATATTGCTGCAGAGTTGGTTACATTAAACATTAATAATTTTTCTGCTAAACCAAATATAAATGGATTTCATCTCAGGAATCTATCCGGGTATCTGGCTATTGAAAATGAAAAACTGACTATAAATGGATTTCATATTATTACAGACAGATCAAATTTATTGTTAAATGCTGATGTAAATAAATTCCCATTATTGGGCACTGAAAAAATTAAAATTGAAGAAGCTCCATTTGTTTTAGACTTAACAGCTGATGGATTTGAATTTGATGATTTAACTAACTTTGTCCCTGCTATTGAATTACTTCAGGGTACAATAAATACGAATATAAGTTTAGAAGGTACACTGAACGATCTTCACTTGAACAAATTTTATCTTGCTTTCAATAATAGCCGAATAAATTTAAGCGGTCATATTAAAAATATTACAGCCGGCGAGAAGATGTTAATTGATTTGAAATTTTCAGACACACAATTTCATTCTGCCGATCCTAATAAGTTGTTAAGAACAATTGATCTTCCGGTTTATGATAATTACGGGTTATTAAGATTCGACTCACTTTATTTCAAAGGCAATCCGCTTCAGTTTAGTGCAGGTATGAATGTTGTTACGGATCGGGGTGAATTTGATGTGCTTTTGTCGCTTGATTTGGCATCAGAGGAAATGAAATACGATATTATTATGAATACACAAAATCTGGATTTATTTCCGGTAATAAATATCTCTACAAATTTAAATAGTAATATTGTATTAAAAGGGGAGGGCACATCACCTGATAGGATGAGAACTAACTTAATGGTTAATGCCAATTGGTCTGAAATTCAAAACAAAAAATATCAAAAATTAAAAATTGATCTGGCAGCTTTTGATGCAAACGTTAACTATGATATTATTTTTAAATCTGATACTACTTCTGGAAAAATTACAGGGCAAATTGATTTTACGAATCTGGACGATCCAATTTATAGTATGGATGCATCCTTGAATAATATTAATCTTTCAGAACTAATATCCAGTGATCAATTGGTAAGTAATATAAATATTAACATCTCTGCTGAAGGAAATAGTTTTGATCTTGACAGTCTGGAATTATTTGCAGTCATTTCGGTTGATAGCACAAAAATTGGTGGAATCAATGTAAATAATTTGCAATCTATTATCGATATAAGAAAAGATCATGAAGAGGGCAGAGTAATAAATCTTGTCTCTAATCTGGCCGATATTACTTTAACTGGTAACTTTTCCATTTTAGATATTGTAACGCTGATTGATGCTGAAGTAAATATGATAACGGATTTTATTAATTATAACATTGATAAAATAAATCCTTCCAATAGCTATTCGTTAGATGAAAATCTTCAATCCTTTAATTTGCCAGGAAGAACGTTAGATATTGATTATTCAATAGAGTTTAAGGATTTTGAATTACTTTCCTTATTGTTGGGTAACATCGATCTTGAGATTGATGGTGACATTAACGGAATTATAAAACGCAATGGTGATTCCTTAAGTGTTTCAGTTGCGATGGATGTGAATTATTTTAAATATTTAAAAGCGGATGAGCTTTATTTTGTTTCGGATATGGTAATGAACGCAGAAATATTAAATGATTTTTCAGTTGAGTTCCCCGAAGCTATTCAATTGAGTATTGACCTTTCTGCTAATAAACTTTTTCTTAATGAAAAATTTCATGATATAAACTTAAATACAAATATTTATCATAATAATCTGTCAGTTCGTTTTAGCGGCAGATTGGAAGATTACCTGGCACTAAGCTTAAACGGTAATATTGCACTAGGTGGGAATGCTGTAAATATAGTCCTCGATTCATTATTAGTTAAGTATAATGATTTTAGCCTTTGGAATAAAGATAAGATTGATATTGACTACTATAATGATACTTTAAGATTTAATAAATTTATCTTAACTCATTATCCCGGTGATATTGAATTAGACGGTTCCTTTTCTCTTAATGCTGATCAAAGACTTTCTTTACATATAAATAATATGCCTGGAAAAGATATAAGCACCCAGATTTTTCATTTGCCGGCAGAAACCGGGTTTGAATCTAGTATAAATTTTACAGGATTCTTGCAAGGAACGGCACAATCGCCTATGCTAAATATGAACTTTTCAATTGACAGTACCAGAATAAAGAATATGAAGGTTGGCACTTTGTTTGTCACCGGAAATTATAATGATGGCGAGTTTAGTTTTGAGGTTAATTTCTTAGATACGTTATTCAATCTAAAAAAACCAAAACTAGTAATAGAAGGATTACTACCCATTGATCTTTCAATACAAAATGGTGTGGAAGCGATAAAGGAAAAAGAAAAAAAAGATTCAAATGTTTTTTTAACTTTAGAAGCAAATGATTTCGATCTGCGTACAATTTCCAGTCTCATTCCGTTTGTTAAAGAATTGCATGGCAGCCTGGCTGCAAAAGTAAACATCGCGGGGAAAATGAATGATTTAGATTTTTCAGGTGATGCCACATTAAATAATTTATCTTTTATATCCTTACAAAATAATCTTAAATACGAAGCATATGCAAAGGTGAATTTAGATAATGAATTTTTAAATTTCGAAAGTTTTTTTCTTAAAAACTTTGAAGACACAAAGGGAGGTGGCATACTTTCCGGAAGTGGAAAGATTGCTCATAACAATTTTGATATTGGTGATTATAACTTTCAGGCACATGGGAAGTTAAAAATTCTTGGAAGAGAAACTCGTGCTGTTAATCCAACAATTTTTGGGGATTTAACAATTACAACGGGAGAAAATTTAACTTTTGTAAAAAATAATAATGAAAATACTCTGACGGCCGATTTAATTATTGGCAGAGGCGCAGAAATAACTATTTTACCTGCCCACTCTGCATTCTCCAATACAACAGATAAATATATTTATGAGTACAAGAAATATACAATTTCTGATGATGGTGAGGCGCTGATAGACAGTCTTATTATTGTTAGTCACCTTGTTGGTCGTCAAAAAGAAATCGAGCCATCCAGCCCAACTAAACTGATTCTAAAAGTAAAAATTGGTATTGAAGACGAAGCAAAAATTGTATTTATTCTCTCACCTGAGTTTAAGCAAAATCTTACGGCGTACATTGGAGGAAACTTCGAATACAATTTTGTAAATAATAAAACAGTAGTAACCGGAGAGCTTGTATTATTGGATGGTTCTAAATTAGAATTTATAAAACCCTTCGCTGCTTCAGGAACCGTGAAATTTTTTAACGAGCTGGATAATCCGTATTTAGACGTAACAGCTACATACCAGAATTATTACACATCTTCTGATACTACACAGGCTGCAAATACTGAAAAAGAAGTTGAAATAAGAATCAGGTTAGAGGGTCCTTTGAATGAGTTAAATAGAAGTTTCATACAGGAGGAAAACAATATTAGTGTCTATATCCGTGATAATAATTTGGCAGATTATCAGTTAGATGCAACAAAAACACCATCAGACGCAATAATGTTTATTATTGTAGGAAAGTTTACAGATGATGCTTCAAGTCAGGATCGAAATGTCGCTGCTTCAACTGCAGCATCATTTGCCGGCTCATTAATAGGAAGTTTCTTAAATGAAAATTTTGGAGACATTATTAGAAGTGTTCGAGTTCAGCAGGTTGGATCGCAAACTAAATTTAGTCTTATTGGTAAAGCTGGCCCTGTTAGATATGAGATAGGGGGAACTTCTCAGGTATTTCAGGATCTTAGCCTGGCAAATATAAAAATCGAGTATCCTCCAATTAGCTCACTAAGAAATCTGGTATTAAGACTTCAAAGAAGAGATCAGGTACAAAATTCCACAACATACACCGAAATGATAAATGAAGTAGGTGTAAAATATAGATTTGAATTCTAATGAAAAGGAAGATTGAAAATTTTTTTAAGAAGAACAACGGAACAGCCTTTAAAAGTAAAGAAATTGCAAAGCGGCTTAATCTGATAGATCCTGAAGATTACACTCAATTAAAATCGGTTCTACATAAATTATACAAAGAAGATTTTCTCCTGAGGAAAGGTAAACGATTTCAAATAAATCTTTTTCCAGATAGCAGCAAGCTTCAGGGAACTTTACAGAATCATCCTGACGGATATGGCTTTGTGATACCTAAGAAAAAAAATTTTGGTGATATATTTATATCTCAAAGAAATATCGGACCTGCTTTTGATGGTGACACGGTTGAGGTAGTGTTATTTGCAAAATCGAAAGGGAAAAATCTTGAGGGGCAAATAATAAATATTATTGAGAGAAAGAGAAAAGAAATATTAGGTACTCTTCGCAAAACAAAATCGTTCTATTTTATCATTCCGGATGATTTTTATCTTCAACGGGATATTTACATTGATAAAGCAAATTTAAATGAAGCAAAGGAGGGTGATAAAGTAATTGTAGGTAATATAGAGTGGGATACTTCTATGCTTAATCCAGAAGGTGTGGTATTAGAAGTGTTGGGCAAAGAAGGTTCTGCCGACGTTGAACTGACTGCAATTGCCAGGCGGTACAATTTAAGAACTAATTTTCCTGCTAAAGTATTGCGTGAGACCGAGGCAATTAAATTTAATATTACAGATGAAGAAGTAAAAAAAAGATTAGACCTTCGAAAAGACATCATCTTTACTATCGATCCGGGAGATGCAAAGGATTATGACGATGCATTGTCTATTAAAATTTTAGATAATGGGAATTTTAATATAGGTGTACATATTGCCGACGTTAGTCATTTTGTACCTAAAGGTTCAGCACTGGATAATCAGGCAAGGTTGCGTGGCAATAGCGTTTATCTTGTTGGAAAAGTTATACCGATGCTGCCGGAAAAAATTTCGAACGGTGTTTGTTCTCTTGTTCCACATGAGGATAGATTTACTTACTCGGTAATATTTGAAATTACTAAGCATGGAAAAATTGTTAAGTATGATATTGTAAAATCCATAATTAATAGCAAAAGACGTTTTACATACGAGGAAGTACAGGAAATTATTGAAACCGGGAAAGGTGATTTCTATAAAGAAGTTATTCAATTAAATAATATTGCAAAAACGCTAAGGCAAAAAAGAATAGCTATGGGTAGTATCGAATTCTCTAAGCCGGAAGTTGTATTTGAATTGGATGAAGATGGCAATGCTATAGCAATTATCCGAAAAGAGGTTAAAGAAAGTAACATGCTTGTAGAAGAATTTATGCTGCTGGCTAATAAAACTATTGCCCGTCATTTATATCAGAAAAAAAAATCAAATAGTAAATCTTTTGTTTATAGAGTTCATGATAAACCTGATCAGGAAAAGATCGAAGAATTTTCAAGATTTGTAAATTCACTCGGATACACTTTTAATAAAGATTCTTTTAAGGATTCAAAAGAAATTCAGCGCTTAATATCGCAAGTAAAAGATTTAGAAGAAAATGCAGTAATAAATGAACTGGCTATTCGTTCGATGGCGAAAGCAGTTTATTCAAATAATAACATCGGTCATTTCGGATTAGGTTTTAAATACTATACTCATTTCACTTCGCCCATTCGAAGATACGCTGATCTAATAGTCCACCGTTTAGTTTATACTTATGGTAAAAATAATACCGGAACAGATTATTCACTTGAAGATTTGAGTAAAATATGCGATCATATATCCACTTGTGAACGTAATGCTGTGGAGGCGGAGAGGCGCTCTGTAAAAATAAAGCAGGTTGATTATTTGAAGAATAAAATTGGCGAGGAATTCCACGCGGTTGTATCCGGAGTAACATATTATGGTATTTTCATTCAAATATCAAGCATTTTAGCCGATGGATTAATCAGAGTAAGAGATTTGGAGGGAGATTTTTACGTTTATAATGAAAAAAAATATTCTTTAATTGGTAAGCATAATAATAAAAGTTATAGATTAGGAGATAAATTATTTGTTAAACTTATTCGGGTTGATGTCGATAAACTTGAATTGGATTTCATAACAGTCGGATAAGTGCAATTTAATCATGCCAAAAAAAATATTATATATTACTCTAACCCTTTTCATAATGCAGGGCAGCATCTTTGCCCAGTTTGGACAGAATAAAGTGCAATACAAAACCTTCGATTGGTATTATATCCAAACAAAACATTTTGATATTTATTATAATAAAGACGGTGACATGCTGGCGGAATTTACTGCTCAAGCAGCCGAAGATGCATTAGCAAAAATTCAAGAAAGTTTTAATTATGAAATAAATAATAGAATAACCTTGATTGTTTATAATTCTCAGAATGATTTTCAAGAAACAAATGTTACGGATTCTTACCTTAGCGAGGGTATTCAGGGATTTACAGAACTCTTTAAGAACAGAGTCGTTGTTCAATTTACCGGTTCTTACAAAGCACTCCGGCATTTAATTCACCATGAGCTATCTCATGCTGTTATTAATGATTTATATTATGGCGGATCCCTTCAAAATATAATTTCGAATAAAATAACTTTACAGTTACCTCTTTGGTTTAACGAAGGAATGGCAGAGTATCAGGCGCTTGGCTGGAACATTGAAGAAGATATGTTTATAAGAGATGCAGCTATAGGTGAATACCTCCCTGATATTCAAGAGTTAAGCGGATTTTTTGCCTATCGCGGCGGGCAGGCAATTTTTTATTACATTGCAAAAAAATATGGTAAAGAAAAAATTGGCGAAATAATCCATAATCTAAAAGGTACCGGAAATATTAATGAAGCTTTCAAGCAAACTATTGGTTTATCTGTAAAAGAATTAAATGAGAGATGGAAGAAAGATATTAAAAGAACTTATTGGCCAGATATTGAAGTAATGTTTGACCCTGATGAATATGCTAAAAGATTAACAGACCCGGAAGAAGACGATGGTTCATATAACACCGGTCCGGCAATCTCACCAAAAGGTGATAAAGTTGTTTTCATAACTAACCGCGATTTCTTTTTTAACCTATACCTGATGGATGCTAATACTGGCGAAATAATAAAAGAGTTAGCTGAGGGTAATATTTCACCTGAGTTTGAAGAACTAAACATCATCACTCCCGGTGTAACCTGGTCACCCGATGGCAAAAAAATTGCTATTTCAGCTCTCAGCCATGGATATGATTTAATTTATCTGATTGATGTAGAAGAGGGAGAGTACAATTCAATTTCACTTAAATTAAATGCCATTAATGGTTTAAGCTGGTCGTGGGATGGCAACTATCTTGCTTTTGTTGGTCAAACAGCTCGTCAATCAGATATTTATATTTATGATTTTCAATCTAAAGAACTTAAAAATTTAACGAATGATATATTTAGCGACAGCGACCCCGAATGGAATCATAGTGGCAGTAGAATATATTTTGCATCGGATCGTGGTGGATACTTAACCGAGCAATCTGTTCCAGAGAATTTTAAAATTTATAACCATAATTATAATCAGAAAGATTTATTTTCCGTTGATGTTGTTAACGGTAACATTAAAAAAATAACTGATTACCCAGGCAGTAATGAATTCTCGCCCGTAATTAGTGAGGATGATTCAGAAATATTATTCATTTCAGATATGAGTGGAATCAATAACATTTATAAAAAGCGGATTTTATTTACTTCAGAAGATGAAAACATAAATAGCATCGTAGATATCAAGTCTGTACCGGTTACAAATTCACAAAGTGGTATATATCAGCTCTCTGCAACACAAGATGGTAAAAAATTAGTGTTTACTTCTCTATATAAAGGATCTTATAATATATTTCTTATAAATAATCCATTTGAACCAGAAGTGGATATTGACACTTTACCACTTACTAAATTTAAAAAGGGATTACTCAATCTTACTGCACCAACAGAAATAATCTCAGAAGAATCAATTGACAAGAAGAAAGATGAAAACCAATTGAACGTAACCAACGACTCGCCTTTTTTTACGGGTAATTTTATAGATACGACATCTGCTAGCGAAGATTCACTTCAAGCAGATTATGGCAATTATATTTTTGGTGGGGAAGATGAACCTGCGGGATCGAACAAAGATAGTGTTAATTTGGCCTTTAATCCTTCTGATAACCTGGATGAGAATAGTGACTACAAGGTTAATAAATACAAGGTTACATTTGGGCCCGATATTATTTTTGCTAATGCCGGCTACAGCACACTTTATGGCTTTATAGGTTCAACAGTTATTAGCTTTAGCGATGTATTAGGTAATCATCGATTAATAGGTATTACAGGTTTACAAATTGATCTTAAAAACAGCGATTACGGATTAGCGTATTATTATCTTGCGAAAAGAATTAATTGGGGGATTCAAGGATTTCATACCGCTAGATTTGTTAGGCTTTTGAGAGTTAACCCTTCGGGTAGAGCTTCAGTAAATTTGTTTCGGTTCAGGAATTTTGGTTTAGTTGGTACTGCAAGTTATCCGTTGGATAGATTTAACAGGATTGATTTTGGTATAAGTTGGATAAATATTAAAAGTGAGAATTTAGATGACATTCGTGAAGAGCCGGAAAATGTAGGATTTGTAATTCCTTCAATTAGTATTGTTCATGATAACATTCTTTGGGGTTACACCGCTCCTATTGAAGGTACCCGCTATAGATTTGAGGCATTTGGCAATGCTGGATTTGCTGATCCGGAAAAAAGTTTCGTTTCGTTTTTATTTGATTACAGAACGTATTTGAGATTCTTTTTTGATCACTCGTTAGCTGTTAGATTTTCCGGAGGATTTTCCGAAGGAAATAATCCTCAACGGTTTTTTATTGGAGGAGTAAATAACTGGATAAACCGTACTTATGCTACAACCGAAGTTCCCATTGAATCTGCTTCAGACTTCGCATTTCTAACTGCGGCTTTACCACTTAGAGGTTTTGATTATGCCGAACAAATTGGGACAAAATATGCTTTAATGAATATTGAATTAAGATTTCCATTAATCCGATATCTTATTACCGGTGGTCTTCCCCTATTACTTAGAAATGTTCAAGGAGCTTTATTTCTTGATGTTGGTACTGCATGGAATAGAAACAAGGAATTAAGTTTATTTAAAAGAAATATTTCAGGTAATCTGGTTACGGATGATCTATTAATGGGCACAGGTGTTGGTGCCCGGGTTTTCTTTCTTTATTTTTTGTTAAGGTTTGATGTTGCCTGGGCCTATAACATTGATGGATTCTCTAGACCAAAGTTTTATTTCTCTCTGGGGGCAGATTTTTAGTAAGGGAATGATCATAAAATAAGAACAGTGCCTGAAATAAATGATATATATCAGGTCTTTATTATTTTAATCATTATAAAATCAGAGTTTCACTTCGAGGTTTTTTTTGTTTTATCTTCACTCTTTTTAGATGAATCCTTTACGTCCTTAGTTTCCTTAGTTTCCTTAGTTTTATTACTGTTATTATTAGGAATACCGGTTGATGAGTTTTTGTAATCGGTTTGATAAAATCCGCTACCTTTAAATATCGGTCCTGCACCGGCTCCAATAAGTCTTTTAACTTTTCCTTTGCATTTCGGGCAATTAGATACTAACTCTGCTGTCATCGATTGAAACACTTCAAACTCGTGTGCACAGCTTAAACATTTATAATCATATGTGGGCATAACTTTCCTTATCTTTATAGTTAAACATAAAAAATTAAAGAAAAAATACTAATTTTTCTATAAATTTGATGTGTTCCCCAATAATTGGATTAAAAAAATATTTAATATAGATTTCTTATTTATAGAATGAAACTATTATTTATATTAATATTTTGTGCTTTCTCACTGTCATTTTCCGGATGTCTCAATTACATTCAGGAAGTAATCCTTTATCCTGACGGTTCGGGTGAAATGCATATTGATTATTGGATGAAACTGCCTGACAAAGATAGTAGAAATGTTGCTAATAAAATTGGGATATTTAATCCGGATTCAATTAGAAATGAATTTATCTCAGCATATAGTGAAATAAATAATATAATCGTATATACTGATTCAACGGATAGCACCACTCATGCAATAGTCGATTTTTCATTTATTCATATTGATTCCTTAAATCTGACAAAAGCTTTCGCAGATTCTAGATTTTCATTTAAGAAGGAACAGTCTGGTGAGATAATGTTTAGTCAGACCATTCTGCCGATAACAACTGGTTTTGGAATAGATGCAAGTGAATATAATGTAATTTATAAATATACATTTTCCGGTTCGATAATCTCTCATAATGCACACAGCGTGAATAATAGAACACTTATCTGGAATTACACTTTATCGGATATTGGTAGTGGTAAAACGATTTCAGTTTTGTTCAGACCGCATAAACTTAAAAAAACCCCTGACTGGATATATATGTTGACAGGAACAGTATTAACGCTGGTAATATTCTTCCTTTTCAGAAAAAAAAAGAATTAAAACCTATTAGTTCTTTATCGTTTTTGTTGAAAACACTTTACCTTTTTATTATATTTAACTTCTATTTTTTAAATATAAATAGTACAATTAGATAGCATAATGCCCGCCAACGATTACATGATTTTCTCAGGAAGTGCGAACGTGCCTCTGTCGAAAAGGATAGCAAGAAGTGTTGGCAAAAATTTAGGAGCTATCGAATTAAATAGGTTTAGTGACGGTGAAATTTGGGTTAAATATCTTGAAAACATTCGTGGTTTAGAAGTTTTCATTATTCAATCCATAAACCCGCCGGCAGATAATATTATGGAATTACTGATAATGATAGATGCTGCGAAAAGAGCATCTGCTAAAAGAATAACAGCGGTAATTCCATATTTTGGTTATGCACGGCAGGATAGAAAAGATCAACCAAGGGTTGCAATTACAGCAAAATTACTTGCAAACTTAATTACAGTTTCAGGTGCTGACAGAGTGATGACAATGGATTTGCATGCAGCACAAATTCAAGGGTTTTTTGATATTCCTTTTGATCATTTATATGGTTCTTCAGTTTTTCGTGGTAAATTTGATAATTTTAAAGAGGATCTTGTTATTGTATCGCCAGATGTGGGCGGCATTAAATTGGCAAGATCCTATGCCAAACTTCTTAATTGCAGTTTGGTTGTGATTGATAAACGACGCCCGAAGCAAAACATTACTGAAGTTGTAAATATTATTGGAGATGTTGAAGATAAAAATGTTTTGATAGTTGATGATTTAATTGACACAGCAGGAACATTTGTTGGAGCTGTAAATGCTTTGAAGGAAAAAGGTGCAAAAAATATATTTGGCGCAGTGACTCATCCGTTACTATCGGGTGAAGCAATTGAAAGAGTAGAAAATTCGGAACTGAATAAATTATTTGTAACCGATACAATTGATTTTAACAATAAGACTCAATCAAAAAAAATAACAATTGTTTCTGCTGCCGGTCTGTTTGCAGAAGCAATACGCAGAACGTTTAATAATGAGTCTATTAGTTCACTTTTTAATATTGATAAAGGATAATATATACCCGGAGAAAAAATGAAAAATGTAATTTTAGAAGCAAACGAAAGAAAAAACACAAATAAACAAACTAGAAATAGTTTAAGAAACCAAGGCAGAGTGCTTGGTACTTTTTATGCTAAACGTGTAAAGCCTATATCTATTGATGTATCCCGCCAGTCAATTCACCCATTGGTGTTCACATCGAAGACAAACTTAATTTCACTTAAATTAAAGGATCACAATGAATATGAGTGTTTTATTAAAAATGTTCAGTTTGATCCTGTTAGCGATAAAGTAGTGCATTTTGATCTGATGGGAATTACAAGAGGTGAAAAAATCCAATTGGAAATTCCTATACAGTTAATTGGTAATGCAATCGGTATTATAGATGGTGGAATATTGCAGCAAAGCCTTTATAAAATTGAAGTTGAATGTCTTCCAAAAAATATTCCTCAGTATTTAGATATTGATATTTCAGACCTTGCTCTTGGTAATTCTATTCATGTTAGTGATTTATCTTATGATAATATTACTATTCTTAGTGTCCCGGAATCAATTGTAATTTCTGTTAATCATCCAAAAGTTGAAGCGGAAGTTGCAGTTGAAGAAGGTGAAGAGATTACTGAAGAAGAAGAAAGTACTGAGCCCGAAGTTATTAGTAAGGGCAAAGAAACTGAAGACGAGAAAAAAGACTAATTCTTAAACCAAGTGCGCGGAATATTGGGTATAGGAAATCCGGGAATACGTTACCAGCAAAACAGGCACAACGCTGGTTATTTAATCTTAAATTCTTTTGCCGAAAAAAAATCGGTAAAATATAAACCCGGCAGCGGAGAATATTATATTGCATGTGGAAAGGGAAAACAAGATTCTTTTTGTCTTATCAAACCAACAACTTTTGTAAATAATTCTGGTATTGCCGCGCATCAGTTTACTGAAAAATATAGTATTCAATTGAATGATTTTCTGGTTGTTTGCGATGATGTTAATTTGCATTTAGGAAAATTGAGACTGAGGCTTGGTGGTGGCGATGGCGGTCACAATGGTCTTGCTTCTATTATTTATCATTTTAATTCTAATAAGTTTCCAAGATTACGGATTGGAGTAGGAAATGATTTTACTGATGGACAACTTTCATCTTATGTATTAACTGATTTTAGTGATGACGAGAATGATCTTTTATCTGAAATAAATAATAAATCAAATTTTCTAATTAATGAATTTATTGAAGGGGGATTTGACGCAATGATGATTGCAAACAGCAAACTTTTTAACAATCATTCATCTACAAAAATTAATTAAGTTAATTTTAAAAAGTATTTAGGAGTTCAAATGAGTGAAATAATTTATGCAGTACCTATCCTTGGTGTTATAGGATTATTATACACATTGTGGAAATCTGCTTGGGTACAAAAACAGGATCCGGGCACTGAAAAAATGCAAAAAATTGCCAGCCACATTTATGATGGTGCAATGGCATTCCTCAAATCAGAATACAAAATTTTATCCATATTTGTTGTAATTATTGCAATACTTTTAGCAGTTTCAGCAAATGATAAAGATTCTTCGCCAATTATTGCCGTTTCATTTTTAGTTGGTGCCTCCTGTTCAGCGCTTGCCGGTTTTATCGGAATGAGAGTTGCCACTAAAGCAAATGTTAGAACCACAAATGCCGCCCGTACCGGGTTGGCTAATGCTTTACAGGTTGCTTTTATAGGTGGTTCAGTAATGGGTATGGGAGTGGTTGGATTAGGTGTTTTAGGTTTGAGTGTTTTATTTATTATTTACACTAATGTTTTTGGGGTAGAACAGGTTGCTGATTTAAATAGGGTTATAACAATTATTACCGGCTTCTCATTTGGAGCTTCATCAATTGCCCTGTTTGCTCGTGTTGGTGGTGGTATATACACAAAAGCTGCTGATGTTGGTGCAGATTTGGTTGGAAAAATTGAAGCTGGCATCCCAGAAGATCATCCGCTAAATCCAGCAACAATAGCAGATAATGTTGGTGATAATGTTGGTGATGTTGCCGGGATGGGTGCAGATCTGTTTGAGTCTTATGTTGGTTCAATCGTTGCTACTATGGTTCTTGGCGCTTCGTTTTTTGGAATTGCCGAATTTGCAGATAATTTTAATGGATTAGGAGCGGTCATTCTTCCGTTAGTTATTGCCGGAGTTGGAATTTTAATGTCTATACTGGGAACTTTCTTTGTAAGAATCAAGGAGGGAGGAAATCCTCAAAAGGCTTTGAACATGGGGGAATTTGGTTCGTCGATTTTAATGATAATTGCAATGTATTTTATTATTGATTATCTACTGCCGAATGAGTGGGTTTTTAATGATAAATTATTTGGTGAAACATATATTATCACCTCTTTGAATATATTCTTTGCAACTGTAATTGGTCTGGTTTCCGGTGTACTCATTGGATTGGTAACAGAATATTTTACTGGCACTGATAAGAAACCCGTTATGAACATTGTAAATCAATCTGTTACAGGAGCAGCAACAAATATTATTGCTGGAATAGGTAACGGAATGATTTCTACTGCAATTCCAATACTTATATTAGCAACTGCCATAGTTGTAGCCTTTCAACTTGGTGGATTGTATGGTATTGCAATTGCAGCAGTTGGTATGCTGTCCAATACAGGTATACAGTTAGCTGTGGATGCATACGGTCCGATCGCTGATAATGCAGGCGGAATTGCTGAAATGTCCGAACTGCCTAAAGAAGTTAGACAAAGAACAGATAAACTAGATGCAGTTGGCAATACTACGGCAGCAATTGGAAAGGGATTTGCAATTGGATCTGCTGCATTAACAACTTTAGCACTATTTGGTGCATTTATGACTGCTGCTAATATTAATGTGATTGATATTTCAAAAGCGAATGTAATGGCAGGACTTTTCGTCGGTGCAATGCTTCCCTATTTGTTTTCAGCCTTAGCAATGAATGCGGTTGGAAAAGCCGCAATGGCAATGATACAGGAAGTTAGGCGGCAATTTGAATCAATTCCAGAATTAACCGCCGCACTAAAAATCATGAAAAAATATTCGGGTAAAGAAAAATCAGAATGGTCAGAAGAAGATCAAATTACTTTTGAAAAAGCCGATGGAGCAGCAGATTACAGCAAATGTGTTGAGATTTCAACTCAGGCGGCAATTCGTAAAATGGTTGTGCCTGGATTATTAGCTGTAGGATCCCCAGTGTTGGTTGGCTTACTTGGAGGAGCGGAAATGCTCGGTGGTCTGCTCGCAGGTGTTACTGTTTCAGGTGTACTTATGGCTATTTTCCAGGCAAATGCCGGTGGTGCCTGGGATAACGCTAAAAAAATGATTGAAGAAGGTGTAGAGATTGAAGGAGTAAAGTATGGTAAAGGTTCTGACCCCCATAAGGCGGCTGTAGTTGGTGATACTGTGGGAGATCCGTTTAAGGACACATCAGGTCCCTCACTAAATATTTTAATAAAATTGATGGCTGTTGTTTCACTTGTAATTGCACCATTAATTAAATAAATTTAAACTATTAATCTAATATTTTATTAACCCTGCTCATATTTTATCTCTAAGGATATGGGCCAGAGACCATAGGGAGGTAGCAAAAACTCTATGAGTAAAAAAGTATATGAGAGTGCGGTTCTAATAAATGCTGCGTTGGAAGATGAACAAATTCAGTCAATTGTTTCCCATATCAAAGAAATTATTCTAAACTCTGATGGTAAAATAATCGATATTGAAGATTGGGGAAGGAAAAGGTTGGCATACATAGTTAAAAAAAGTAAGATTGGCTACTATGTCATCTTTAGATTCAATGCCCTGTCTGATGTAAATTTGAAACTTGAAAGATTTTACAAGCTGGATGAAAATATCCTGCGGTATCTTACTATAAAACTTTCAGAAACTGCATTAGAACAGATTGAGAAAAACAAACCAGAAACTTCAGTGATTGAGAAGCCAGTAAGTGATGATATTATTGATCAACCAATGACGGAAGAAAAAATTGATGAGTCGATTGAAACAAAGGAAAATTCTTAAACTATGATCTACCAGGAGGTATAAACTATGGCTGAACTGAAAATGCCGGAAATTAATTATGTAATAGTTGCTGGAAATTTAACAAAAGATCCCATCTTCAGACAAACCACAAATCAAACACCGGTGGTTAATTTTTCACTGGCATCAAACAGAAGATATAAAGACAGTTCAAATCAATGGCAGGAAGATGTATGTTATATTGGTATTGTAGCATGGAATAAACTTGCTGAGAGCTGTAAGGAAAGACTAAAAAAAGGATCAGCAGTTCTGGTTGATGGAGAACTCCAGAGCCGAAACTGGAAAACAGATGAGGGACACAACAGAAGTATTGTTGAAATTAAAGCCAGAAGGATTCAGTTCCTCAACAAGAGAGCAATGAAAGATGAAAATGAAATCGACAAAATAATAGTAGAAGAAAAAAATGAGCCTGAAATTGAAAGTACCAGTCAGGTAACTAATGATGCAAATGTTGAATCAAACGACTTAGATTACACTGAGGATTCATTCGATAAATTTTTATCGAGTGAAGAATCTGATTTAATTAAATAGAAATAATTAGGATTTTCTAAATGGCAATGAGAAATCAAAAAATTTGCAGATTCACACAAGACAATATCAAATATATTGACTATAAAGATGTGAAATTGCTGCAAAGATATGTGACGGAGCAGGGTAAGATAATTCCTAAAAGAATTACCGGAACAAAGGCTAAATATCAGCGGGAATTAGCCGTCGCAATTAAACGAGCAAGGCATATGGCTCTTATGCCTTATGTATCCGACTCTCTTCGGTGAGCAATTATTTTTTGG